>OBEQ012503708.1_pt1 | contig 10400 bp, 10 predicted proteins | sample 1670901 | NCBI WGS metagenome assembly OBEQ01 (sample SAMEA104232315, study PRJEB22302) | groundwater metagenome | biome: forest; feature: aquifer; material: groundwater | place: USA | collected 2011-08-07 | depth 5.4 m | reverse complement strand
GATCCCCACGAGCTCCTCCTGCCCGGTGCCGACACGAAGAAATGATCGGAGCAGGCGGCGTTCGGCACCCGACATCAGCCCAACCGCCCGCGCCGAGGACACCACATCGGGCCACAGCGCGAATCGCAGAATCGGGCTGAGGCTCAGGCACGGAAACAGGATGCTTCGCTCGGGCGCGACCGCAAGGCCCTGAACGGTCGTCGCATGGAACAGCGAGAAGAAGACCAGCGCGTCATACGCGCGGTGCTGCCGCTTCAGGTGCTCGATCAACCCGGGCGCGGACGGACCGAGCCGTCGCACCCAGTCCATCTCCTCGTCGCGCGATCGCGGTGCACCGAGGATCCGTTCGGAGAACTGCCTGAACGCGTTCGCATCGTGGAGCTGATTGACGGAGAAGCGCCGGACCAGGACGCCGCGCACGCGATCGGTGCCTTCGCCGTACTCGTTCTTCCAGGTGCGCGGGTCGCGCGCCGCCGTCGTCACGACCTCCACGTCGTGCCGCTCACTGAGCTGTTCCGCGAGGAGCCGACATGCGTGCGCCGCGCCGTACGTGATTTCGCCTCCGTAGCGCGGCGTGATGAAGGCAAGCTTCATGCGATCGCTCCGCGCGAAGCCGCGGCGTCGATGACCGGACCGGACGGCAGCCGGTCGACGACCTCGGCCGCCGGGCGCATCGTGCGCTGCCGCCGGGACAGCCACCCTGGAAGGCGTTCCATTCGGTGCGTCGGTGGATTGGACGACAGTTGCGCAAACATATCGAGATACTTCTGTTCGATCACCCGCCAGGTGTAGTGGCGCTCGAAAAATTCGCGGCCGTTTCGCCCGAGTGCTGCGGCAAGGCTGCCGTCGCCCAGGATTCGATCGAGCACGCCGGCAAATTCCGCATCATTACTGTAATAGAGGCCTCCGTTGCTGCGGAGGCACTGACCGAGCAGCACGTCGCATCGCGCGTTGGCGATGACCGGCGTCCCGAGCGCCCAGGCCTCGAGCGCCACCATCGAAAGACTTTCATAGTACGACGGCATGATGAGCGCTGCCGCGCCTGCGATCGCGTCGAACTTGTCCTGGTCGTCCACAAATCCGAGGTGCCTGATGCGCGGGTGAACGGGAATGTCGATCACCGGCGTCCCTATCAGGACGAGGGACGGCGCGCGCGGGTGTCTGTCAACGTACCGAATGAAGAAGTCGAACAGCTCAGCGCAGCCTTTGTTGACGTCGATGCGACCGACGTAGATCACGTACGGTCCGTCGAGATTGAATTTCTGCCGCGCGCGGGCTGGTTCGACGACTTGAGGAATCTCGGACCCGACGCCGACAATCACGCCTGGCACTTGCTCGTTGGACGAGACGGCATGAATCAAGGCCTGTTCCTCGTACGAGTTGTACATGATCGCGCGCACGCCGCGAAACACCGGTCCGAAGAGGCCGAGTCCGAGGGCGGGATCGCGCTCTGCAGTCGGAACGAGCACGGTGCGGCCGGGCACGGCCCGCGCGGTGTGGTAGGCGTGGTAGTAGCGCGCGCTGAATACGACGACGTAGTCGAACTCATCCGAATTCGCAGTGAGACGATCGATCAATGCGGGGCTGGCAGGGCCTTCGCTCTCCAGCCATTCCAACTCATCGTGCAACGAGTGGTGCCGCGTGAAGACCTGCGTCGAACGTTTGCCGAAATCCGCGTCGTGGCGCTCATGCACGACGGGAAAGCGCTCGACGGCGACACCGTTGACCGTATCTGCGCCGGCCGGAAGTTCGTTGCGCCACGTCACGTAGTCCCGCGCGCATGTGGTCAGCACGCGTACGTCCGCGTGGCGTGCAAGCCGCTCGGTGACGTATCTCGCGTGCAGCTCGGCGCCGCCACTGATGTCGGCGCCGTACCGCTGCACCACGACGGCAAGCTTCATCCGTCGACTACGCTCCGGATGAGCCTGACCTTGCCGAGGGGTCATTCCTCAGGAGTGCGGGGAGGCAAATCGTCGCGCGCGACGGCATCCGAAGAGGGTGTTTCATCGCTGTTCGTCATCGCTTCTTCGGCGGACGGCTCGTCCTCGAATCCGTCGTCCATCTCGCCTTCGGATTCCGTATCGCTGACAATGGCGGCAGCGGGTGCTCCGGCGACGGTCTCGGTGGGAGCGCTTGGGGCCGCGCCTGTGCCACGGCGGCCGCGCCGGCGGCGGCGTCGGCGGCGAGGCTGGTCGCCAGGCTGTGGCTGTCCTGGCTGTCCCTGCTGGCCTTCGGCCGACAGTTGGGCAACCGTCGGTTCCAGTGGCGCAGCCACGGCGGCGCCTGGTTGCGGCGGCGGTGTGGTTGCGGCTTCCTGTGGGCGCGGTGCGCGTACCTGCGTGCCCTCGAAGCCGCGGACGCGACGATCGTTGAAATCAACCCTCCCGCTCAGCGACTCGACGCGGAGAGAAAGACTTTGCGCCTCCAGGCTGACGCGCGCAACCTCGGTGACAAGCCGCTGCAGGATCTCGTAATGCAGCGCGTTCCACTCCGCCTGGCGGCGATCGCGCTCCGTCTCACGCGCGGCGGCGTCCACGTTCAGGCGTCCCTGGACGGCAAGCGCATGCGCGATCGGAGTGGGATTGACGAAAAGCCGCAGGATCGGGTTCAGCAGCCTGCGGAAAAAACGCAGCAGCCCGTTGGGCGAGTCGTACAGATTCACCTCTTCAAACAGTGGCGGCAATGCTGGTGCGGCCTCCGAGGACGGTTGTCGGTCACCCGCGCCGCGCCGCAGCTGATCGAGCAGGCCAGGTTTCAAGGACCGGGGATCGAGGATCGCCTCCAGACGGCGGGCGGCGAGCTCCTGGATCTGCTGGTTCGAGAGGTCGACCCCGCTGCGCTGCGAGATGCGCGCCCGGATGTCGTGCATGATCTGCTCGACATCGACGCGATCGCCTCGGTTGATCTGCTCGGGTGGAGGCGGCTGCCGCCGCTCCGGGCCCCGGCGATCGGGGTCACGTCGACCGCGGTTGTGGAAGTGTCCGCCGCGGCGTCCTTGCTGGTTGTGATCCATCGCCATCAGTGAATGCTCAGTACTTCTGAAATAACTGTCCCCAGCCTGTCCGCATGAACTCGCGGATGCGGGATTGACCGATTGTCGGATACCACACCATGTCGTGGTACACATTCGACGCGATCGGCGCCCACACCATCAGTGGCGAGTGCAGAAGGACGCGCTCGAGCGGGCGGAGAAAGCCCTTGCGGATCATCTGGTCGCCCCAGATGACCAATGATTTCTTTGTCTGGAATCCGAAGTTTTCCATCGAGACGTCGTCGCCGACCAGCTCGATGTGCCGCGGTTCGGCGATGCCGAGGCCCCTCTCGTGCGCCATCCTGAGGAACGGGATCGACATCGGATCGAACCCCATGAGCTGTGCCGCGATGGCATCGATGGCGACGGAATCTGTCGCTGCGAGAATCAGGTTCTTCACGCGCGGAATCATCGTGCGCGGGCCCGCGCCATCGCCGGCGATGGTGCCGTCCATCACGGTGAAGACAGCCGGGTGCAGCTCGCGCTGCATGTACAGGAGATCGACCAGCACTTCGTGCATGTATTTGTGAGCGTAGTGCCGCACCTCGCGCAGCAGCCCGCCAAACGAATTCTTCACCGACCCGGTCATCACGGCATGGCCGTGCGTCTTCACAGTGGGGAGGTGGAGGATCTGCCGTCCCGGGTAGATCGCCGGAATTTGGATGCCTTCCGGAAAGATGTCGTTCAATTTCAGGAGCGGGCTCTTGAACTGGTAGACGCGCCACTCCACATCGGTCAACGGCGTGAACGTGAGGCCGTGCCGCGTCAGCACCGGTTCCCATCGGTTGTTGCGACACCCTTCCAGCGGGCTGGTGACCACCGTCTTGTTCTCGACGGGGATCAGCCGATCGCGAGAGAAGCCGTCCGCGAGCATCTTTCCGACGACGCCATCCACCTGCCATGGCTGAGAAGAGCATGCAGGGAAGTACTTCGTCCATGACAGATTGAGCTTGATGAGCGTGTCTCGATCGCGCGAGAGCGTATCGCGGTACCCCGCGAGATCCATGACGCGCGCGTAGTCCGTCAGGACCGTCTCGGGTCTGGTGCGCACGACGGCCACCCGCGCCGTGCGAGGGCTGGGCGCAACTTCGGGTCTCGACGGCGCTTCAATGGTGGTAACAGACATTCATTTTCCCAGCGGCGAATACAGGAGCATGATCACGGTGGCCGACCACAGCGCGACGCAGGCCAGAAGGGGCCTGTCGGTCAGTAGCATCGCGGCCGGACTGCCCCCTCCACGCTTCTGGTGCACCAGATAGAGATATCGGAAGATCCCGTACAGCACAAAAGGTATTGTCAAGCCGAGCTTGGCCGTTCCCAACCGGGCGGCTGTGTCGACGCTCGTGGCATACACCGTATACGCAATCAGGGTCGACGAGGTAACAACCCCGATCATCTGGTCCAGGAGATACGGCGAGTATTCCTCCAGGATGGGTCGGTGGTCGGTCGCTCCGTCGGCCAGCAAGGTCAGCTCGTGGCGGCGCTTGCTGAGGGCGAGAAACAGCGCCAGCAGCGTGGTGCAGACCAGCAGCCAGTGCCCGATTGGGACGTCCACGGCGACCGCGCCTGCGATTGCGCGAAGCACGAAGCCGGCAGCGATCATGAGCACGTCCACGATCACGACATGCTTCAGCGCAGCGGAATAGATCAGCAACAGCGTCAAGTACGTGCCGGCGACAACCCCAAGCTCGGTGCGGACCATGAGCGCCGCCAGGACTCCGGCGACGCCGAGGACAAGGCCGGCGAGTAGCGCCGTCGTTACCGAGAGCCGGCCCGATGCGATCGGCCGCTCGCGCTTCAGCGGGTGGTTCTGGTCCGCCGCGCGATCGGCGACGTCATTGAAAAGGTAGACCGCGCTCGACAGCGCACAGAAGATCGCAAATGCGCCGAGCGCAATCTCGACTGCCGCGGGGTCCATCAACCGCCCGCCGAACACGACGCCCGCGAGCACGAGCAGGTTCTTCGTCCATTGCTCGGGACGCATCGAGATGAACAGGAGACGGACGGTCGAGCGATCCCGCGCGACACGTAGTGCCGCGGCGTCGGTCACGGGAGGGGGCGAAGGTGAAACGCGGGCCATGACCGCGCGGCCGCTCCCGGAGGAGCGTGCCGGCTATACCTTTGCGGAGGAAAAGCTGCGAACGGCGTCCGCTTCGTTGTCGTAGGTCTCGAACACGGTGAGCAGCTTCGTGATCGAGAGGAGGTCGGTGATCCGCTTCGTGAGATTGAGCAGCTTCATGCTGCCCCCCTGCCGACTGATCGTCGTGTAGGTCCGGACGATCTCGCCGAGGCCCGCGCTGTCAATGTACGGCACCCCTTCGAGGTTGAGCACCACCTTCCGCTGGCCCTGGTGGACGAGGCTGTTGATCTTGTCCTTGAGTAGCTCGTCGCCTTCGCCGAGCGTCATCTTGCCTTTGAGGTCCAGGACGATGACGTCGCCCGCGGGCCGTTCTTCAATATGCATTTACACACGCCTCACGTTCAATCTTCGAGGGGAAGATTGCAAATTATAAATGGAAAGGCCAGACACGACGTCTGGCCTTTCTGCATTTTCACATCAGTAGCGAATGTGGAGCCTCGGAACGTCTACCCGCCGGCGCCTGCAAACTTCCGTTGCTGGAAGCATTCCTTGCAGAAGACCGGTCGGCCCTGCGTGGGACGGAAGGGCACCGTGGTGTCCTTGCCGCACGCGGAGCAAGTGGCCTGGGTCTCGACGCGATCACGCATCGACGGCCCGGCGCTCACCCGGTTCGCTCGTTTCGCCTTGCACGCCTTGCAGCGCTTTGGCTCGTTCTTGAACTGCTTGTCAGCGAAGAAGAGCTGTTCACCTGCCGTCCAGATGAACTCCGACGCGCAGTCCACACACCTCAGGGCCTTGTCCTGGAACTCCATCGGTCGCCACCTTTGTTCGTCGATCCGGGCCCCGCCGCGCTACTCCGATTCGCGCCGGAGCTTCTTGCGATTACGCTTGCGCGCCAATGCCTGCTTGGCCCGGCGCTTGTCCCCCGGTTTCAAGTAGAAGGAGTGTTTCTTGATGTCCTTGATGATGTCTTCCTGCTGCACCTTCCGCTTGAACCGCCGGAGAGCGCTCTCGATGGATTCGCCCTCCTGAATCTTGACTTCAGCCACGCTATGAAACACCCCCTCACCGGCCTGGTGGCTCCCTGTGATGGCCCTTATATAAGGGCCGAACATGTTACGCTATCACAGGCAGGCGCGGATTCTAGGCGCAACACCTCGCCACGTCAACGAAATAGTCGGGCTACTTCCGCGTGTGTTCCCATCCCAGATTCCGGCACGACTTCAGAGGGTAAATAGCTGTCCCACGGCTAGTTACCGCCGATTCACGTGAAGATCCTCATCGTCGGTGGCGGTGCACGGGAACACGCGTTTGCGTGGAAGCTGTCGCGCGAGCGCACGGTTACCGAGGTACTGTGCGCTCCGGGGAACCCGGGCATCAGCGCCGTCGCGCGCTGCATCCCTGCCGACTCCGGCAATCCAGCGGACCTGCTGGTCATTGCGCGGCGCGAGCGTGTCGATCTCACACTCGTCGGTCCCGAGGTACCTCTGAGTCGCGGCATCGCGGACGCCTTCGCGTCCGAGCACCTTGCGATCGTGGGTCCGTCCGCTGCGGCCGCGGAGCTCGAGTCGAGTAAGGCGTTCGCGAAGGATTTCATGGCGCGGTGGCGTGTGCCGACGGCGCGGTTTCGGATTTGCGACTCGGTTGACTCGGCGCTCGCCGAGATTGCCCGCGGTGAGTTCGGCTATCCCGTCGTGATCAAGGCCGACGGGCTTGCAGCCGGCAAAGGCGTCGTCATCGCCGAGGATCGCGCCGCAGCGGACGCGGCGATTCGCGCGGCGATGGTCGATCGGCGGTTCGGCGCGTCCGGCGAGCGGGTCGTTCTGGAGGAGTTCCTGACAGGCCAGGAGGCCTCGTACTTCGTCCTTGCCCATGGCACCACGTTCATGGGGCTGTCTTCCGCGCAGGATCATAAGCGCATCTTCGATGACGATCGGGGACCAAACACCGGCGGGATGGGTGCGTTCGCGCCGAGCCCGCTGGTGACGGCGGCTGTCGAGCATCGTGTGATCGACGAAATCGTGCGCCCCGTACTCGACGGCATGCAGCGCGAAGGCAAACCTTATCGCGGCTTCCTGTACGTCGGGTTGATGCTGACCAGCGACGGTCCCAAGGTAATCGAGTTCAATGTGCGCTTTGGTGATCCTGAGGCGCAGGTCGTGCTCCCGATGCTCGACGAAGATCTGTCGTGGCTGCTCGGTGCGGCGGCGACAGGGGTGCTCCCATCGCGAGCGGCGCGATTCCGGAACGAGCCGCACGTCGGTGTCGTGCTGGCGGCCGGGGGCTATCCCGATGCGGTAGAAACGGGGAAGGTGATTGCCGGCCTCGACGCGGCGGAGCGTGTGTCCAACGCGCTGGTGTTTCATGCCGGGACTGCGCGGCGGGATGGGCGGATCGTGACCGCGGGTGGACGCGTGCTGACCGTGGTGGGTCGCGGCGTCACGTACCGGGACGCAGTCGATACCGCGTACGCGGCCGCGTCGCACATCCGGTTCGACGGCATGCAGGTTCGCACCGACATCGGCCGGAAGGCTCTCGCGGTATGAAATACGCCATCGTCACGTTCGGCTGCCGCGTGAACCAGGCGGACTCCTTCGTCATCGAAGAACAGCTTCGTCGCCGCGGCGCCGTCAATGCGTCGCCCGAGGACGCCGACCTTGTCGTCATTAACACCTGCTCGGTCACAGCGAGTGCCGATCAGGGGACGCGACAGACGATCAGGCGGATTGTCCGCAACAATCCGGACGTGAAAGTGGTTGTGACCGGCTGCTACGCGACGCGCCGGCCAGAGGAAATTGGCGAGCTACCCAACGTCGTGCAGGTCGTGAGCAACGACGCGAAGGACACGCTCGTCGCCGCGCTCGACGCCGCAGGCGAATGGACGACCTCGCGGAGATTCGACGGCGGAGAGGGTCCGTGCGGGCTGGCGCTGGAGCCCGGGGTCGCGGGCCGGACGGCGCTGATACTGCGCGTTCAAACCGGATGCGATGAGGCGTGCAGCTACTGCATCATCCCGCGCACACGGGGCGCCGGCCGTTCACGGCCATTGCGCGACGTGATTCGTGACGTTCGACTTGCGGTCGATGCCGGGTACCGCGAAATTGCGATCACTGGCGTGCATCTGGGATCGTACGGGCGCGATCTGGGCGACGGCACCACGCTCGCCCGTCTCGTCCGGATGCTGTGCGACTGGCCGGACAACGTGCTGTTTCGTATCAGCTCGCTCGAGCCGATGGACTGCACGCCGGAGATTGTCGACGCTGCGGCGCGTTCGCCGCGCATCGCCGCGCATTTTCACCTTCCACTGCAGCATGGCTCTAACGCGATGCTCGCGGCGATGAAGCGGCCCTACACCGCGGCGTACTACCGCGACCTCGTCGACGATATCCGCGCCCGTCTCCCCGACGCATCGGTTGGCACCGACGTCATCGTCGGCTTCCCCGGCGAGACCGGCCAGCATTTCGACGAGTTGCGCGTTGTGCTCGACGCGCTGCCAGTGACCTACCTTCACGTCTTCCCGTACTCCGATCGTCCCGGCACCGAGGCGACGCGGCTGCCGGATAAGGTTGACGGTAATGACATCCGCGCGCGTGCCAGGGAGATTCGCGCGATTGGCGAGCGGAAGGCCGCGCAGTTCCGGCAATCGCAGGTGGGCTTGACCATGCGGGCCCTGACGGTGGACGACGGGCGATCGGTTGTGACGGGGAACTATCTGAAAGTGAGAATCGCCGAACCGCGACTGCGGAACACCTGGGTTGATGTTGAAATCGACAGCGCGGATCCGCTGGTCGGCCGGGCCCTAACCCATTAGGAGCGCCATCTGCTGCGCGGCGGATTTCTTGACGCCCCCTTCGACAATCAATTGACCACACGCGGCGCGAATATCGCGCCCGCGGCTCTTCCGCACCGAGACGGTGAGGTGACGGTCGGCCAGGATCTGCGCGAATCGATCGATGCGTTCATCGGAGGGCCGCTCGAACGGAATGCCCGGCGCGGGGTTCAGCGGAATCAGGTTGACCTTCGATTTGATCCCGGACAGCATGCGCGCGAGGCGACGCGCGTCCTCGAGCGTGTCGTTGACGCCGTTGAGCAGCACGTATTCGAACGTAATGCGGCTTCGCTTTTTCAGCGGGAACTGCCGGCACGTCTCGAGGATCTCGGCAAGCGGATACTTCCGATTCGGCGGCACGAGCTCCGTTCGCTGCTCGTCGGTCGTCGCGTGGAGCGAAATCGCGAGGTTCGGCATCAATGGCTCGTGCGCAAGGCGCTGCAATCCGGGAACAATCCCCACTGTCGACAGCGTGACACGCCGGGGCGACACGGCGAGGCCATGTTCCGAATGAAGGATGCGGAGCGCCTTCATCGTGCTGTCGTAGTTGTGGAGCGGCTCGCCCATCCCCATGAGGACGATATTGAACGGCTGGTCGAGTAGATCCGTGGCGGCGGCAAGCACGCGAACCTGACCCGCGATTTCACCGGCCGTGAGGTTGCGGACCAGCCCCATCTTGCCCGTCAGGCAGAAGCCGCATCCCATGGCACATCCGACCTGGGTCGAGATGCAGAACGTCATGGCTGGCGTATCGGGGATGAACACGGCCTCTATGCGGCGGCCGTCGGTGAGCTCGAGCACGAATTTCCGTGTGCCGTCAATCGATCGGCTGTCCCCTATGACGACTGGAGTGGCGACCGTGAATTCAGAGGCGAGCTGCGCGCGCAGACCCTTCGAGAGATCGGTCATTCGCTCGAAGTCAACGATGCCGCGTTTGTAGACCCAGCGGTAGAGTTGTCGCGCGTGGAACCGCTCGCCGCCTCTTGCTTCCAAGGCAGCTTCCAGCTCGGGAATTTCGAGCTCGGCCAGGTCCAGTTGCGCAGTGCTCATGCTATGTCCCGCATTTCGTGGAGGATGCGAGCATTCGATTCTAGCAAATCGAACCCGCTGCAACCGTGGTATCAGCGTCGATGAGACGGGTACGGCACCCTTTCGTTATTGCGGCTGGAATCCGCCGCATGCTATGATTCGCGTGTTCTTCTAATTCCCTGTCTGTCAATGGTTTGCGGCGTGCCCGGGAATGAGACCGGCGTCGTGGCGTTGACCGGATCGGGTCCCGGCACCGACTGACTCCCAACGCATCCGTGACTCAACCACTGATCGTCCGTGACGTGCTCCCTAACGGTCTCCGGCTCCTTACCGAGCGGATGCCGCATGTCAGGTCTGTCAGCATCGGCGTGTGGCTCGCCCGCGGCTCACGCCACGAACCGCAGGAGCAGAGCGGCATCGCGCATTTTGTC
>OBEQ011790211.1_pt1 | contig 10400 bp, 5 predicted proteins | sample 1670901 | NCBI WGS metagenome assembly OBEQ01 (sample SAMEA104232315, study PRJEB22302) | groundwater metagenome | biome: forest; feature: aquifer; material: groundwater | place: USA | collected 2011-08-07 | depth 5.4 m | reverse complement strand
GGCTTGAATGGTGGAACCTTTTCTGCCCAGTTCTGATAAAACAGTTCCTCCGGCATTGCCGGTTTTATTTAGTCCGGTTAAAACCAGTTGCCCGGCTCCTTTTTGTCCTATTAGTGTGGGGAAGGACCAGCCGGTGACCATTCCCAAACCGGCCCCCAGTGGTGTTTTGGTGATGCCAAAACCCACCACCCCACCCAGCCCGGTTGTAAAAACCGTGGCCAAATTTTTAGGAGTGGTAATGTTTTTAATTAATTTTTCCGCGGAAAGTGGGATTTTAGGGGTTTTGGGAATTTTCAGTGAAGGCAAAGAAAAATTTCTCTTTGGATTAACGCTTGGAGCGGAAGGTTTAAATTCCGGGTGAGTTTTTGGCATTGATGATTTATCAGCGTCCCGCCACTGCTTAAATGCCCCGGGAATCTCTGTCTTTTCCACAGGAGGTGGGGTTCCGGTAAGGGTTTCCGATTTGGCATTTTGAAGGGCCTCATCAATATCGGCTCTGGCTTTGGGATTTAGAGCAGCCTCCGGACCCGAAAGCTGAGTCGGCTCACTTGGGGCATGAGAAGTCACAGACGGTATTGGCTCATTAAACAGCCCCACTCTAGACGCAGAAAAATGCTCCAGGGCCGCTTCTCTGACCGGGCCTTCCGGGATGTTGTAAGCCTCAGTTAGTTGTTGGTGATCCTCATTTGAGACAAACTGTGGATGGTCAGTCTCAGAGGCTTCTATTTTGGCAGTTTGCTGTTCCAGATTTTCCCGGTCGGTTTTGTTTTCCCAAACAGCCTTAAACAGCTCATCCAGGGAATTGGATACTTCTTTAAAATCTTCTTTCCGAAAAGCATCAATAAAAGTTTTACTAAATCTGGGCCTAAGGTGAGGGGAAGCTTCCATCAGGATCCAGATGAAGAGCCAAAGCGGTGTGCCGACATAACTTTTCTTGCCTAAAGACACGGCATTTTTAAAAGAATTCCTAAATGTCAGGTTGGTATTGTAAGCCTTCAGCAGGCCGTATGTTTCCTGATACAATCTTAACTTGGCGCCGGTAGCAACAGCCATAATTTAATAATTTGGTAGTCTGGCATGTTCCTGTTCCAAAAGTTCCTGCGGGTTGGAGGTGATTAAATTGTGTTCTTCCGGGGAGGCTACCACTGACATGGCCACATGGGTATTGCCGGCAAAAAACAAACCCTGTCCCACCCCGGCCGACAGCAGAAGTCTCTTCTCTCCTTGTGAGAGATTAAAAGTTTGGCCTATCTTTTCAATGGAGGAGGGGGCTTGTTTAAGCAGGATCTGAATACTGGAGTTGGAAATTATTTCCTTGCCCCGATCCTGCCCCAGGAAATCCTCAACATCCTGGGTAATGGTAGTCAGCCCCAAATAATATTTTCTGGCACGCTTGGCCATATCCACTAAAAAGTTGGCGCTATCTTCCTGACGCATCATATACCAGGCCTCATCCACAATCAACAGCCTTTTTTTCAGTTTTGTTCTGATCTTGGTCCAGATATATTCCAAAATCATATACATGGCCAAAGGTCTAAGTTGATCGGCTAAATCCCTGACCGAAAAAACAGTGAATGAGTTATTGAGAGCAATATTGGAAGGCGATGAAAAAATGCCTGACAGTGAACCTCTGACAAACCTCTCCAGTCTGGAGGCCAAATCCACGGCCACTTTTTCTTCCATGCCGATTAAAACTTTATAAAGATCTTCCATCAGTGGCGGAGGCAGGTTTTGGGTTTTGGGATCATCAGTAATTCCTTTTAACCTGTAAGTTTGCTTTAAGGCTCTGTCCAGTATAGCCGCTTCAGTCGGGTCAAGCGAGCCCAACACCAGCTTCAGAAAAGCCGTCAGGGATAAAATCTTCCGGCCCAGCTCATTTTCTCCGGGCAGAGCAACCGATGACATGTCAAAAGGATTGATTTTAACAGCCGAGGTGGCTGAAAAGTTGATGTATTGGCCCCCCACCGCCTGAGCCAGATTTAGGTATTCCTGTTCGGGATCAATCACCAAAATCTCAGTGCCAAACATTAAGGACCTTAGAGCCTCCAGTTTAACAAAATATGATTTGCCGGCTCCGGACTTGGCAAAAATAACCGAGTTGGCATTTTCCAGTGTAAATCGGTCAAATAAAATCAAAGAGCCGTTATGCTCATTGATGCCATACATAATGCCTTCGTTGGCAGTCAGCTCGGATGAAGTAAAAGGGAAAGTGGTAGCCAAACTGGTGGTATCCATATTATGAGGCAGTACCAGGAAATCCTCACCCAAGGGCAAGCCGGTTTTAAAGCCATCCTCCATTTGCAAAGTAGTAGGTTGGGCGGTGATCGACAATGAGCCCAGGGTATACTCAACCAGTTTGGACACGTTACTCAGTTGTTCTAAGTTTGGGGCCGGCACAGTCACATAAAGAGCAAATTGAAAAAATCTCTCTGCCCCTTTAACCAGCTGTTCCTGAAGAGATCTGGCATCATCCAGGGATAACTGAACCGCCGGGTCAACAATTTTGCCTCTTTCGATATCCGTTTGAATGGTGGCTTCCATTTCGGCAATTTTTCTTTTAAGATCATCCAAAACGCCTTTACTCTCGGAAGGATAAATAAACATCGAAATAAACAGTGAATGATCAAAGGAAATTAACGGCTCCAGCCAGTTAGGTTCGATAAAACGCGGGTAAGCCGACATAAAATAGGTTCTGTAAAAGCTTTGTTCCACCCGGACACTGTTAAAATCAACTACGATTTCTGAAGGGGCCAGCACATCTTCCAGGGTCAGCTGGTCGGGATTAACAACCGCCGGAGCAGCGGCGATGTTAGATCCTTTTTTAAACGGATTTGGTAATTTCATACTGTGTCTGACAGCTCCTCTACGACAAATGGATGATTTCTGGCAGCAGTTGGCTGAGTTAGGGCCGGGGTATTCAGAGGGGGAAGCTGGGATGGGGCTATTGTTTGTGGCTGGCTGGTTCCTGCGGAGGGTACTTTTGGGCTATTCAGTACCACTTCTCTGGGAGCCTGAAGTACGGTAGTGGTGTCAGAGCTGTTGTAGGTATAGTAGAATAATTTAAGCAGATCATGATCGTCCAGTTGGGTGGCTTTCAGGCCGATTCTGTTAAGTTGCCGGGCGACTTGATCCCTTCTGGGTAAAATTTTAGTTTTGGCTTTTTTAAGAAGCTCTTCGCCTTTCAGAACCCCGACACTCAACTCCAGCCTCGAAACCGGTATGGCAATATAGAAATTTTTATCCAAAACCTCATTTTCTTTAATTAATGATTGGACAAACTGCCGGTATCTGACCATAGTCTCAGCCAACAAAGGATTGGTTTGCAGGGCCAACTCCTTATCAAGGAGTGACAAATAGGCGCTGATATCCAGTCTTTTGGAGATAATGACAATTTGGATGGCAAAGGACAGGGAATTTAACATTTGGGCAAATGAGCCAATGATAGCCAGTTGTTCCTCAGAGGATAACAGCCCAAAGTTAACCGCCGAAGCTTTTAGAACAATTACTGCCCCGCCATCTTTTAAAAGCACAATGCCTTCCTTTATATCCGATATTGGTATATGCTCTTGAGTTTTATGCATGTTAGTTGTTGATAGCCCTTTTGGCTGCTATTTTAATTGGCGGCAGCACTTTGCCTTCCAGCTGAATTTGCAAAATATCAAAAATTAAATTATCCTTTTCCAGCTCAATATTATAGGTGCCGTTAGGTAGCGGAGTGGCGCCCGTAAATTGTCCGAGCTTGTTGCTTTTGAGTGCTCTGACAGGCAATCCGTCTTTATCATGGATGACCACGACCACTCCATCTAAATAATTACCCTGTGAGTCAACAACAATGCCGTTGATGACATTGGGAAAAGTGGTCAGAGTCAGCTGAGTTTGTTTTTGGGGTGGTAGGGAAACCACCTGAACTTTGACTGGAGTAAGCGGGGCAAGAGGTTCTTTGGTGACACTGGCCAACTCTTTTTTGGTCTCCTGCGCCTCTGACATCAGCTGTTGTAGATTTTCAAGGACATCATTAAACTGCTCCGTTTGGATTTTAATATCCGAACCAGGTTGCTTCGTATCCTGTTTGATCCTGGACAACTCCCTTTGGCTTTCCAGAATTTTTACCTGTAAAGACTGAGCTTCTTTGGCTAAATTGACCGAATCCTCCAGTTCCTTTGGTGTGGGCATGGTTGTATTTGGCTGGGGGGGTGGAGGGGGGGGTTTTTGAACAGCAGGTTGGGGAATTGGTGCCGGGGCCGGCCGTGGCTGAGTATAGGGAATTGGCGCTCTGGCTGCTGACAGGTGAGACAAATTGACAGGAGCGGGCTGTGGAAATTGAGAAGATAAAAACAGGTTTAGTCTTTGGTTAAAAAGCGGGTTTGATTTAAAGATTTTACCGCTTTTTTGCCAGCTTCTTTGTGTGGGAGAATAAATGGCTTTTAAAAAAGCTTTGGTCCAATGGTCCAGGGGTCTTCCGGCAAGCGGGATAAAAGCAAAAGCCACTCCGAGAAAGGAGGAGATGACAATCACCGGCCAGGCCAGCAGCGGAGCCGGAATAGCCAAAAAGACAAAAAATAAATAGGCAATACCGGCGCCAATTGCCAAATAAGCGAATTGTTTTAGCGTCATGTCGCCAATCAGCCTGAATTCAAAACTGGTCACATTTTGCGGAACCGGATGCGCTTCCATGAACATGAGCATATAATGTGAAAATTATCTTGTCTAGATGCTCAAAATAGGTCAAGTTCGATTAATCGGGATCAAGTATACATCTCTCAGGATCAATCTCTGGTATACTAAGCTGGCAATGCCTCAAACTAATCTGAAAAGAATCTATATCGTCGGCCCTTCGGGATCAGGCAAAACCACTTTAGGCAAATTTCTTTGCGCCAAGTTTAGCTTGCCTCACATTGAGTTAGACAAAATAGCCTATCCAAATCAAAAGGAAAAACCTTTGGAGAAGCGTTTATCGGCAGTTGCCCGGCTGGCCCAGCAACCCAAATGGGTCACAGAGGGGATATATATTAACTGGACCAGTGCGCTAATGGAGAAGGCGGATCTGATTATTTGGTTGGACCTATCGTACAAAAAGACTCTATTTAGAGTGATTAAGCGCTTTTTTGTTCACAAATTAAGAGGTGATGAAAAATTTGGTCTGAAAAGAACCGTCAAATTTATTGCTAACCTTAACAAATATTATTCCAATGTAAAAGGTGATCCTGAAAAACAAACTACCAGAGCTGAAACTAAAGAAGCGCTGGAGCCATTTAGAAAAAAAGTTGTCCGGATCAGAGAGATTAAAGACCCTGAAAAGTTCTTGTCTGTTTTGATACCTTGACAACTGCAACCTGTAAACTGTAACCTAAAATTAAATTCCAGGGATAAGTTGGATCAGACCAACTTTTAAATCAAGGGAAAGCGGTGAAACTCCGCTATTGTGCCGCAACCGTTACAATCGGACTGCTTGAATTCCTGCTTCTACTCTTCGAGCAAAGAGGAATTTAACTTTCATATTGAGATTAATATGCCAACTGAAGCCGTACTTGCGGAGCGTGAATCACCGATTCAATTTAAATACTGCAACCTGGTATCTCCTGTGCACCTCATGGGAGAGTCTGTGTGGCGAGATGAGCAGGAGAATAGACAAGACATACCGAATGTGTTTATTAGGGCCTTTTCACCCGCTCCAGCCCCTCAGGAGGTCCAAAGAATGGTACATATCAACTACAATTCCCCGCTTGATGCGGCAGGGTTTGAGGTACAAAAGGATGTAAATGGATTTTGGGCTGATTATCAAAAAGCACTGAATGAGGGGAAAACTAGAGAAGAAGCCTTCCGGATCTCTTTGTCAGAGAGAGTGGTTAATATTCGGACTTATATTGTTGAATATGCCCGTCAGGGATTGGTACTTCCTCATATGATTGGTTTGGATAAGGGGAAACTTATTAATACTCATAACGGTCAGGAAAAACTCCCCGGAATCAGTTCTCAGGAAAGGGGAGGAGCTGTTAGAGCCGCTACAGAACAGATAGAGAATTTTTTTGCCAATGTTGATGAAGGTATCGCAGTTAACACCAGCCCCAGGGGCAAAATGGGATTTTTTAATAAAGACGGTTTGGAGTTTGAATATTTTAACTGTCAGACATTTATTTATAAAAAAGGGGTTGATGGCTCGTTTGAAGGAGTCAGTTTAGTTTCTGATATGACATTGGATCAAAATAGGCAACTGATGAGGCGACTTGGTGTATCAGAAAATCTCCTAACAGTTGAAAATATTGTTAGAAATCCAGCTCTGTTGACACCAAACCTGGGCCGTTCAATCTCGATAGAGGATGTTGCGGAGATGATTTTGGATATTAGAGGAGAGGGTAAAATTAGGTTAATTAACGCCAAAGAAGAAGTAGAGTATCGGTCAGTATCCGGGATGAGAAGGGATCTGTCGAGAAGATCAGAGCTGCTTAAGTTTAACAGAGAAACTGAGAGCGAATGTGAGGGGTATATTGATGATTTTGTGAAAGCAGTTACTGCAGCTTTTAAAACCGTGGATGCCAAGTCTTTTATGAATAAACTGGCATTGGAACTGGAAAGAGTAATTCTTAAAGTTACCAGTAAAGTTAAACCAAAAGCGCAATGGAGACCCTATGAACTTTCCCGGGATTACTCACTAAAAGAACAACATCAATACGGCGGGTATAATGATTTGTCCGAACAGGCGCGTTTGCTTCGGGAATATGCCCCGGAGATTGCTTATTTAAAAGAAAGAGCAGGTTGTGCATCAGTTGGAGGAAGTAGAGTTGGGGGGAGTGGATATATGATGAGTAGCGAAATAGCGTTAGCCTTAGTAGCTAACCCAAATTTAGAAGCTAAGCAGTGCCTTTCTTGCAGAGAAGTTAATATTTGCGGGAAGGATCAATGTTACGCCTGTAAAGGGACATTGGTTGATATAAATAAAAACTAAATTCATTTCGTACCCAAATTCGTCAGAATTACATCAGGATAAAATCAAGCGGGCTCGGCAAACCTCAACTATCATAGACACAGTTGCAAAACAGCAGCCAATCGCTCTACACTAAAAGTGTGGGGCGCTAAGCTACAATCATTTTTCATGATTGTGGTAAGAAAGGTCAGCGCTCATGGAAAGAGAACCAATGGCAGAACCAATAGAAGCTATAGCAGTAACGCCAATTAGTAGATTATCCCGTGAAGAGAGAGAGAACCTTTGGGGGGGATCGTTATCAGAAAGCGCTTTACAAGATCGTCCGGACGAGACAGGATCCTCTCCTCAAGATTTTGGACGATTTCAAGCAGAGTTTCTGAATGAACTATCAAAAGTTTCCCCTATAGAAGCGGCTGAAATTAGAACTAACCCCTCTTTGTTTCAAAGAGCCACATTAAGGTATGAATATTATAGAAGTATAGATCCCTCTACACTCAGCCCGGATGACCAGGCAAGATATCCTGAATTGCTTAAGAATGCGGTTGATGATATGGAGAGGTTAATAAAAGAAGCTAATGATTCATATTTACTGCTTGATGTTAATGAGGCGCTTGAGACAAGGTATAAGATTGATGTTGAAAAAAGTAGACGTATCACAGATGAAGATAGAAGTAGAAGGCAATTCAATCCGGCAGAGTTTGAACATAATCTCTGGAATGAGGCTAAATTTAAAAAATATCAAAGCAGATATGGAGGGATAGCTGTTTGCTTATATAGAGAGGTCAGTAAAAGTATCGAAAAGGCAGCTAAAATAGGCTCAATACCGGAAGATGTGCTAAGAGTAATAGGTGAGAAAAACCCGCTTTATAAATTCGATTTTGATAGAAATATTGGCGATGTTGAATATAGTAAGGTACGCGATAAAAGAGAACGGGAAAGATTAGATGAGGTGAAATGGCATCAAACTGAGTACGGCCATTTGAAATGGGATTGGGCCAGGAATGGTCAAGAGCTAAAAGAGACCGTTTGGGACTGGTTGCTCTACCTAGAATCCGAGGTAAATGCTGAGGATAATCCCAGAGTTCATGAAAACCTGACTGAAACAAGAAGGTATAGCCTTCAGTATTTGAAGGAAGCTAAATATCGATTGGGGTTAGCAGATGACGATCCGGATTACCTTGATTGTAAGAGCACACTGGAAGGTGGCATCGCTTTAAGAGGGATAGATATGGTTAGAGTGGGAGGATTTGAATGGTTTATGTATTGGAACAGAGACTTTGCCGCTAACTTTCATCACAAACGCCCCACTCATTATGACAAGACGGTCCTGGATCCGGAGGTGGCACTAATTCTGCATCGATTAACTGCCCGTAAAGGAGCTTTCTATAGGGGTGGTGAAGTAGTAGATACCAGGTCGGGTTATCAGAGGATCATTGTGGGTGATATAAACGAGTTCAGAGGAGCCCGGGAAGCAGATATATGCGCAGAGGTCGAAGGGATACAACTGGTACTAACAAAGGAATATAGGGAGGCTCAAGAAAAAGGGAATCCGAAAGCAAAGGCGGCATATGAAAGAGCCCGGGTAGCACTGCTTAATAGCCACCCAATTTTTATAGCTATCAGGGAAAGGCTGGATCGTGAGGAGGATGGTATCAATGAAGGAGTCAGAGATCTGGGAAGGGATAGATGGGGAAATAAGGTTCAATTCGATCAAGTAACGACTAACGACTTAGAGTCAATTGAGAGAAGGTTTCACTACTTAGTCGCTGAGGGTTTTATTAACAGAACCGATGCTGACAATCTGCACTTAGGTACAGAACAGGAACAGAGGAATAGGTTGATTGCATGGGTTGATCAATGGAATCAAGATCACCCTAATGACCAATGGTTTCCTGCGGAATGGAAAACATGGGATGAAAGGTTCAAGGATGATGAGGTTACAGAGAGAGAATTTCAGCTAATAAAGGAGAGACTTCAGAATTTGACTCAGCGACGGCTGATTGATCAAACAAATCTGCCGGCTATTGAAGAAAAACTCAATGAGTTGGTTGAAAAGGGAGAGATAAACTCCAGAGTTGCGGATGAGTTATTAACTGCCGGCACTCCTAAAGAGCAAATGGGACGGTTGATGAGATGGGTCAGTCGGTGGAATCAAGATCATCCTCATGACCAATGGTTTCCTCCAGTTGAACCAACTCCGGCAAGGAACCGAGAAATTTGGGGTGAAAATGTGGCAGCGGGCGAGGTATCAATAAGAGAAATAGACCTAATCAATGAGCGGCTTCAGTTTTTACTCAAAGGAGAGGTAATCACTCAGGAAGTATTTGACAATATACGTAACGGGACTCCTGAAGAGCGCAGGGACAGAATTATGAAATGGGTCAATCAGTGGAATCAGGACAATCCTGTTTTAGATAATAGAATTTTTGATGAGATACAACATACTGGTACTGAACAGGAGGTTAAGAAGTATCTGATTGATTCTGTGAATGACTGGAATAAAAAACATCCCAGTCGTGACACTCTTTGGTTTGCCCGTAAATGGGATTATTGTGAAAGAATGTTCAAAAAGCCAGAGGATCTTATAGCCATCGGATTGCCGGATGAGGCCTATGAGAACCCGGAAAATAATCCCTACTCTTTATATAAGAAAATTGATCTTTCTCAAATGAGCTTCAAAGAGAAAGAACGCCGGAGAAAAGCTATTAGCTATAAGTTTAAGATTGCCAGAAGAACTACGCTTAAGGATTTATATGGTAGTTATGTCGGAGGAGTCAGGTTAATCATGAGTGATGAAGATGTGGAACAAGCCAAAGCTCAGGGCAGATATGCCGAAACAGTTAAACCGATGTGGGTTGAGGTGGAGGAAAGGGTGGCTGCCATACCTTCCGGAAAAGCATCTTGGGATGAGCGGTCAAAAACCGGGGACATTAAATTGGGAGAGCTAAGGGAGGTTGAGGGAAGGGTTAATTATCTGCTGGCTGGGGGTTTTATTAACCAGGAGGAGGCTGATACCGTCTTAAGGAAGGTAGAAGAAGCCCGCAAGCGCTATGATTACCAGGCTAACGATAAAAGTAAGGCTTATAAATATGATGATGTTTGTCCGGATCTGAAGAACAATCAGATTGTACAAAAGCTTCGGGCTGATATACACCAAATAAATCTTGAGATTTTTAAAAATGGTCCAACAAGGCAGAATCAAGAGATGACGATACAAATGTCAAGATTAAAACGTAATCAGCTTGAAAATCAGCTTAATGAAGTTGAAGATAAGGTTAAGGAGATCAAGATAGCAGTTGGCCAGTGGGTTAACAATTGGAACATGTTTCATCCGGACGACCAATGGCGGCCGGAAGGAGGAGGGCTGATGCCGGTTCGGGATGGATTGAAAAAAATTGGCATGGCCTGGGACCTGCCATCTCACTCATTTCAACTGGCCTCGGCCGATTCGGTCAGAAAGTCTGTCATACCACACCTC
>OBEQ010923776.1_pt1 | contig 10400 bp, 10 predicted proteins | sample 1670901 | NCBI WGS metagenome assembly OBEQ01 (sample SAMEA104232315, study PRJEB22302) | groundwater metagenome | biome: forest; feature: aquifer; material: groundwater | place: USA | collected 2011-08-07 | depth 5.4 m | reverse complement strand
TGAGGGACATTTTCATCTTCTTGTTATTATTTTTGTTTGCTTTTTTAACATGGCTTTTTGACTTCGCGTCCGTTGGGACAAAGGTAGCGATTTTTTAAAAAATGAGAAGCAGAAGAAAGTATAATCCATTCCTTGTATTAACCTATTTTTCTAAATTTTTCGTACTCTTCTTGGTTTTCTTATTCCTTCTTCTGTTTTCTGAGAAAACAAATGTTACTCAAAGACTTTTCCCACGAAAAAATTATTATGAAAAACCAAATGTTTCAATAGTAAAAGAAAGTATTAAGGCATACCCAACCCAAGTTCCGTTTAATTGGACAGTTCAAAAAGTAGATGAGCACGTTACTGAAATTGCTCTTCCGCCGGATCCCTCCATGTCAACAGCTGACGAATTGTTTGCTGCCATGAATAATTATCGCCATGCTCATAACGTTCAGACGCTGACAAAAAACAATAGTCTTTGTTCAATCGCGCAAAACAGGGCAAATGAGCAGCTGGCAAAAGGAGACTTAGATAATCACGCAGGATTTGATAAATATGCCCAGAATCAACAAGAGTTTTCTCGAATGGGAGAGGTTTTGTTCGGTGGCGTCCAGCCCCAATACGGGGTGCACATTGTTGAATACGGCTGGGATCGTTCATTAACCGGACATAAAGAAGCAATTCAGGATCCTGTGTGGGATTATGGTTGTGGTGGCATCGCAGGGTACTTTGCAGTTTTCATCTTCGGCTCAAAATGAGTTGAAGCGAGGTTCATTTTCCGCTACAATTAGCTTTATGTTTAAGGGATTTAAGCCGGTCTCGCCACAAACAGATTTTGTTGAAAAAGAGCATGAACTTCTTGAAAAATGGTACAAGGGGAGAATTGTTGATAAATACCTTCATAGAAATGACAAATCATCGGAGAAATTCTCATTCCTAGACGGACCAATAACTGCAAACAACCCAATGGGAGTTCATCATGCATGGGGTAGAATTTATAAAGACTTTTGGCAAAGATATTGGAATATGCGAGGCCGCCGGCAGAGATTTCAAAACGGTTTTGATGAGCAAGGTCTTTGGGTGGAAGTTGAAGTAGAGAAGGAACTCGGACTTAAGAATAAAAAAGAAATTGAAAATCTTGTTCCTCGTGATAAATTCAAAAGCTTAGAGAAGTTTATTAATCTATGCAAAGAGCGAGTTAAGAAGTTTTCGGCTATTCAAACAGAGCAATCAAAACGTCTTGGCTACTTTATGGATTGGGAAAATTCTTATCACACGTCAAGTGAAGTAAATAATTACGCAATTTGGAGTTTTCTCAAAATAGTAAATGAAAAGGGATGGCTATACAAAGGCCATGATTCTGTTCCTTGGTGTCCCAGATGCGGAACAGCAATCTCCCAACATGAAATTCTGACCGAAGAATATAAGGAAATAACTCACGAATCAGTTTTCTTCAAGCTTCCGATAAGAGATCGTTCGAACGAATTTCTCCTAGTCTGGACAACGACCCCTTGGACAATTCCTTCTAACGTTGCTGTTGCTGTAAATAAAAAAGAAAATTATGTTGGGGTCAGGATTAAGGGAGAAACTCTCTGGCTAATGAAGAAGAGGGTTAAGGAGCTAAAGAAGCAAAATATATTCCCAGACTTCAATGATTCGAATCATCAAACAAAATCAGGAAATGAACTTATTGGTTGGGAATACGACGGGCCTTTCGACGATTTACCTTTAGTTAAAAAAACACTCGGAGATTATGTTCATAGAGTAATTGACGGAGAAGACGTCGTAACCGGGGAAGAGGGAACTGGACTTTTGCATGTTGCGCCAGGCGCCGGAGAAGAAGACTTTAAATTAGGAAAAACAAATAGGCTTCCTGTTATTTCAACAATTGAAGAAGATGCTTCTTATGTTGAGGGAATGGGAAAGTTTAGTAAGCAAAATGCTAAGTGGCATCCAGAAATTATTATTGATTACCTTAAAAGTCTGGATAAAGGCAAATATTTACGTACAACTCAAATGTATAAACATAGGTATCCGACATGCTGGAGATGTCATACAGAACTTGTTTGGAGAGTAGTCGATGAGTGGTATATAGCAATGGACCGTCCTTCGCACAATGTTTCGGACGGCAAACAAACATATCGAGAGATGATGGAAAAAGTTGCAAAAAAGATTAATTGGTTGCCAGAGTGGGGATTAGACCGTGAACTCGACTGGCTAAAAAACATGCATGATTGGCTTATTTCAAAAAAAAGATATTGGGGACTGGCTCTTCCTATTTATGAGTGCAAAAAATGTGGAAATTTTGAAGTGATTGGAAGCCGTAGTGAATTAAAAGAAAAAGCAATTGAAGGTTGGGATATGTTCGAAGGCAACTCTCCCCACAGGCCTTGGATTGATCAAGTTAAGATTAAATGTTCAAATTGTGATGTATTGGTTACGCGAATCCCAGACGTTGGAAATCCGTGGCTTGACGCAGGAATTGTTCCTTTCTCAACGATGCCTGAGGATTGGTTCCCGGCAGACTTTATTACCGAGTCATTTCCAGGTCAGTTTAAGAACTGGTTTTATTCGTTAATTGCCATGTCTACTGCGCTTAAGAACGAGAATTCTTTCAAAACAGTCCTTGGATTTGCGTCAGTTCGTGACGAAAAAGGAGAAGAAATGCATAAGAGTAAAGGCAATGCAATTGAATTTAATGAAGCCGCTGACAAGATCGGCGTAGATGTTATGAGATGGATGTATCTAAAGCAAAATCCAGAGAATAATTTAAATTTTGGATACCATGTTGCAGACGATGTCCGTCGCTTGTTTATTCTTCGTCTCTGGAATGTATACAGCTTTTTTGTAACTTATGCAAATTTGAATAATTTCAAACCGGTTAGAGGACGAATTGATTCTTCAAACGTTCTAGATAGATGGATTATTTCAAGACTAAACGAATCTATAAAAAACGTAACGTTATTTTTTGAGAAATACCAAGCCGATAAAGCTGCAGAAGATATAGAAAATTTTGTTATTAATGATCTTTCCAACTGGTTTGTTCGAAGGAGCCGCGACAGAGTTTCTTTATCCAACGAAGACGAAGAAGATAAAAACGCAACATTTCAAACTTTATGGTTTGTTCTAACAGAATATTCTAAGCTACTATCGTGTTTTATTCCCTTTATTTCAGAGGAGATGTTTACGAATTTGACAGACGAAGATTCGGTCCATTTGCAAGAATGGCCGATAACTAACGAATCGCTTATAGATAAAAATATCGAATTGGAAATGTTTTTTGCTCGCCAAATAGTAGAAAAAGGGCATGCTATGAGAAAAGATAAAGGGTATAAGGTTAGGCAACCTTTAAATTCGCTATCTTCAGTTTCTCCCGTGGACTTCTCACTAGGAACTATTAGAACAATTAGTCAGGAGCTCAACATTCATACGATTAATAATTCAGTTAAAACGAATATTACCTCAGCTGGGGTGACTGGCATGGATTTTCGTATCACAGCAGCTTTGGAGGCAGAAAAAGACGCAAGGGATTTAATTAGGAGAATTCAGGAAGAGAGGAAGAGACTGGGGACAAATTTGGATCAGAAAGTGAATGTAGCACTCCCAGACTGGCCTAAAGAGTTTGAAGAGGAAATAAAAAGGAAAGCTCTCATCAGCAAACTTTCAAAGGGTGACTTTTCTGTTTCTAAGTCTTAATGAAACTTATCAATTTTTCCTCAATCGATTGGTTGCTCATGATTGCTGTTTGCGTTCTTCTGATCTTTAGTCTTACTACTCTTTTTTCAATAAATCCATCACTTTTCAAAAGCCAGCTCGTCTTTTTAATAATAAGTTTTGTTGCATTTTTTTTCTTTTCACAGTTCAACTACTCAATTATGAGGTACTACGTTAAGCCCATATATATTGCCTCACTTATCGTTCTTGCGGCAGTGCTTTTTTTGGGAATCGAAAGTAGAGGGTCGGTCAGGTGGTTTGAATTTTTTGGTTTCAGAATACAATTCTCGGAAATTCTAAAACCATTTTTGGCTCTGTCACTAGCAAGTTATCTCACAAATCTTAAAATCTATTCGTTTAGGGCTTTTCTAAATTGTTTACTTCTTCTTGCTCCGCTCACTATTCTCATTTTCCTCCAGCCAGACTTGGGAAACGCACTTATTTATTTGCTCGTGGTAATGTTTACTTTGGTAATTTATGGATTCCCCTTTAGGTGGTTTTTGGCAGGACTTGCATTGTGGCTCGCAACACTTCCTTTTTTTTGGCTTATTCTGCACGATTATCAACGTCAAAGAGTGCTAACTTTTATTAATCCTAGTCGCGATCCACTTGGCACTTCTTTTAATGCAGTCCAAGCAGTAATTGCAGTTGGATCGGGAATGTTTATAGGGCGGGGTTTCGGGCAAGGAACACAAGCAGAGCTCCGATTTTTACCAGAACGTCAGACGGATTTTATTTTTGCAACAATTTCGGAATCGTTAGGTTTTGTAGGCTCAATTATTATAATCCTGACTTTTGCTTTTATTCTCTATAGGATTTTTATTATTATAAAAAATAGCGAAGATAAGTTTTCAAGAAATTTTTCTATTATAGTTTTTTTAATTATTTTTTCTCATTTTTTTATAAATATTGGGATGAATACTGGAGTCATTCCAGTTGTTGGCGTTACTCTCCCGCTCGTTTCTTACGGAGGAAGTTCCCTTCTTTCCAATTTCATACTCCTGGGTTTGCTTTTTGCAGTAAATAGGGGAAAGAGACGGGAAGTATTGGAAATACGCTGAACATTTGGTATAATTTAAAGCTATGCAATACGCAGTAATTAGATCTGGCGGTAAACAATATAAAGTTAACGTTGGAGACACAGTTGAGTTAGACAAGCTTAACGCTGACAAAAAAGTCGTTTTTAATGATGTTTTGCTTTTGGTTGCGGACGGTAAAATGACTCTAGGCAAGCCTACGGTTAAAGGCGCCTTAGTGGAGGCAACAATCGTGGAGCAAAAAAAAGGCGATAAAATAAGAGAAGCCAAATTTAAGGCAAAATCCAGATATAGAAAAGTTATAGGTTTTAGAGCGAAGTTATCTGTTGTCAAGATTGATAAGATAAATTTTGGCTCAAAAAGTATACCCGGAATTGGAAAAACAATCAAAACTGCTCCCAAAACGTCAAAAAAGTAGAGAAAGACATAGTTTGACTTATTGACGTTTGTGAAAATTAAAGATAAAATTCTATCAGTTTTCACAAAACTATAAACCTATGGCACATACAAAAGCACAAGGCTCAGTAAGGGGAAATAGAGATTCGATTGCAAAACGCTTAGGCGTTAAGTTATTTGCCGGACAAAAAGCAATTTCGGGAAATATAATTGTCAGGCAAAAAGGAAGCAGGTTCTTCCCAGGAAATGGAGTATCAATGGGAAGAGATTTTACGCTTTTTGCGATAGTTTCTGGAATTGTGGAGTTCAGAACCAAAAAAGGAAAGAAATTCGTAGAAGTAGTAGAGTCAAAAGTAAATGGATAATAATCCGCAAGAAAATCTAAACGAACTTGAAGTAGGTATGCTTCAGTCAAACCCTCTACAGCCACGAGGCGTTATTTCTCCAGACTCATTAACCGAACTCGTTGATTCGATAAGAGAACAGGGAATTTTGGAACCAATTGTTGTTGCAAGTACTCCAGCAGGTTATCAAATTATCGCAGGAGAAAGGCGCTGGAGAGCTGCAAAGCTGCTTGGCCTTAAAATGGTACCAGTTGTCATAAAACAAACTTCTCCACAGCAAATGCTTGAGATGGCAATAGTTGAGAACGTTCAAAGAGAAGACCTTAACCCAATAGAGCGCGCACAGGCTTATAAAAGGCTTATCGACGAATTCGGACTAGGAACAAATGAGGTAGCCCGAAAAGTGGGTAAAAGTGCTCCAACAGTTTCAAATACAATTAGGCTCTTGTCTCTACCCGACGCTATAAAAGACGCGTTGGTGGCTGGGGTTATAACAGAAGGACATGTTAGGCCTCTGATCTCCTTGGGAGATTCCAGGTTGATGCTTGAGCTCTTCAAAAAAATTCTTAAGGACAATAGTACAGTTAGGCAAACTGAGGATATGGCAAGGCAGGTTAAAGGAGAAACCGAACAGCAAGAGCCACGAAAAACAGATAAGCTATGGGTGCCGGAGCTCGATGAAATGGCTAAGAATGTTAAAGAAAAAAGAGAACTGGATAAAGTAGCTATTTTTCAATCCCGTTCTAAGGCCAGAATTGTAATTGAAAAGAGTGGAGATGTTGATATTACAGGCCCCAAGGTGCAAGAAATTGTTGCGCTTCTTACTAATTAATAAGGATTTTTGATTAGCCCAGCCACATTTAGCGGCCAATAAATGAAAAACGAGCTACCAATAATGCTTTTCTTTGGGATAAAACCCCATTCTCTGGAGTCTGAGCTATAGGATCTGTTATCTCCCAAGACAAAGAAATAACCATCCGGAACGCCGACCTCTTGGCCTTGTTTAAGAAAGGACCCGCCGTAGGTTTTAACCGAAGGCTTTAAGTATCTGCTTTCATCAAGTAATTTTCCATTTAAATAAACTTGACCGTCCTGTAGGGAAACTTTGTCTCCGGAAGCTCCTATGACTCTCTTGATAAAGTCTTTCTCGGAGTCATTTGGCGCTTTAAAAACCACCACGTCTCCTAGCTTAGGATCACCGAGTTTAAGGCTAATTATATTTGTGATTAGAAACTCACTGTCATGGAGGTTTGGATACATTGATTCGCCCTTAACCTCAAATGGGCGGAAAAGGAACATGTAAACTACAACAAAGGCTGCTGCAGCCAAAACTAGAGTCTGTAGTATGTCTAAAAGAAAAAAATAAGCCTTCCTCAGGACTTCCATATATCAATTTTCCCAGACCTAGTTAGCTTTGTCAATCATATAAAGTGTGGTAAGATAGGACAAAGTGGATTTGTGGCTCAGGAATAGACCGTTTAGCTCAGCGGTAGATCTGCCCGACTTTGAATGGACTCGTAGCTCAGTGGTAGAGCGGTCGCTTCACATGCGACAGGTCAGAGGTTCGATACCTCTCGGGTCCACAAAGTCCAGTCAGGCGGGGCGCTTCGGTTACATCGAAGAAGTCGGGGGTTCAAATCCTCTAATACAATAGGATGCCTACAGTTTCAATAATATTCATTTATTACAATACGTATAGGGAAATTATCGACGCTATAAAATCAGTAAAAAATGCTGTTGGTAGATACCCGTACGAAATTATTATCATAAATAATAATTCGCCAATGAAGCCACCTTACAAAGAGTTTAATTCTCCTAGGATAAAAATAGTAGAAAATGATAAGAATATTGGCTATGGAAATGCTCTTAACCAGGGGGCAAAACTGGCAAGAGGAAAATATCTGCTTCTATCAAATCCCGATCTACTTTTTCTAAAAGATTCAATCTCACTTATGGTTAAAAAGTTGGAAAAGGATGCATCAGTGGGAATAATCGGACCGCAATTTCTAGATTTAAACCAAAAAATTCAGAAAGTGGGTTCTGCAATGCCATTTTTACCAGGAGCATTATTCGCCTTTTCTTTCTTTAACAAATATTTTCCGAGAAATTACTTTTCCAGAAAGTATTATTTGGAGGATTTTAACAGAAAAGAAGAAAGAGAGATCCCTGCATTATGTGGTGCATGTATGCTTGTGAAAGAAAATGTGTTTAAAAAAATTGGTGGATTTGACAAACGATTTTTTATGTATTTTGAAGAGGCCGATATTTGCTACAGAGTCGTTAATATCGGATATAAGGTATTATTTTATCCTAAATCAAAAGTAATTCTTTTTGTTGGAAGAAGCTCAGGAGATAAAAAATGGATTAGGGAGACTTTTGAAAAAAGTAGATACGAATTTTTTAAAAAATATCACGGAAATATTTTAGGAACGCTGGGGGAGCTGACATTGCGTGTTTTCAACTTGCCAAGTAAATTAATTTCAAAAATATGAAAAAAAATATCTCAATTGTGTTTTTAAGTAGGAGATTTTGGCCAGATGTTGGGGGAGTTGAGAAGCACGTTTATGAAATATCTAAAAGACTAATAAAAAAAGGATATAAGGTTATCGTGATTACGGAATCTTTGGGGAAAGAGAATGAATTAGAGGGAATTCAGATAGAAAGGATAGATAAAGCTCCGAATAATTGGTTTAAAAAGTTTTATATATGGAAATGGATGTTTAATCATGTAGATTTGTTACAAAAAGCAGACGTTGTTCATGCACACGATGTGTTTTATTGGTATTTGCCGTTTAAGCTATTATTTCTGAGTAAAAAAAGTTTTGTTACTTTTCATGGGTACGAATCTTATCCAATTGCCAGAAAATCAATTATTTTTAGAAAAATGTCTGAATATTTGTCAGACGGAAATATAACAGTAGGAGATTTTATTAAAAAATGGTACTACACAAAACCAAATTTTGTAATTTACGGGGGTGTAGATATTCCCAAACAAAATGTCAAACCAAAACGCTTGGATTCGGCGATTTTCATAGGAAGACTAGATGAACATACGGGCATTTTGGATTACGCAAGAGCGGTTGATCTGATAAGAAAAGATAATCCAAGATTTGACTTCGCAGTAGTTGGAGATGGTGTATATAAAAAACGTCTAAAAAGATTTAAACCTCTTGGTTTTAAAAATGATTCAATTAAGTACCTTAAGCAGTATAATTTTGCCTTTGTGAGTCGCTACCTTTCAATTTTAGAAGCATTAGCTAACAGGAGACTAGTGTTTGCCCTTTACGATAACCCGGTAAAGGAAGATTATCTAAGAATGGCTCCCTTTTCTAAATTTATCATTGTTGAAAAATCGGCGGCGAATTTGGTAGAAAAGATAAAATATTTTCAAAAAAACCCAAAAGAAGCTGAGAGATTGATAGGTGATGGATTTGAATGGGTTAAGAATCAAACATGGGAAAATTTAATAAAAACTTACCTAAGGCTTTGGAAGACCTCCGGGTCGCATATTGAATAGCACATTGTTTTAGACTACAATCTATCTCTAATAATTTTACTTACACAGTTTATGAAACAGGATATTTGTCCAATTTGCAAATCTTCCAAAACAAAAGAACTTTATCCTTCAAACGTAGACCTTAAAAAATTATCATTTACCTACGTTAAGACTCCATATTCAGGAAAAACTTTCCGCTCGGTAAGATGTCTCAATTGTTCTCATGTTTTTTGTAATCCTTTGCCTAAAAACATTTACAAAAATTACGAAGACGTAGTTGATAAAAAGTATCTCCATTATACAGAGTCAATTAATGAATCTGCAAAAGTAGTTTTACCTATTATCAAAAAATACATTCCCAAAGGAAAAATTCTTGATGTGGGCTGTGCTACGGGTGAGTTTCTAAGTACCGCAAGGGATTTCGGTTACACCGTAGAAGGCTTGGAGCTTTCAAAATGGTCATCAGATATTGCAAGAACAAAAAAAATAAAAGTTTACAGAAGTCTTTTAAAATCAATTGCGTCCAAAAATTCAAAAAAATATGATGTAATTACACTATTTGGAGTAATAGAGCATTTTGAAAAACCCGCAGATGAAATGACGTATATATCTAAATTACTAAAACCCGGTGGGCTTCTGGTTATTTGGACAGGTGATGTAAATTCTATTAGCAGTAAAATATTAAAGCATAACTGGTGGTATTGGCAAGGACAGCATATACAATATTTTAGCAATCAAAGCTTAAGGTTGCTGGGTAAAAATTATGGTCTAATACACGTAACCACAAAAATCTATCCTTTTGTAGGTACGTATGGGTTAGTAGAGAACTCTTTAAGCAGGTATAAGACAAAATCTTTTTTAATGTTGATTCTTAAACCTTTATTTTTATTAAAACCCAAATGGTATATATATCTACCGGGTGAAATGCTTTGGTTTGCCAAAAAATCTGCGAATTTGAATAAATAAGGCTATGAATAGAACTGCAAATATAGCAACGCTTAAGTCTTTGGAGAATTTATACATAGGAATATCTTCGTACCCTAGCTTTACAAGCAGTAGGCCTCTCGGAAGATTTGCATATATCACTCCTCTTTTTCCTGGATAAATATCAGCATTTTTATTATTAACTTTTAAATTCCACCCGGGATAATATAAAGTATTTTCTTTAATCGTAATTGGAGTTGCAGCGTTTATGACGTATTCATGTTTAACAGAGTTTCTTTTTATCTGTATTACACTTGCCTTGCCCTTCATTACTTCAAGATGACTCTTTGGAGGAATTGCAAACCAGAAGTTATTTATGTCCGCCCATTTATTATTTAAAAAATAAGCTGTAGTGCCTTCTGTAAGAGTGCTACTGCCTACATTTTTCATTAAAATGTTGTCTGTGATTTCGGGAATTACTCTTCTGTGTCCCCAGTTGAGAATTGT
>OBEQ010025096.1_pt1 | contig 10400 bp, 10 predicted proteins | sample 1670901 | NCBI WGS metagenome assembly OBEQ01 (sample SAMEA104232315, study PRJEB22302) | groundwater metagenome | biome: forest; feature: aquifer; material: groundwater | place: USA | collected 2011-08-07 | depth 5.4 m | reverse complement strand
ATTAAGAAAGATTCTCTGGCAACTTCTACCAGTGTTTCAAAGTAATGCAAGGCAACATCTTTTGATTCTTGTAACTTACCGCCTTTGACTTGTGATGAGCTTGCCGAATCAACTTTATTATTTTTCATATTTTTACTTTTTGGGTAATTAGCGAGAAACGTAATCGTAGGATTATTTTGGCATCCTCTGGTTACTGATGCCGATAGTTACCCCGTTTTTGTTAATATATTCATTATAATAAATGCTTCTATTTTTGTCATCATCAACACATTTTGTTTATTATCCGGTGATGCCGACTTTGCCCCATTATTGAGATATCTCAAGGGATCAGGCAAGAAAACCATTTTGATAAAAGGAGATTATATACAAATAAAAGTGAAAAGTCAATGATTATCCACAGGTTCAATTCTGTAACCCCCAAACCCCTCAAACGGCTCGCTTCGGCGAGCCGTTTGATATTTAAGGGAAAAAGTGGGAAAATGAAGTGGATTTTATGGAAAAGAAATCCTCAAATAAAAATTTACACAAGGCAAGCGCCGCTAAGAAAGACGAGTTTTATACCCAGCTTGTTGATATTGAAAAAGAATTAAAGCATTACAAAGATCAATTTCGCGGCAAGGTGGTGTATTGCAATTGCGACGATCCGTTTGAAAGCAACTTTTTTAAATATTTTGCCGCCAATTTCAACGCGCTGGGACTTAAAAAACTTATTACCACCAGTTATGTTCCATCACCCATCGTCGGCGGCCAGCTGCCGCTATTTGAAATTGCAGGATTAAAGCCCAAAGGCAAAGAACCGTTCAAAATTGAGATTAACAAAGTTTCAGATACGAACGCTGACGGTGCCGTCGGTTTGGCGGATGTGGAGTGGTTGCTAAAGCATGACGCCAATACTGCTACTCCGCTTAAAGGCACTGGCGATTTTCGCAGTGAGGAATGTATTGAACTACTCAAAGAAGCGGATATTGTCGTAACGAATCCACCGTTCTCGCTGTTCCGTGAGTATGTGGCGCAACTTGTTGAATACAACAAAAAATTTTTAATAATCGGGAATGTAAATGCGATTACTTACAAGGAATGCTTCAAGCTGGTCAAGGATAATAAAATGTGGCTTGGAGTCAGTATTCATAGCGGAGATCGCGAATTTCGAGTTCCAGATAGTTACCCGCTGGAAGCCGCCGGATTCAGAGTTGATAGCGAGGGTCATAAGTTTATCCGCGTCAAAGGGGTGCGTTGGTTCACCAATTTAGATTACAAAGAACGCCATGAAAAAATGACATTTTATAAAAGTTACAATCCTAAGGAATATCCAAAGTACTATAACTATGATGCCATAGAAGTTTCCAAAACATTAGATATTCCCCAAGACTACAGTGGGGTCATGGGTGTGCCGATTACGTTTCTTGATAAATATAGCCCTGAACAATTTGATATCATCGGTTTAGGTATATCCAATTCAGGAATAGAAGTCGGTGTCAAACCATACACATCAGAGCACAAGAAATATAGAAAAGAAATTCAAAAAAGAGGTGCCGTTGACGGTGATTTGTATATGATTATGAATGGGATTGTGGATGTTCCATATGCTCGTATTTTAATTAGAAATAGGAAGGTAAAAAAATAATATGGACAAGTTAAAAATAAATTTAGAAAATTGTTATGGGATTAAAAAATTAACTTATGAATTTGATTTTTTAAATAAAAACACTTTTGCGGTTTATGCTCCAAACGGGGTTATGAAAACGTCGTTCGCAAGAACTTTTAAAGATCTGAGTAATAACCAAGACTCACACGATTTAGTATTTGTAGACAGAATAACAACACGTCATATCACAGATGAAAATGGCGTCGAAATAAAACCGGGAGAAGTCTTTATGATGGAACCGTATAATGAACAATTTAATTCTGATAAGTTGTTGACTCTTTTAGCATCGCAAAAACTAAAAAAAGAGTACGAAGACGTATATAAGGATATAGAGAAAGAAAAGAATGAGTTTATAAAAAAATTAAAAAATGTCTCTAAGAGTTCTGATTGCGAGGCGGAACTTCTGAGTACTTTTTCTAAAACTTCTAAAAATAGTTTGTTTGATGTGTTAACTGTCATTAAGGAAGGTCTTGAAGGTAGTCAAACAAAATATAATTTTAGATATAATGATGTCTTTGATAAGAAGGGCAGTGTTAAAAAATTTTTGGACAAACACATTTCTGTCCTAAATTCGTACATAGAAAACTATGATTCACTCATTTCTAATTCTAGTTTTTTTAAGAAGTCAGAGAACACCTTCGGTACCTATCAGGCAGGGGAAGTGCTTAAATCTGTTTCGGATAATTCCTTTTTTGAGGCTGGACATTTTATAGAGCTTGCTGATAATAAAAAAGTTACTTCAGCGGATGAGTTTAAAAATCTATTCGAAAATGAGATAAGTAAGATAGTGAATGACGAGAAATTAAAAAAGATTTTTGATCAAGTAGATAAAGCCATAGGGTCGAGCGCTGAGTTGCGAGCATTTAAAGCAGTCATAGAAAAGAATAATTTATTGTTGGTTGAACTTAAAAACTATGAAAGCTTTAAAGAAAAGGTATGGAAGGGTTACCTGGATCAGTTAAAGGATGACTTAGAGCTCTTGCTCCAAACATATAACAACAAGAAGAAACAACTTGAGGATATAGTAGAAAAAGCGAAAAGAGAAGAAACCGGCTGGGAGAAAGCGGTTGGTGTTTTTAATGAACGATTTGTCGGGTTGCCATTTAAGCTCGCTATAGGCAACAAAGAAGATGTGTTGCTAAAAACAAACGCTCCATCCATAGAATTTACTTTTTTTGATAATGAAAGAGAAAAAAGGATAGAGCGGAACGAATTAATGACAGTACTAAGTCAAGGAGAGAGGAAGGCTTTATACATATTAAATATAATATTTGAGATACAAGCACGAAAATCTATCAATCAAGAGTCGCTTCTCGTTATTGATGATATCGCAGACTCTTTTGATTATAAAAATAAATACGCTATTGTTGAGTATTTAAAAGACATATCAGATGATCCGAATTTTAAACAGATAATTCTAACTCATAATTTCGATTTTTTTCGGACGGTACAAAGTCGCTTTATACCATATGATAATTGTCTAATGGTTGAGAAAACAATCGATGAAATTAAGATAAATAGAGCAGAATACATAAAAAATCCTTTCAAATACTGGATGGATAATTTAGACGATGATAAAAAGTTGGTAGCATTAATTCCTTTTGTAAGAAATATTCTTGAATATACCGAAGGGGAGACTGATACCGACTACTTAAAACTGACATCACTTTTGCATATTAAATCTGACACAGATTCTATAAAAAAAAGTGATTTACAAGATATTTTTAATAATGTTGTTCCTAATCTTAACTTAACTCTGAATAATATCGCCGATAAAATTACAGATTTAATACACAAGCTGGCTGATAATTGTCTAACAGCAACAGAGTCTATCAATCTTGAAAATAAGATAATTCTTTCTATGGCTATTAGACTTAAAGCCGAAAAATTTATTTTGAGTAAGATTACTAATAAAACAGAACCTGATGGAAATCAAACCATAAAGTTAGTCGAAAGATTCAAGCTAGAATTTGATAGCATAGAGCCAGAAAAAGTTAAATTGCTAGAGCAAGTTAATCTCATGACACCAGAAAACATACATTTCAACACTTTCATGTACGAGCCAATTCTAGATTTATCGGACGATCATTTAAGAAAATTATATAAGAATATTAAAGACATCAACTAACCAAGAAATTATATGAAAATCGAACCACATCAAATTCCAATACATAAAATAGTTGACGGGTATAAAAACAGCGAAGAGGAAGGCGTGGTGGGGTATAGCGGTAAATTGAATATCCGCCCGAAATACCAACGCGAGTTTATTTATAAACCCGAACAGCAGATCGCCGTTATTAATTCGGTGATGGGTGGGTTTCCGTTGAATGCAATGTATTGGGTGAAAAACAGCGATGGGAGTTTTGAAATACTGGACGGCCAGCAGCGCACCGTGAGCATTTGCAACTTTTTGGCAGGTGATTTTAACGTCGTGAACCGCGGGTATCAGATGTATTTTGAAAACCTGACCGAAGAAGAAAAAAAGGGAATCCACGATTACACGCTCATGGTGTATTTTTGCGAAGGTACGGATGATGAAAAGCTGGCCTGGTTCAAGGTCATTAACACTGCTGGCGAAAAACTCACTCCGCAAGAATTGCTAAATGCTATTTATTCGGGGCCTTGGGTAACTGATGCCAAGCGGTATTTTAGTAAGAGCAACGCCCCAGCTTATTTATTGGCCCATGATTATGTGAATGGAGCGCTGAATCGACAAGAATACTTAGAAACTGTACTCCGTTGGATCAGTGATGACAAAGTTGAAGATTACATGGGTAAACATCAGAAAGACAAAAGTGCTGACAAGCTGTGGGAATACTTTCAAGATGTGATTGCATGGACCCAAAAATCATTTCCAAATTATCGTCGGGAAATGGCTCATGTGGAATGGGGAGAACTGTATAACAAATTCAAAGACAAGAAACTGAACGCCAGCAAACTAGAAGCCGAAATCAAAGAGCTGATGCAAGACGAGGATGTTACTAAAAAATCCGGTATTTATCCGTATGTTTTGACGAGACAAGAAAGACATCTCTCAATTCGTGCTTTTACCGACAAAATGAAGCGCGAGGCGTACGAAAGACAAAAAGGTATCTGCCTAAAATGCAAGAAACGTTTTGAAATCGAAGAAATGGAAGCAGACCATATACAACCCTGGCACGAGGGCGGTAAGACGACTGCAGAAAATTGTCAGATATTATGCAAACAGGATAACAGGACTAAATCTGGAAAATAAAATCTTGGCTGCTCCAAGTGCAAAGAATTGGTAGGGGGGTGCTGATAATTTATAAGAAAGAAAATAGGCCAGCTATACGCTTGGAAGATAATTAAATTAAAATGAGCAGACTAATTCAAGATAATTTATTTGCCCTATATGAATGGTTAGCGGGGATGCATATTTGGGAATTTTTGAACCAAAACTTAATCAGTAATGCAATAGGAGCCATTATCTTCGGTTTTATAGCTTCCCTTCTTTTCTATAAGTACACAAATCTCTTAAGAAAGAAGGATTTGGTTATCCAGATGAAATCTCTAATAGATGAACAATTAAAAGAATATTTGGTGATTATAGACGAAACAAAGAACTTGCTTAATCAGGAAGGTATAAATTTAGGAAGACCTTTTTTATTCTCTACCTCAACTTTTGAAGTACTACTACAAGGCAATTTTATTGAAAATATGGATAGCTCTAAATCCAACACCATCTTAATTTTGTATAACAAAGTTATTGCATTAAATAAAATATACGATTCTTTCGTAAAGTATAGTATAGGAAATATGTCGGCATATATTAATACAGGAACCATAAAGGCTGGGCTAAAAACTATATTGAATGGCCATTTAAATTCCTTAAAGACGGCTGTAGATGAATATGTGAATGATAATAAGCTAAATAGTAAATTAAATTAATGAAACTAACCATTGGACATCTGCCTGTCCGGCCGAAGTTTTAACGCGGGCGAGTCCTTATAGTTGAGCATTCTAGTAATTTTCATATGAATATGTTACATTCTAAAAACTATGAATAAAGTCGTACATTTTGAAATTCCAGCAGATGATCTGGTGCGAGCCAAGAAGTTCTATCAGGAGACTTTTGGTTGGCAGTTACAAGACGTACCAGATATGAGTTATGTCATAGCCAGAACGACCGAGACTGACGAAAAATGGATGCCCAAAGAACCAGGGGCAATTAACGGTGGGATGATGAAGCGCAGCGATGTTGTTACGGTACCTTCGTTGGCTATTAATGTCCCTAATCTGCAGGAGGCGATCGAAAAAGTAAAAAAAGCCGGTGGGGTTATTGTAAAAGAGAAATATGCGGTGGGTTCCATGGGTTTTATCGCATATTTTAAAGATACAGAAGGAAATGTGTTGAGTCTATGGCAAAATGTTTCTTAGCTTTTCAGGATTATTCAAGAAAGCCGCCATTTTAAAATCTGGCGGTTTTCTTTTACTTAAGACAGGCTTGTAAGAACTCCAATCCTCCCATCCTCACCCTGCTTAATCTAACCAGCGGATAAATCCTACCAAGTTTGGAAAAGAGGGTAAGTTGGGAGCGGTTTCAACGCAGTAGAACAGAAACATATAATGGGGTTGCAAGGTGGTATAGAAAGGTGTATAATGAGCTTAGTTAAAGATAATTTATGAAAAATCGACCAATACAAAATTTAAGTGTAAAGTTTGTAGTTATTAGTTTACTACTAACCTATTTAATTCCTCTCAAATCGTCGGCCGTGTTGCCTGCTGACTGCCAAGATATTAATTACGTTTTTAAGTCAGCTACGGTGGTGGTTTCCGGTCAGGTGAGCCAGGTCCAAGGCAAACAAGAGCCGGATAACAGCGTTAACACATACATAGATATAAGTGTAAAAAAATATTTAAAAGGCGCGGGTCCTCAACAAATAACCATTAAGCAATCAGGCGGAACAATCAGTAACGGTAATCCCCAGTCATTCGTATTTGTAGAAGATAGCCCAAGCTTCAAGGTTGGCCAAAGTGGTTACTTGTATTTGTATAAGGATGATACTGAATTTTATCAAAAAAAATATTACACCCCGGTATGCGGTTATGGGGTTACCCAGCTCTTACCTAAGGATGTAACTACTGGCAATCCTCCGCAAAACCCTCCCAGCCAAAATCATAGCCAATATCAAACCTGTACTAAAGCAGCTGTGGTAGCTCACAACAGCAGTTTAGGAACAGCCCGGCAGAATTATAATACTGCGGTTAAGACTGCCCGAACTGACCGCACAGCAGCTATAAAATCTGCCAAAGGCAACAAAGATGGGATTAAAGTCGCGAGCAATGCTTATAAAGCGGCAATGACCACGGCAAAAAGTGACTATACCACCGCCAAAAAAATCTCAAATAATCAATACCAAGCAAGTATGGCGGTCTGTAAAAAATAATGCCTCCGCAGGGTTTGACAAAATAGTTATACCCATCCAAAACAGGCCCTTATCCGGATACGGAACTTTTTGAAAAAGAACCCCCTTTTTTTTCGAAAGGGGGGTTGATTTATTTTGTTTAATACCATCGCACATGAAATACGATGGCGTTTGAGGAGACTTTATTGCCGAACGAGACAATGGCGGACCAGGTTTTAATATCTTGCTCTGAGGGTACTGCAGAAAATACTGCCTCGCCCCGTTCGTCCGTTGTAATAACTAACGAGTACTGATATTCTCCGTCGAACCCAAAGAATTTTCCTGATGTTCTCGGGGGGCCGCCAACTAGCCGTATCGTTAGCTGTTCGCCGGGTTGATAAAAACTTTCCCCGGTTTTATCGTAATCCTTGGTTACGGATAAGCGAGGATGAAGAAAACGATAATCATTGATTGTTGACTCCCCATTTGTCGCCTTTGCCCAATACGCCGGAATCGCCTCGGCAAATTTTTGAAATTGCTCAATCATTCCGACAATTTTCGATGGATCCGTCCCAGGAACAACTACAAAAATGAGCGCCGCCCGCAGATGGCGTTCTGTAATATCAGGGGTAGGCCAGACAAGCTCGCCGTTTTCACTTGCCAGGTCTTCTACGCTTACCCATTTTTCTAGCGGAGCCCGATATCTACTGACAGTCTCTGCAACACCTTTGGCAGACACTAGCGGAAAACGCTTGGTGCGTATTTCTTCAAAACTTTTGAATCCCCAAAGGTATAGCGACAATTCGGAAAACGATTTTAGATCATCTGCAGGGCAACCGTCCTCCACAAAATAGCCGTTGGCATCTTTCAGAAACGCCCGTGCGAGCATCAAAGAACACGAGTGTGGGCCTTGATCACCGTCAGCAATCCGTCCTAAAAATTTCGACCAATGGCCTGCGTCGTCAGTAAACAGATTGAACGGACTGTAAGTTTTTTTTAATCCAATGAAACAGCACTTTGCGTGCCCGAACTCATGGGCAACTAAATTAAGTTGCCAATTTCCCAGAGGCAGCATGGGATTAACCAGATACGAATCTGGCACCCGACCAACTCCCATCAGTACCCCCTTACTGCCAAACGCGTACGATCCATCATGCCGCTCCGCGCCGGTACCCGCGCTGGCGTTCATGGCTCTCAGAAAGTATGCGCTAGGAATTGGACTGGTTGCTGAGAGAGACTGCCCATAAAAAATGAGGTCGTACTCATCTCTGCCAACTTTTTGGTAAAAACAACGAGTCATTTCATACTCGTTGAAATTTTTGGTCGCCCTGTTTGTGATACTGTGGACAGGATCATTATCAAAAGCAACAAAAATATCTTTTGAAACTTCCTGCCACCGTCCTGCCGAACAGTTTGATTCGCTGGCTTGCTGAGCGAATACTGGTATAGCGACGAAAAGCAACATCACAAGCACCGATCTTTTCATATGACCTCCAAAAGTCTTGCTTTTTAAATTACTCTTGTTTATATATTATCATTAAAGTATGTAAAAGTCAATGGCATGTCATGGTTCAATACCTTGGAATAACCCCTGCTATGGTTCAAATACCTTGACTAAGTATCAATATCTTGATACAATTAAAACACTATGAAGTTGATCAAATTCTTTCTAAAACTACTAGTCTTTTTTGTTATAGTGATAGTGTTCCTCAATGTCTTTGGGGGGCATAAAAATTCTTCTCCTGCGCATACAAAAAATAACGTAGCTACATCGTCGGCACATACAACTGCTTCCCGGTCACCTTCCTCTCCCGCAGATATAAAAAATGGCGTTACGCCGCCAACCTCTGCGAAGGTTACGCCGCAAGCTTCTTCAAATCTCAAAATCAAATTTGGCACCTATTTCGCGCCGAGAAATTTCCCGGCATCTATCCTCGAGCTTCGCGATAAAGAAATCGAAGAATACTTTACCGACTTACGAGAGGTTGGCGACCATTCAAGTCAACTCGTGCGTTGGGACGAGCCCGAACTCGAGGGCCACATGAAAGAAATTGTAAAGCGTATCAAGGCACATGGTTTCAAGGTTCATCTTCATCTTGATCCCTTGACCGGTTGGAGCCACGCCACGCCTGCGCCACCGAAGTCGCTTGGAAAAACCAGTTTTGGCGACCCTGAAGTCCGGAATGCGTTTATTCAAAAACTTCTTGAATTTGCGGCACTGAAGCCCGATGTGCTGGGAATGGGAACCGAGGTAAATCTTATGCTCCATGAGGGACATACGAAGGAGTTCCAAAACTATGTTTCGCTCGTGAAAGAGGCCTACAAGGCGATCAAAGCGCAATATCCTTCGCAAAAGCTCGCGGTTAGTTTTTCATGGGACGTGATGCGGAGCGACAACACGTATAGTGCTCTCAAAGAATTCGAGGGTGCGACTGACATCTATGCCTTCACGTCATACCCCAATATTCTCACCGTTCCTGGAGGAAACCCTCTTCCGAATAATTTCTATGATGACATACGAAATTATCTGCCCACCGAACGGATTGCCATTTCGGAAATCGGCTGGTACTCGGGTGTAAACAGCTCAGAAGAATCCCAAACTGCCTTCTACAAAGCGTTTCCTGGCATGCTCGCACGCGTATACCCCGAATTCGTCACGCAATTTGTTACATATGACTATCCCAAAGGAGTAACATCGGATGAGCGATTCAGGACTCTTGGTGTGCGGCACGAAAACGGCACTCCTAAAAAAGCGTGGGACGTCATCCACAACTATGCTAAGTAATTTTATTACGTATACAAGAACTCCAACATTCCCATCCTAACCAAAGAATAGATTCTACAAAGTTTGGAAAAGAGGCTGTCCAGTAAGCGCTATTGATAGCTTGGTAAAATATACTATATTTAGATCATGAACATACACACTCCACATCAGCGGATTGAGGATAGAGCCAAAGCAGGTCCTCATCTAACCAAGCACGAGCATCTTGGATTTAATGGCCATTTAGCCTTATTAATAACTAAGATGGTCAGTACCATGTGGTGTGCTTATATTTTTGCCATGATTGCGTTTATAAGCCTGCCGGCGGCAATTAACGGAGGGACGGCCACTCTGGTGTCATGGGTGGCCCAGACGTTTTTACAGTTAGTGCTTCTCTCGGTGATTATGGTGGGGCAGAAAGTTGCGGCCGAGGCTTCTGACAAACAGGCCTTGCAAACCTTCAAAGATACGGAAGCACTTTTGAAGATTCAGGACGAAGTCCACAGATTGATAAAAATCAACAATGAACTAACCGAGGAGATTCACCGTCTCGTCCTTAAAAACCCAAAACAATAGAGATGGTGCCCAGGGTCAAACCAAAAAGCCAGATAAAACTGGCTTTTTGGTT
>OBEQ011087883.1_pt1 | contig 10402 bp, 8 predicted proteins | sample 1670901 | NCBI WGS metagenome assembly OBEQ01 (sample SAMEA104232315, study PRJEB22302) | groundwater metagenome | biome: forest; feature: aquifer; material: groundwater | place: USA | collected 2011-08-07 | depth 5.4 m | reverse complement strand
TGACTGACAAATTGTACGTCTTCAGTTCTAAAAGCGTTGTTTGACATATTGCATCAGTTTATAAGTACCATTATCAGGTTCAAATCGTGATCTATATTATTCCCTCGCCCTTTGGGAGAGGGTTAGGGTGAGGGGAAAAAGGCTATTTTAGGGAACTATTTCCTATTTATAGCTCCATGAATAAACATTTTGACCCTCACCCCAGCCCTCTCCCAAAGGGAGAGGGAGATTTGCTCCAGCCTCTTTAGCTGCGATTTAATCTCACATATGTCAGCGTTAGATCACACGATCATTGCCGCCATCAATTGGCAGTTGTGCGCCAGTCGTTTTTGCAAATACAGGTCCGGCCAGAGTTGCCGCCAGCAGACCGACATCCGCTGAAGTGATCTCTGTTTTTAGCACATTATTGCGTTTGTACTCATCAACCGTCATGCCGTAATGTTTAGCTCGTTGCGCTAGCACTTCATTGGTCCATACCCCTGTATCAAAAATCGCATTGGGGTGAATGGTGTTGACGCGAATATTATCGGCGCCCAATTCAAGGGCTGCTACTCTGGCCATCTGGGTTAGGGCCGCTTTTGCTGCGGAATAGGCGCCAGCACCTGGGCCTGGAGCAGGCACATTTTTTGATGCAATGATAATAATCGCCGGCTGAAGGCCAAGCTTAAGAAAAGGTGTGACTTCGCGGAGCAGTTTTACATGGCTGGTAAAATTAAGCTCAAGTGATCTCTGCAATAATTCATCACTCAATTCTTCAATACGGGCACTGGGAGGAAACATACCGGCGTTGCTCACGACTACATCCAAACCGCCAAAGGCCGCGATGCCTTGTTGAATGGCTGTTTTCACTTGTTGTGTTTGGGTCACGTCACATTGCACGCCGAGAAACGCTGCTGATTTTAACGCTTGTGTAATAGCGGGGTTGATATCCAAACCAATAACACACGCGCCTAACTCGATAAACGTTTTTACACAAGCTAATCCGATGCCAGAAGCGGCGCCGGTGACTAGCACGACCTTGCCTTCATAGAGTGGCTTGGCAGCGGATTTTTTCAACTTGGCTTGCTCAAGCTCCCAGTATTCCAATTCGAAAATATCTTTTTCCGGTAATGCTTGCCAGCCACCGATGGCTTCACCCCATTGAATGGCTTTGAGTGTATGGTCGATGACATCACTCACCACAGCAACACGTTTGATATTGGGGCCAAAAATCAGTACACCTTGGTTTTGCCAAATAGCATAACGCGGCGCCGGGTCGAGGCAGGTTAAGCTGCCATCGTTGAAATTAGCAAAATAATCTTGGTAGGAGCTCACGAAGTTATTGATGCCTTCGAGCGGTGAGGCACCGAGCAGCGCCGGCACACGTTTGGTATAGAGTGTATGATCTGGCGTAAGCGGGCCGCGATTGGCGATCTCAAGGGCATTGTCAATTTGCGCAAAGCCAACACTCAGCTGATCGAGTTTCCAATGTGCCAACATCGGCTGTCGCGCTGCAAGAGAGACTGCGTTGCGCAATTCAGCTAAAGCGAGAAAATCTTTTTCGGTCGCCTGATAACTGCCGCTAGCTTGTTGGGAGTAGGCACCGATCTCTTGCAGATAATTTTCCGCTTTGCTGACCAGCTCAATCATCTTTTCATAACTTTTTTTGCCGTCGTCATCAAAGGTGAATAATCCATGATGTAACAGCATGATGCCTTCGAGCTGTTGCCAATCAATATTTTGCGTTGCCTCAAACACCTGCTTTGCTAAAATAAAGCCGGGCATAATGTAGGGCAGCACTAAAACATTTTTGCCGAACAGATCTTTAATCAGCTGCTCGCCGTTGGGTGTATTGCTGATAGCAACCACGGAATCAGTATGTGTGTGATCGACAAACTTATAAGGAATAATGGCGTGCAATATGGCTTCAACACTGGGCGCAGGAGCGTTGGGATCAATCTGAGACGCTTTTAACTCTTTCGCCATTTGCGTATCAGTCATGCTGGAGAGAGTGGCCAAACGCTTAAGATAATTCAGCCGTGTCGGCGCAAACCCCGCGGCCTCGATGGTTTTCAAATCCCAACCAGAGCCTTTGACATAGAGCACATCTTCCATTTCACTGAAAATATTATTTTCCGTTATTTTGACTGAGGTATTACCGCCGCCGTGCAACACAAGGTCAGGATTTCTGCCAAGCAGGCGAGAAGTGTAAACACGCATTTGTAATTCAGATTGGCTAAATTCTTTGGCCTCTTTGTCAGTCCACAAGCTTTCCATGAGGATATTGTCTCCAAACTATGTCACGAAAAGTGCATACTATACACGGCTTCGGATGGAAGATAACGCATATCAAGACGAATGCCAGCAACAGCCGGCAAAGGCGAAGATTCGAGCAGAATTAGGCGGTTTTTTGGAATAATATTTGAACGTTTAGGTTAAATTTGAAGGAGTTTTCTAGGATAATAGACAGGTGATGAGATGTCGGTAAATATGAAAGATGTACTCACATTTTGGTTTGGAGAAAGGTTCATTGAAGAACGAGACCATCTCAGCGCTATAAAACAGCAGAGTCGGCGATGGTTCAAGTCTACACCAGAGCATGATGCACAAATTAAAAGTTTATTTGAACCGTTAGTTCTATCGGCATCACAGGGCGAGCTGCAATCCTGGCGTGACACACCACAAGGTCGACTGGCGTTGATTGTATTGCTCGACCAGTTCCCCCGTAATATTTATCGCGGCAGCGCGCAGGCATTTCAATACGATCCGCTTGCACTGGACGTTGCGCTCGATACTATCGACACTGCCAAAACCGATTTTTCTTTCTTCGAACGCGCGGCATTGTACATTCCGCTGCAACACAGTGAAGATCTGCAAGTTCAGCAGCGTGGCGTTGCATGTAGCGCCGCACTCACCAATGAAGCGCCTGATGCAGAATGGCGGGATTTTTTATCGGGCTTTGAAAACCATGCCCGTCAGCATTGCGATATTATCCAACGCTTTGGCCGTTTTCCGCATCGCAATGCGGTGTTATCTCGCGAATCAACAAAAGAGGAGCAGGAGTATTTAACTTCTGGGGGTGCACGGTTTGGGCAGTGAGGGATGCTTCAAGACAATGACGATGCTGAAAGAAGATTATGGCTATGCATATGCTTGACACATGCATATGTCAAGCATATGCTTGATTGTGTGAATTGATGTATAGGGTGGCCAAAATGCAAGAAAAATCAGCAAAGATCTTTAAGAATGGTAGAAATCAAGCGATTAGGTTACCAAAAGACTTTGAATTTGAAGGGGTCGATGAAGTAATTATTCGTCGGGAAGGAAAATCGTTGATATTAACTCCTGTTCGACCATCGTGGTTATCATTTGCGGAGCTGCCAGTTGCTGACGCGGATTACATGGTGGATAGACCGGATGTTTTTGATGGTAAGAGGATCAAGTTTTGACACTGTATGTACTTGATACTGATACCTGTAGTTATATTCTCCGGCAGAGACCCATTGAAGTTCTAGAGCGAATGCAAGCCAAGAGAGAACAGGGTCATAGCATAACGATATCAGCTGTGACTTATGCTGAGCTGCTTTTAGGTGCAGAGCGCTCCAATGCGCGTAAAAAGTATTCGGATCTGATTTCACTATTCGTCGAACGGCTCGATGAGATTCTTCCTTGGGATGCTAGTGCTGCGGAAAGTTTTTCAAAGCTACAGGCTGCACTTTTCAAAAAAGGCACTCCGATAGGTTCGAATGACACTATGATTGCAGGTCATGTACTTAGTGTCGAAGGGACAATTGTTACAAATAATCAAAAACATTTTAAACAAGTGCCGAAACTTAAAATTGAGAACTGGGCGCTTAAATCATAAATCTAAGAGCTTGCGATTTACCACCATGTTGTTGCTAAAGAGCCAACTACCATCAAGAGTGTGTTAATAATGAACAACGCTAACTCATCGCTCACGAATACTCTCCTGCTGAGCCTTCAACATCGGCGAGAGGAAAAATTCAATAATACGCCGCTCGCCCGTTTTAACCTCCGCCGTCACCGCCATGCCGGGCATCAAAATGACATCTTCACCGTTTACCTGAATAGTACTCTTCTCCATCCGCAATCCCATGGTATACACCAATCCTTCGTTCTGGCTGGGGTCCCGTTGATTTTTCTCCAATGAAAAGGCATCGTTCGACAGGCGCGTCACGGTTGCATTGATGACGCCGTACTTGGTAAAGGGAAAGGTCTGAATTTTAATTTCGGCAGCGTCACCCTCATGCACAAAACCAATATCTTTATTTTGCAGAAAAACTTCCACTTCTAAATTTTCCCCTTCTGGCACAATCGTCATAAGCTGCTGGGCTTCAGACACCACACCACCGATAGTATTGGCCACCAAACCTTGTACGCGGCCATTCACCGGCGCGTAAAGAATTTGTTTGGCTTTGAGATCCCGCGCTTTACTTAATTCTTCCTGATTCACTTTAACTTGTCGTTGCAGCTCTGCCATTTTGTCGAGGGTTTCGCTGTGGGTTCGCGCGGTGAGCGCGTTTAATTCTTGCTGCGCCTGTTCAATAGCAGCATCGAGCTGTTTTTGATTGGCCTGTTGCGCGGCGAGATCTTGCTGTTGGGTGATGCGCTGTTCTTCCAGTTCTAAATAGTCTGCTTCCGAGGCCATCTGCTTGTCCATCAAGCCTTTGATGGAGTCGGTCCGTTTGGTAATGAGCGGTAGCGTGCCTTGCAGCTTTTTAATTATTTCAAGACCTTCCTGTTTTGCCGCTTTGTGGCTTTCTAAGGCGCTTTCCGTCGCAGAACGCTGCGCGAGGTATTGCCGCCATTGTTGTTGCAACAACTGTTCTTGCAGCGCGATATCGGTAACGCCGGCATTTTCTATCGCTGAGAAAATGTTTTTGTCCATTGCAACATCTTGCGAGTTTTCTATTTCCGAATTCTCCAGCATTTTCTGTAGAGCCTGAAAACGCGCCAAGCTAAATTGTGATTGCAACAGTTCGTTGGTTAAACGCTGTTGATCCGCAGTAGTGATTGTGCTGTCCAACTCCACCAAAGGCTCGCCTTGTTTTACTTTACTGCCTTCCTGTACAAAAATAGTTTTTACCACGCCTTTTTCCAACGGCTGAATTTGTTTAATGCGGGCTGAGGGAATAATTTTACCTGCGGCGGTCGCGACAATATTGACATGGCCCAAACAGGTCCAGAGGACCAGAAAAACAAATAACGCCATCACAGTTCGGCTAAACCAGTAGGCGAGTGGATGCGGCGGTGTATCCTGAATTTCCAACGCTGCAGGTAAAAAGGCTAATTCTTCGCGCGAGCGATTACTGGCGCCGAGCGATGCGCGGTTGTTCCACTGTTCAATTAAAGTATCAAGCAGGCCGCCATGCTTTAATATGCCCTGTGTTAAAAGAGTAGAGTTCATTTGATCGGTGGAACCTCGCTTTGATAACGATGCAGCTGTGCGTAATAGCCGTTTTGCTGAATCAGCGCATGGTGATTGCCTTCTTCAATAATTTTTCCCTTCTCCATGACGAGAATGCGATCGCACATGCGCACAGTGCTGAGTCGATGCGCAATGATAAACACCGTGCGGCCGTGGCAGATGCTGGCCATATTATTTTGAATGACGCGCTCCGATTCATAATCGAGTGCAGAGGTAGCTTCATCAAAAATTAAAATGCGTGGATTGGTAATGAGTGCCCGAGCAATGGCTATTCGCTGGCACTGCCCGCCCGACAAATTGCTGCCCCGTTCACCGACTAGCGTGTCGTAGGCTTCGGGCATTTCAGTAATAAATTCGTGAGCGCCGGCCATTTTCGCGGCTTGCACCACTGCTTCCATGGGCAGTCCAGGGTTGGTGAGAGCAATGTTCTCTCGCACAGTACGGTTGAATAAAAAGTTTTCTTGCATCACGACACCGATATTCTTGCGCAACCAGGCAGTGTCCACCATCGAGAGATCGACGCCGTCAATCGATACTCTTCCCGCTTCGGGCACATATAAACGCTGGATTAATTTGGCGAGGGTGCTTTTGCCCGAACCGGATTTACCGACAATGCCAATCACTTCACCCGGTGCGACTCGAATACTCACGTCGTCGAGCACCACTGGACCGTCGTGGCGATAGCGAAAGCGCAGGTGATCAAACTCCACATGTCCTTTCAATTGTGGCAAGGTACTGCGGTTGGGATTAAAACCTGGCTCACGCGGCGAATTTAAAATATCGCCCAGCCGCTGCACGGAAATGCCGGCCTGCTGAAAATCCTGCCACAATTGCATGAGTTTCAAAATCGGTCCACTCACGCGGCCTGCCAACATATTAAAGGCGACCAGCTGGCCGACACTGATTTGCCCATCGATAACCAAATGAGCGCCGTACCAAATAATGCCGAGCGTCATCATCTTATTCACAAAACCCGAAATCTGGTTCACCACATTGCCCAGGTTCTGCGCGCGAAAAGAGCTGTGCACGTATTTAGCCAGAAGGTCCTCCCACTTGCGTTGCATTTGCGGTTCCACCGCCATGGCTTTAACCGTTTCCATACCAGTGACAGATTCCACCAGAAACGATTGATTCGCTGCGCCGTGCTGAAATTTATCATCCAGTCGGCTACGAAAAATCGGCGTAATAAATACCGAGAGAATCACATAAAACGGCAGAGTTGCCAGCACCACCCAGGTGAGTGGCGCGCTGTAATACCACATCACCGCAATGAACACGAAGGTGAACGACACATCGACGATTAAGGTCAGTGCCGTGCCGGTAATAAAACTGCGAATACTGTCGAGCTCACGCACGCGCGCCACACTCTGCCCAACTTGTCGCGCTTGAAAGTAAGCGAGCGGCAGAGCAAGCATATGATTGTAGAGACGTGCGCCCAATTCAACATCCACACGATTGGTGGTATGCGAGAAAATATAATTGCGAATACCGCCGAGCAACGCTTCAAAAACGGCAACGGCAAAAAATCCAACGGCAAGCACATCCAGCGTGGTGAAACCTTTGTGCACCAGCACTTTGTCCATCACCACCTGAAAGAATAAGGGTGTGATCAAAGCAAACAATTGCAAAAAGAAAGAGGCCAGTATCACTTCAGCAAACAACTTCCGGTATTTCACTAAGGCGGGAATAAACCAGCGAATATCAAAATTCTGTTGCAAACTTTGCAACACACCACCGCGACGAGTAAGCAATATCAACTCACCACTCCAGAACTGATCCAGTGCTTCCTCGGTAACTGATTGGGGTTGCGATTGACGGAGATCATGAATTAAAAACTGTTTGGGAATCGCTTGTTCAGCACCAGCGTTACTATTAGCTTCCTTCCCCTCAGCTACTCGCGCCAAAATAAAATAAGTGCCATCTACCGCTTTGGCGATAGCAGGTAAGCTGGCATTAGAAAGATTGTTGATACGAACTTTTGTGAGGCTGGCTTTGAAATCCAGCGCTTTGGCGGCGCGCAATAATTCGGAATCTGAAAAAGCCGATGCATGACTAAATTGATGTTTGAGCTGCGCGGGTTCTGCTGCCATTTGATGGAAGCGGGTCATGGCAACTAGGCAAAGCAAACCTGTGTCGGCTTGTTCAATTGAAAAATGTGCTGCGCCCATGGGCTCCTCATTGTAATAATTAATTTTTGTTCGTAACTTGGATTTGTAGCTTGAGTTTGTAGCTGAGTAGATGTGTTAATAAGAACTGTTGATAAAAGCTGTTAATTAGCAAAGCCCCGCTAGCGTGACTAAACAAATTCAACTGGATTGAACGCAATATACAAAGAGCACCAATCATTGTCCATACATCGAAAGTAATAGATGGCATCAGATTCAACAAAAATAAGGCTCTAAAGAAAGAAAAATACATCTATTACCAAAGTAATAGTAAGTACAAGTGGAAAAATACAATGCCATTTTCAGCGGAGGAATATCAAGCGCTGCGAGGGAGTCGCCGAACTCAAAAAGCTCAGTCTGCAGTGCAAAAATTAATGCGGAGAGATTTATTGGTAGGACGTAGAGATAAGTATTCTGTATCTACCTCTTAGGACATATCGTTGCGTTCATTATGTATGAATATACTCCGTCGGGTGTGAAAATTGTAAAGACAATAACCCGCGTGGTGCCTATACAAAGAAATAAATCCAAAATCTATTACTTTCGATAGATAGTATTGATCATGGTGTATGAATAAACTAACAGCGATTTAAACCTAGTCTGAGTGAATAGAGAGAGGAAGTAATGAGTTCTGGCAGTTTAGCGAACGAGCGGTTTCGTTCTTTATTGGGTGACCCTTAAAATATATACCCGCGAGTCAGATTATCGATAGATCTACTTTAATAGCAATTCTTTGGGCTGCGTTACACCTGCTATTGTCGATCCTCCTGTCGACAGAGGTCGGCATGCTACATGTCTTCCAGGAGCATTTTCTTAATGGCTCTGACCAACAAGAATACTTGCATGTTGCCAATGTACTACTAGGAAGAGAGACGGAAGTAGTTACTCACATTTTTGAATTGAGGCCGTTTTTCTTTCCTCTCTATCTTGGGCTTACTCTTTCAGTCAGTCCTATGTTTTATTTGTGTGCTCAGCTGCTTTGTTTAATTATTGCTGTTTTTCTGCTGGTAAAGACTGTTTTTAAGCTTTGCGGTTCGGGGCTTTACGTTTTTATCGCCATGCTATTTACGCTGTCTAGCGCAACACTACTGATGGCCCCATACCAGGCAATGTCAGAATCGCTTTGCGTTTTATTCATTAGCGCGTTTGTTTATTTTTATATTAGCTATTTTACCTCGGGAGAAAAATTTTATCTTTTGGCATACGCTCTTTTCGCGCTTACGATTGCGGTCTGCATTAAGGGAATTTTTCTGCCGTTTTTGTGCGTTTTCTTGATTGTTCATCTGGTGCGTAAAGAATTATTCCCCTCAAGTAAATCAGCATTTATTGTCATCCTTGCCTTCAGTCCGATAATAATTCAACTCGGTATTACGCAATCGATTTTAGGTTCACCTACAATTTCAAAAGCAGGTACATATAATTTTAGCTCGCGCTATTTTCCTGGTATTTATGGCGTCGCGGAGTTTGGGCAATTTGCTCATTACAACTCTGAGGAATCCGAAAAAGCTCGCCAGGAGTACCCAGAAATTACCGCTCAAATAGGCTATCTATTCGAGCACCCTGCAGCTTGGGCGACAACGACCTGGTCTTTATGGAAACATAACTATGAGCGTGGCGGAGAGTGGCTTTATATTCCTGATCAGTCCATCCAAGTGACGCCCAAACAGCATCTATTTTGGAAAACAAGCGCGCGGATTGACACTGGGATTATGTGGCTGCATATCATTATGATGCCACTGGCTGTTGTTATCATTGCATTCAAGATGAATTCTCTTGGTCATTCGCCTTGGCTACCAATGTTAATGCTACTTCAATTATCGATATTTTTACTTTCTGTATTGGTGTATTACCAAGGCGATCGTATTGTTTTGGTCACTCTACCCGTTTTTGCTGTGGCCTATCCTTTTATCCTAAAATCTTTAGTTGAATTTCTTAAGGACACAGCGCGAATGAATGTGAGAATACCTAAGTCTGTCGTGACATGAAGAGAATACAAGAATTAGATGCATTAAGAGGGCTCGCCGCTTTAATGGTTGTGCTCTTCCATTTTACCCTGCATAGAAGTGAGGCAGAGCTCGGATTTAAATTAGGCTCTACCGGCGTTGATCTGTTTTTTATCATCAGCGGTTTTGTGATTAGCATGAGCTTACATTCGGTAAAAGATGGGCTGACTTTTGTCATAAACCGCGCAGCTCGTCTCTACCCCACTTATTGGGCTGCCGTCACTTTTACGTTTATTCTAATTCGCATAATGAACTCTAATGAGAATACGTTATTCCACATGATAGAGTATCTGGGAAATATGAGCATGTTCCAATTCTATTTAGACATCCCTGATTTGGATGTCCCCTATTGGACAATGATTGTTGAAATGCTCTTTTACATTGTCATGTTAGTTTTATTTAAGTTGAATTTGTTGCGGCATATACGCCTGATAGGTGCAGCCGTTTGCCTAATGGTAACCATTTTCAGTGTGTTTTTCTGGAGTGACCACACACAGTCAGTATTTGAACTCATGCCATTATTGCAATTTTTCCCGCTATTTTTTGCGGGAATCATGTTTTACCAGATCTATTCAACACAACATGATCGCTACTTAAATTATTTGCTCATTATTGGCTGCCTGATCTGCCAAATTCTTCTCTTTAACCACGCTGGTCGTTCTCGACTCGTTATCGATCATATGAGTTACTCAGTGATGTTAGTGATCTTCTTTTTCTTATTTACTCTTTTTGTAAATAATAAATTGAAATTTATCGTCACAAAACCCACGTTGTTTTTAGGCAAGATCTCCTTCGCCCTCTATCTT
>OBEQ010933060.1_pt1 | contig 10402 bp, 15 predicted proteins | sample 1670901 | NCBI WGS metagenome assembly OBEQ01 (sample SAMEA104232315, study PRJEB22302) | groundwater metagenome | biome: forest; feature: aquifer; material: groundwater | place: USA | collected 2011-08-07 | depth 5.4 m | reverse complement strand
TCGCGGACATCTTTCAGCCCCCAGCGCAGATCGGTTTCGTCGTAGCGCAGCGCCGGTTGGGTGGCGGTGCACAGCACGAGCGAGCACCCGTAAGGCCGCTGTGGGTTAGTCAGCTCGCCAAGCACATCGAGAATCGGCTGCATCAGGCGCGGCGGAAAGGTCTGGACCTCGTCAAAGATAATGACCGACTGCGCGATGTTGTGCAGCTTGCGCGCATCAGCCGGACGACGTGAGAACAGCGAGTCGAAGAACTGGACGCTGGTGGTCACGATGATCGGCGCATCCCAGCTCTCCGCCGCAAGCTGGCGCAGTGTCCGCTCGTGGCTGTAGTCGCCTTCCTTACCCTGCTCGATCTTATTCTCATCGAGCACCGGATCTTGCGCTTGCGAGTGGTGCTCCAATACGACCGGCGGAGTGCCTGAAGCTACCCACTCCCTCTTTGCCTCATCCCAGACCAAGTCTCCGAATACCTTTTTTAGCTCGATCACCGTCTGTTGGATGATGCTCAGATAAGGGATCACGATAATCACGCGGCGAATCGGGTAGTCGGTGATTTCGAATACCCCGGTCGCACCTCCTAGCACCACCTGCCGGTGACGCTCAGATCCATGGTAGCAGGCGTGCTCCAAGACAAACGCCAGCGAGGAGAGCGTCTTGCCACCACCCGTGGGCACGGTCAGCGAAAAGAGCCCGCGCTCGGCCCTGCCCTTGGCGCGGCAATGCGCAAGCACCTCATCCCTGACGGTGCGCACCGTCTCATGGACTGTGCCGGAGGCTTCAGTCTGCTTGCGTTTAATGTGCTTGTTGACCTGACGAAGCAGCGCTGAGGCATCGAACGGCTTCCAGCCGTGCCGTTTTTGAAAATGGTCCTTCGTCTTCTCGCTGGACTGTTCGGCATCCAGCCGATCGGCATCAATCAACGCACTAAACACAAAGCGCGTATACAAATCGACAGCATGGAGCTTGCTTGTTCGTTCTTCCGGGGTTGAGAAGGGCAATTCCTCCAGCCAATCTGGCAGATTCTGGCCGAAGCGTCGAACAGGCCACTCGGTATCCTTCCAGTCCGGATCATCCAAGAGTTGTTTCTCCGCCTCCTCAGCTTTCGTTCGCATCGCCGTCTGTTTCTGCAGATCAAAACGGTTGTGCAAACCCGCGTGATGCCCATTAATAGCGAACGCCACTGGCCAGACCGGACCGCCCCGCTTACCATCCTCGGCAAGAACAAGCGCCGCCCCATGATGGGCATGTGGTCGCTTCTGACCGTCCAGCTCCTTCGAGTTGACCGCATGTCGAAGCCGCTGCTGAAACTCGTCTTCGGCTTTACCTAAATCATGAAGCAAGCCAGCCAACCGCCCGTGATCTTCACCTCCAAAATACCGCGCGAACTCTGCAGCCTTATTGCCGACATCCCGTAGATGAGCGGCGAGTGGGTGTCCTGGATGAGCCTGAAGCCGTTCCTTCTGAGTCAACACTTCTCCACCATCATGCTGAATATCTCAAGACACACATCGTAAGGCTTTGCCGTATGCATCGCTCACACGCGTTGGGGGGTCATGTCTTGTAATCACACACCAGGCGAGTCTGTTGCGCTCGACTCACCGCCGGAGATCAAAATGCAAGACTGACCCCCACAGGCAATCTGAATACGGGTAACTTCAGGGGCAATCTCCGCGACACCGTCGCGGAAATACGCTCACGGAACGCGGGGTACATCGTGTAGAACAACCGTACGCGCTCCAACACATCGGGGCTGGCGCCTGCGATGCCCCGGCGGCGCAAATCGCCGGAGAGGCGTGTGAGCAGACCGGCGCCGTAGCGGGCGCGATCGCGGCCGCGCTGCTCGAACTCGATGAGCGCGGAGTAGTTCACGATCTCAAACCGAGGACCGCGGCTTTTGTGATCCATGCTGAGGCGTTCATCTGAGAGCGACAAAAAACCCCCGCGGGAGACAGAGAATCTCGCGAAGGTTTTGGCTGGGGGAGGAGATCCCTCCGAACTCACCACGTCGACGACTGACTGATGTCTCTTATACGCTGGAGCCTCGGATCTGTCAAGGCGCGGGCTCGGGAACGCCCGCTTGACGTCTGCCGGCCAGCGGGTAGGATGAAGGGCCATGAGTCAACGGTCCGCCGGGCTCCCATGCCGATGCGCACGCATCGGCATGTCGTGTTTGCTGACGTTGATCTCCCTGCCCGTCTTCGCGCAGGAATCGCACCGCAGCGAGCGTCCGCAGCGCGAGCGCGCCGACGAAGCCGCCGCCGCGCGCGCCGCGGCGCGCTCCGAATCCCAGACGCCGCTGGTCGCCTCCGACGTGACCTATGAGCAGATCCTCGCCGACCCCGACAATCTCGACCTGAACTTCCGCTACGCCAACGCGCAGATCGCGCGCGGCGATCTGCTGGGCGCCTCGGCCACGCTCGAGCGCATCCTCATGATCCAGCCGGATCTCCCGGGCGCGCGCTACCTCTATGGCGTGTTGCTGTTTCGGCTCGGCAGTCTGGAAGAAGCGCGCCAGCATCTCACCACGGCGCGCGACGTGGAAACCTCAGCCACCACGCGCCGCGAAATCGACGAGTATCTTCGCCAGATCAAGCAGCGTCACCGCGCGACGCGCTTCAGCGCGAGCCTCACGACGGGATTCCAATATGATCGCAACCGCAACGAAGCCTCGTCGACCAAGTTCCGCCTGCTCGCCGATGCCGCGCTGGGGCTCGATGGCACCAATCGCCGGCGCCCCGACACGAGTCTGCTCGTCGTGCATGAGCTCGACGCGGTCTTCCAACACCTGCCACGCCGGAATCACGCGCGGACTCTCGCCGGCTCGTGCCACACCACCTGGCCCTCGGCGCCTCCGATCGTGTGGGGAAATTGCTGCTGGGCCTGCTCGACGATCCGGTCGACGCCGTCGTCAGTCCTGGTCGGATCGTGGGACACGAGGAGCAACGTCTCGGCGTTCACCTCGCGCGCGACCGCTACGCTCTGCGCCCATGAGCTATGGCCCCAGCCTCGGCGCGAAGGCAGCTCCTCGGGCGTGTATTGCGCGTCGTGAATGAGCGTGCCCGCGCCCTGAGCGAAGAGCCGAAACCGCTCATCCAGCGTCGCGTCGCCCGGCTCGCGGTCCGTGGCAATGACCACGTCGCGCTCATCCACCGCCAGCCGGTAGCTGAGTCCGCCTTGCGGATGGGACACGGCGCAGCGCGTCACGGCGACCCCATAGCGGGTGAAGGACTGCTGCGGCATCCGCTCGAAGCGGACCGCGGCGCCAAGCTGCAGCAAATCGACCGGCCAGAGCGGCCGGCTCACGAGCGTGGTCAGCGCGCCGTGCCACTCCCCGGCCCAGTCCGGCTCGAGGCAGATGGTGACGTCGGCGTCTTTGCGCAGCAGCGGCTTGAATGATGGCAGGCCGAGGATGTGATCAAGGTGGACGTGGGTGAGCAGGAGGGTGATCGGCGGCAACTGCGCGCGCCGCTGCAGCGCCTCGCCGAGAGGAATGATGCCGCTGCCGGCATCGACGATCAGCAGTCCCTGATCGGTTTCGAGGCTGAAGCAGGACGTGTGGCCGCCGTAGCGCCGATACGCCTCGCCGGAGACGGGCGAGCTGCCACGCGCGCCGTAGATCTCGAATCGGCTCATGCTGTCGGCAATTGTATCACGAAACCGACAAGACCAAAGACTAAGGACCAAAGACACAAGACCAAAGACCAAAGACCAAAGATTAATGATCAAGATCAAAAATATGCGGGAATCTTGGCCATTAGTCTTGTGTCTTGTGTCTTTGGTCTATTCATTGGATGCTGAAAAAAGACCGCCACCCCCGAAGGGATGGCGGTGTGCGTGGAACGTGCCGAAAAATTTAGAAGCCGAGCTGCTTCTTGGCTTCGGTTGCGGTCGTGGTGGTGGCGTGCTGCAACTCGCTGCCGGTCTGCCCGAGCGTGGTGCCAACCTGGCTGACTCCCTGGCCCACCGTCTGCGCGCTTTGCTGAATCGCTTCCGCGGACGGTTGAATCGCGGCTTGCGCCTGCTGAGCCGTAGCTTCGGCCGAGGCCTGAGCCTGGCTGATCGCTGATTCCGCTTGCGCGGTCGCTTGCTCCGCCGCGGTGTTGGTCTGATCCGCGGCCTGGTCGATCGCAGCCTGCGCTTGCTCCGTCGCTCGCTGCGCGGTGGCTTGCGCCTGCTCCGTGGACTGGCGCGCCGTCTCGGCGGCCTGCGTCGCGAGCGCGTTGGCTTGGGTTGCGAGCGATGCGGGCGTTTCGCTAATCGGCAAGGTGGTCGCCGACGGCGCACGCGATTGCGACGCGCGCTGCTGCCGCACCCAGACACCGGCCCCCACCCCAACGACGATGATTCCCGTTGCCACCCATCCGAATCCTTGCTTCATGCCTCCTCCTGTCGTGTGCGTTCGACGCCCCGATTACCCCGCGACCCCGCTCATCTGAGACGACGCCACGGTCAAATCTGCGGTGCAATGTGCGCAACGGATCGCCTGCAACGGAATAGCGGAACAGCACAACGGACAGGATCTGGTCGTCGGGGAGGCAGACATTGGCGAGCTGGGCCGCATGCGATTGATTTGCCGGATCACGAGGAAGATGACCAACGCCACGATGAGGAAATCGATGAGCGTATTCAGGAACAGGCCGTAGTTCAAGGTGGACGCCCCGACCGCTTTCGCCGCGACCAAGGAGGGATACGAAGCCCCGTTGAGGCTGATGAAGAGGTTGGAGAAATCGACCCGGCCGAGCAGCAGCCCCACCGGCGGCATCAAGACGTCCGCCAGCAAGGAACTGACGATCTTGCTAAACGCCGTGCCGATGATCACGCCGACGGCCATGTCCACCACGTTGCCCTTGACCGCAAACTCTCTGAACTCTTTCCACATGGAGCGTCTCGGTTCGATGCCGTGCGCTTATTGTAAGGCCGTTGGCGAACCCTGTCCACGGACTGTCTGCGAAATATCAATCGGCGCGTGATGCGCCATGCACGAAGCGAAGGGCGTCCTCAGGCGGATCAGCCCGAGGAAATTGGGAATCCCGAATGGCCTTGGTCGTCACCGGGCAGATCAAGGAGCGGGCCCAGACGCCACATCGCGAGCAGGCTCAGCAGGACCAAGAGTGCTCCGAGCACTTGGGTGGCGCGCCGCTCACGCGCTTCATCAATCGGCACGACGCGCCAGTTGAACCGCGCCATAATTGTTTGGTAGAGCGCGATCGACTTCGCCGGCATCAGGGTGCTGAACGCGCCGAACCAGAGCGTCCCGATCGCGAGGATCAGCAGGCTGCGCCACAGCCACACGAGCGCGGCGTCGGTTGGATCACGCATCGGCAGTGCCGCGCATGTCGGTTGCGGCTATGATCGATCCGGCTTGCCTTCGAACTGGTAGTTCAGCGGCTTGCCCTTGCGCTTCTTCCAAACCACCGTGCCCTTGATCGCCTTGTCCGTCGCCTGCCCGGACCATTGCATCGTGCCTTCCTTGCGGCTCTCCTGCTCCGTCTCAAAGGTGATCTGGCCGTCGACCTGTTCACCGCTGTACGGCGAGGTCTCGAAGCCGTAGCGCATGCACTCGCTGGACACCATCCGCCCTTCCTCGAACATCAGGATGTCATCCGACGGCTTTTCGCCAGCCTGCTCCGCCGCCTCGTCCGGCGTCATCGTGATCGCCCACCTGGTGCCGTCGAGAGGCGACAGTTGCGCCTCGCGACTCTCGGCCGCTCCGGCGCCCACCGCCATCGCGACCGCCAACATGATGCCGCATCGCCGCATCGCTCCTCCCTAGTTCGGTCCGGGTTGGTGACTCGGACATCATAGCGCGTTTTCGCGGCGACGAACACGTGATCTGCACGACAGACAGTCCGTGGATGGAAGCGGAATCGGCGCGAGGCAAGGCTCACATCAAGACCGGCGAAACGGGTCCCTGATCCGATTGCCGATGATGAGCGCGGCGATGAGACACAGCGCGAACAATCCGAAGAACACACAGCAGAGAAACTTCGCGATCCCGGCTGAAGCGCTGGCGAGCCCGGTAAAGCCCAGCGCGCCGGCGACGAGTGAGATCAAAAAGAACACCAGTGCCCAGCGGAGCATCGATCTCCTCCTTGCCGATCCGATCCGGGCCGCGCTACTCGCCGAGGAACGCGCCGAACGGAGCGAGCGACTTGCTGTGATCGCACAGAATCTTGAGCGTCATCAACATTATAAGGGCTGGCGGAATGGCCAAAATCCCTGGCCAATAGGAAAACCCGATCCGGCGAGGACCGGATCGGGCTTCTGAAAATGGAAGGAAAATGGCGCCGGGACCCAGAGTTGCCTAAGGCGTTCTCTGCAACTCTATATCCACAAGCCTATTGCGTGTAACTCGAAGCATTGCATGGTTCTAGTACTATTCCGCTACGTACGGTTAATTACGCTGACTCCAGTCTCTTTTGGACTTCGATGGGCACCGTTTGGGCACAGAGGCTCTTCGCTGCATCGGGCGCCCGAAGTCGGTTTGTGCGAGAGGAATACGTAGTGAGAACCGTTACGATGGTGGCAAGGAGGCCTGGATCTTGGCCACCTTCGCTTTGAGATCCGGCAGGTCGTGCTCCACGATTTCCCAGATCCGTTGGACATTGATTCCTAGATAGTCGTGGACAAGGATGTTGCGCAAGCCGACGATACTTTTCCAATCGACGTCAGGATGAGCAGCTTTGGCGGAATCGGAGAGCTTGAGCACGGATTGCCCAAGCATTTGGAGATTGCGGATCACGCCGTCTTGAATTAAGGTCGAGCCAAAAAACGCGTCTCGCCCGTCTGCGGTGTACTGCTCAATGCGGCCGATGCATTCGTCGATGTGCCGCACGTACAGCCGATCATCCTTCATAGCGGGACGGCGTCTTTCAAGACCCCCTCTTTGAGCGGCGCATACAGCCCTTCGAGTTCCACGACATCCACTTTTCGCCCCAGCAGCTCTTCCAACTCCACGACTAGCCCGCCGGGGAAAAAGGCGCTGTGCTTCGGACCCACCTCGATCAAAAAATCCACGTCGCTGGTGGGACTCGCTTGTCCTCTGGCAACGGAGCCGAAGAGCCGTATCCGCTGCACGCCATGCTTGGCCGCGATGCGAAGGATCTCGTTCCGTTTGGTTGAAACTAAATCGGCGATGGTCATGACGACGCTCCTGCGATTCACCACAAGTCTAGCATGCCCCTCAAACACGGTAAACTCACTATCGTAGCCGCTCTGAAGCAGATTAAGAAAGACGAGGGAGCTGTTCGTTGCACTGGAAAAGAAAGGCGCCGGGACCCAGACTTGCACTGGGGACGCCAGGGTTTTCAGACCTGCGCTCTACTACCTGAGCTATCCCGGCGAATTCGGTTGTGGGGTGACGGCGAAAGGGGCTGTCCGTCGGAGAATCGTGCAGGCATTATAGGGGCTGGCGGAGAATTGCGTCAACCTTCGAAAGCCGGATAGAGGCTAGAAACTGGATGCTGGACAAAAAATCGTAGAGCTTCACAGCCCGATCTAGCCTCCAGCCTCTCGCTTCAAGCTTCTAGCATCCAGTTCACAGCCCTTCGATAATCTTGTTATACACCGCCTGCGCAGTCTGCACGTCCGGCATGAGAAACTCGTTGCGGCCGCTGACCTTCAGCTCGACCGCATGCCGGGTCAGCGGATTGACTTCGATGTTCACTTTCGTGCCCTGGATCTTCAGGGCGATCCGGCCGTGCGGCGCGTCTTCCAGCGTGACAAACCCCATCTGCTTCGACACGGTCAGCGCGCGCTGATAGACCTGCTCTTTCGGCAGCTCAAATTGATTGCGCACCGAATCCTGGCTGATCGCGTAGCCGCCCGCCACGCCCGCGCCCAGCAGTAACGCCGGGCAGCCGCTCAGCCCCAACGCCGCGACCGCCCACAGGCCTACGACCCAGTGCTTCATGCCGGTCCTACCTCCTCCGATGTCGAGACCCACGATGCCAGCCGGCGAAACGCCACCACCCGATCTGTGTGGTCGACCTTCGCGCGTTCGAGCGCGCGATGCAGCACCGCGATCGACTGCTCGTACGTGACGCGATCGACCGGATACGGGTGCCCGTCCTTGCCGCCATGCGCGAAACTATAGCGTACGGGATCCGTGTAGCTCGGCGGCGCGCCATACACCAGTTCGCTGAGCAGGCTCAGCGCCCGCAGCGTCTTCGGCCCAACTCCCTCGACGGTGAGCAACGCTTCAAAGTCGCCCGGGGACGCCTCCCTCGCCTTCTCCAGCGTCTTGGCGAGCCGGCTCCACTGAAACTCGTCATCGTGAGGCACAAGATGATGGGCAGGCAGCGCGAGCTCGCGCACGCGCTGCAGCTCCGCCACCGTGTCTTGCGGCGCCTGCTGGGCCAACCGAGTCACCGTCTGCCGCGCAGCCTCGCTCTGGTGCGCGACGAAGTTCAACGTCTCGCCTCGCGCGTCGCAGCAGATCGCGCTGTGCGGCTCGCACACGAACCGCTCGACGGTCGTGCTGAGCCAGTGATAGCGGCGGGCGTACTTCGTTTCATCCGACATGCCTTGCTGCACCACCGCCCACGTGCCGTCGCTCGTAAACAGAAACGCGTGGTGATAGAGCTGATAGCCGTCCTGGACCGCCGTGTTGTCGACCTTCGCCGACATGCGGGAGGCGTAGACCAGCGGCGCGGGGTCGAAGCCGAGCCGCTCGCCCCATGCGGCCAACTCCGTCGGCGTTTTGCGCGAGGTCGCGCCCTTGCCGCCGCACACGAACAGTCCCAGCTCTTCTTCCAATCCCCGCACGCCTTCTTTCAGCGCGCCGCAGACCGTCGTGGTCACGCCTGAGGAGTGCCAGTCAAACGCCAGGACGCAGCCGAACGCCTGGAACCAATACGGATCGGAGAGCCGCGCGAGCATCTCGTGCGGGCCGAACTCCTCGACGACAAACCGCGTGATCTCGCGCGCCAGCCGGACCATCTTCGCAAACAGCCAGCGTGGCGCTTTGCCGTGGTGCAGCGGGAGATGAGCGACCCCGGTTCGCATGGCTAGACCAGCAGCTTCTTCAGCAGCGCGAGGCACGACGCGGAGATCCCTAGGCCGAAGTACGCCCAACACGACATCCACAGCCCCTGCTCAGCATGGAGATTTCCAGTGACTTGCGCGTGGGTGACGTGCAGCTTCCACAATCCCGCCGCCGCAAACCCGAGACACGCGATCGCCATCGACCCGGTGAGTTGTCCCCACCGATAGCCGAGCGTGAGAAACACGGCGCACAGCACCGCGAGCGTCGGCACCACGTAGACCAGCCAGCTCTTCGCGATCAGCTCACGGTCGTTGCGGATATCTTCGATCACGGTCAACAGCATCTGTCCATCCGGCCGCCGAGCCACCTTCGGGATCTGCGCGCCGGTGAGCCGTGTTGGCATGGTGCTCAGCTCGGAGAGCTGCGTCGTCATCGTGTCCTGGCCGTGCTGAATGGTGATACTGACAGGACCAACTTTGTCCGTCACGCGTTTGACGAAGTCTTCGAGCGAGGCGCCCTGGGCGACCACGTCAGAGATGGTGATGGAGATCCACGGCCGGAAAAACGCCACGACCGCCAGCGCCGCACTCAACCACGCGACCGCCAACAGCCCCCACCGGCACACGCGGCCCATCAGCCCACACCTCGCATCCCGTCGACGAGCAGCTTGACTCCCATCACGCCGAGCATCACCAGGACGAACCGTTTGAATCCCGCCGGCGAGACACGCCGGACCAGCCGTTGCCCGGTCCACGAACCCCCAAACGCGACCATGACCAGCCCGAGGAACGCGGGCACGAGACTCGCCGGCACGAATCCTTCCCGCAGATACACGGGCACCCGCACCGCATCCACCACGAGCGCGATCACCGCGGAGGTGCCGATGTACGCCTCCTTGGGCAATCCAAACGCCAGCAGGCAGATCGATCGAATCGCTCCGCCGGTGCCGATGATGCCCGCGACCAATCCCGACATGACCCCGCCGGCCACCAGCGTGGGCGTCGTCGGGGGCATGCGCATGGCCATCACGTGGGTGACTTCAAGCGCGACGTAGATCAGCAGAAACCCGCCCAGCAGCACGCGGATCACACTCGGAGAGATCCACGCCGCGGCTTGCGCGCCGGCGAGCGACATCAGCACGGCCGTCAGGCCGAATTGCGCGACGATCGGCCAGCGCGCCTGGCGGCCGAAGAACCAAATCCGCGACGCGTTGCCGAACAGATGGAAACACGCGACGACGGCAATGGCGGTTTTCATCGGCATGAAGTAGCTCGCCACCGGTGTGAGCACCGTCGCCGAGCCGAAGCCGGCCATTGTGCCGATGACTTCCGCAGCAAACGCGGCTGCGAGAAACGCCCCAAGGGCGTGAGGACACATTAGGAGTTATTCTAAGGTAGGAACGAGTACAAGGATAGT
>OBEQ010160281.1_pt1 | contig 10404 bp, 8 predicted proteins | sample 1670901 | NCBI WGS metagenome assembly OBEQ01 (sample SAMEA104232315, study PRJEB22302) | groundwater metagenome | biome: forest; feature: aquifer; material: groundwater | place: USA | collected 2011-08-07 | depth 5.4 m | reverse complement strand
CGGCGGATATTCCGCGCATGGTGGCGAAGCTCGACGAAGGCTATGACGTGGTGTGCGGCTGGCGGTATCAACGACAAGATAAATTGTTAAGCCGCAAGATCCCCTCGATGGTGGCGAATCGGCTTATTGGGTGGCTGACCGGTGTCGCCCTGCATGATTACGGCTGTTCGCTCAAAGCCTATCGTGCCGACGTCATCAAGCGCACGCCGCTGTACGCCGAGCTCCATCGGTTTATCACTGCCCTCGTCAGCCTGAACGGCGCACTGGTTGCCGAGATGAAGGTCAATCACCGTCCGCGGACCTTCGGCCGCACGAAGTACAACCTCTGGCGGACGTGGAGGGTCTCGTTTGACATGGTCACGGTGGCGATGTTGGTCAAGTGCGCGACAAAGCCGCTGCGGTTCTTCGGCTTCTTCGCGATCGGGGTGGCTGCCGTCACCGCGGCATGCCTGGTGCGCGTCTGGAGCTGGTACACTGGCCCCTTTCACGAAATCCCGCAGGTACTGCCTGGCGTCATTGTCTTGGGGGTATGGCTTGCGGGTCATCTGACCCTCATCGGACTCATGGCGGAATTAGCTCTCGCCACAGCGCATGGACAGCCACAACGGCTGATTGCCGCACAGGAGTCATCGTCATGAACACGGATGCGCCGCGCGCCTCGGTGGTCATTCCCCTCGGCGCACGGTATGAAGATCTTGGGGTGATTTGCACAACGCTGCGCCGGGTCCTCGGCCCGGTCGTCGGGGCGTATGAGGTGATCTTTATCGACGATGGCAACGGCCCCGATACGCGGCGCACCGTCCAGGCAGTTGCCAGACAGCATTCCGAGGTGCGCGTGATCCGGTTGCAGCGGCCGATGGGAGAAGCCACCGCACTGGCCGTCGGCACCCAGTCGGCGCGGGGGGAGATTCTCATTACGCTGGATCCCTATCTGCACGTGGCGATTGAGGAATTGCCGAAGCTGCTGGCCCCGTTGAACGAGGGCATGGATCTCGTGTGCGCGTGGCGCTTTCCGCGCGCAGATCACGGGTTGGGCCGCGCGGCTTCCGAATGGTTCAACGCCGCAGCCCGCTGGCTGACCAAGGTGCCGGTGCATGCCCTCAACGGCCGGGTGCGCGTCATGCGCAGGGCGGTCGTTCAGGAGATTCCGCTTTATGGCGATCTGCACCGGTTTCTGCCCATCTTCGCCGCGCGACGCGGCTATGCCTGGTGCGAGGTGCAGGTGCCGCAGCAGCCGGGCAAGCAGGAAGTGGGGGCGTTTCAGGTGCGCTCCTATGTGCAGCGCCTCCTGGATCTCTTGACCCTGGCGTTTCTGACGCGGTTCGTGAAACGGCCGCTTCACTTTTTCGGCTTGATCGGGGTGAGTAGTCTGCTCATCGGGCTGACGATCAGCGGCTATCTCAGCGTCCAGAAGCTGGTCTTCGGGGTCGCGGTGGGGCATCGGCCGCTGCTGCTACTGGGCGTCCTGTTGATTGTCGTCGGGATTCAGGTGGCCTCCATCGGATTACTGGGAGAGCTGCTGATTTTTACGCATGCACGCGACGTCAAGGACTATGTGGTGAAGGAAGCAGTGGAATGACGTTACAAACCTTGCAGGAGCACGAGGCGCACTACCTCTCGTTTTTCCGTGACGACTACCGCCGGAAGAGTCTCGAGCAGCTCGTCAAGCGGCACGTCGACGGGCGCCGGGTGCTGGACCTGCGATGCCTCACCGGGCATCTGGCGGTAGATCTGGCGCTGGCCGGCTACGACGTCACGGCGCTCGACGGGCTGGCCGAGGCGGTCGAGGCGGCGAATGCGCATGGCCGCTCACGAGGGCTGACCCGGGACATCGCGCGGCTCTGGGACGTAAACCATTTGACCGATGTGGTCGGAGAGGCGCAATTCGATACCGTCCTGTGCCTCGACACGCTCCAGCACACCGACGATGCTGATGCGCTCCTCGCGCAACTACGGCAGGCCGTCGTCTCGGGCGGACGGTTAGTCATCAATGCCCCCGCCTTCCCGGCGCTGCACGGCAAGCGGGACGCCGCGCTGGGCCATCTGCGGCGCTACACCCGCGGGCAGTTCCGCGCGCTGATCGAGCGGCACGGATTTACGATTGAGCGGCTCCAGTGGTGGAACTTTACGGGCTTGCCGCTCTACTGGTTGCTCGAGGGGGTCCTCAAGGTCGAGGTGAAGGAATCGCTGCGGCACGGGCGGCGCGGGCCGATCAACCGGGTCCTCAATCCCTTGCTGTGGGGCTGGTATCTGGCGGTTGAGAACCATCTGCGGTTTCCTTGTGGGCTGACGCTGCTAGCCGTCGTGCGGCAGCAGTCCAGACCGGCACCGCAGGGCGCGGACACGGCGCGATGATCCGCGGAATCGTGTCCATCGTCATTCCGACGTTTAACGAGGCGGAGAACATTCCTGCGCTGGTGGAGCGACTGACCCACACACTCATTTCTTCCGGCGCAGGGTATGAAATTCTGGTCGTTGATGATGATAGTCCCGACAAGACGTGGCTTGTGGCGGAGACGTTGCGCCTGCGCGACCGACTCCGGCGCTTCATCAACTTCAATGTGGTGTGCGGAATCGGAGCGCTGATCAACCTGGGATTGCTGTGGTTGTTCGCCATCCGCCTGCGATGGCATTATCTGGCGGTCAATCTCTTTGCCATCGGCGCGGTGACGTTATGGAACTATGGCCTGAATACGACGCGCACGTGGACTGCCGCAGCCCAGGAGACCGTTGCATGAGCCAATCAGATACAAGATCATTGCTGTCCGTCGTAATTCCGGTCTATAACGAGCGCGCGACCATCGAAGAGGTCCTGCGCCGCGTGCAGGCCAACCCCATTGAAAAGGAAGTCGTGGTCGTCGACGACTGTTCAACCGACGGCACGCGCGAGTGGCTGCAGGGTCTTCAGCAGGTGCCGCCGTCCGGATTGCGGACAGAGAACATCCGGGTCTTCTTCCAACTCAGCAACCAGGGCAAGGGGGCGGCGCTGCGCCGCGGATTCCAGGAAGCGACGGGAGCCATTATCGTGGTGCAGGATGCGGACCTTGAATATGACCCCGCAGATTACGGGGCGTTACTTGCTCCTATCGAACACGGCCATGCCGATGTCGTCTATGGGTCGCGGTTTTTAGGTGGGCCGCATCGCGTGCTCTTTTTCTGGCACTCGGTCGGTAACGCGTTTCTGACGCTCCTGTCGAATATATTCACGGACTTGAATCTCACCGACGTGTGGACGTGTTATAAGGCATTCCGGAAAGAGGTGCTCGCCGGCATCACGTTGAAAGAAGATCGCTTCGGATTCGAGCCGGAGGTGACGGCCAAGGTGGCCAAGGGCCGCTGGCGGATGTATGAGGTGCCGGTGTCGTACCACGGCCGGACGTACGCCGAAGGTAAGAAGATCACCTGGAAAGACGGCATTCACGCGCTGTGGTGCGTTCTTCGGTATCACTTCGGGAACTGATGACGCCGCGGTTTCTCCTCCTCTTGTCCGTCGGTGCAATCCTCTTTCTGGCCGGCGTGAGCCGAAGCGTCGAATTGGGGCGCGCCAGCCTGTACGTGGACGAGTATTTGCATGTGACCGCCGCGCAGCACATGCTCACGGACGGGCAACCGCGATTACCGTCGGGAAACCTGTACCGCCGCGTCATGCCCTATACGGTGGCGGTGGCCGCGTCCTTCAAAGTCTTCGGGGTGCACGAGTGGTCTGCCCGAGTCCCGAGTCTTGTGGCGGGCATCCTGCTCGTGCTCGCGGTGTATGGTGTCGGCAAGCGCTGGTTCGGATCGGTGGCGGGTCTGATCGCCGCGCTCATTGTGGGCGTCTCGCCGCTGTGCATTGAGATGGCGCGGTTCTGCCGCATGTACGCGTGGTTTCAATTGGTGTACCTCGTGGTCGTGTACGGCGCGTGGCAGTGGGTGGTGCGGCCGGGGCGCATGACGGCTGGCCGCGTCGTCGGTGCGGTCGTGGCCATGGGTCTGTTGGGCTTTGCGGCCATCTTGCAGAATCTTGCCGGGGTTTTCGTGCTGGCGCTTGGGGGATTTGTCGCCGGCTTAGCGGTACGCCGTCCGCGTTCGCCTGCAACGCTATGGGTGCTCGCGGGTCTTATCGGCGCCGGGCTCTTGTGGGTCGCGCGGCCGGCGCTGCTTGGCGGTGTGTGGGCGAAGATGAATTATGCGCCCACGTGGGCCGCGAACAGCCGCTACCACGTGCAGTATTACTGGGACTTGTGGCGCGCAGATTTTCCCGCGCTCCTGTGGCTTACGCTCCCATTGATCGGGTGGCTTGTATGGCGATACCGGCGGCTTGGGTGGTATATCGCCGCGATGGCTCTCGTGCCGTTGTTGTTGCATTCCTACATCTTCGACTGGAAATCGCACCGGTACGTGGTCCATCTGTTTCCTGTGTTTGCCCTCGCCGTCAGCCCGGGTCTTGCAGCATTGGGCCAGTGGCTATGGGAACAGGGCAGGCGGGCACGCATCCCCGCCGGACTGCTGGTCTGCGGACTGACGGTGGTGGGGATCGGGCTCATCTGGCCGGCACCCGCACGTGCCGTGCAGGAAATCCGCCACCCAGACGCCCCCGCGTGGCGGGAGGCCTTCCTTTATATTGCCGCCCACCGGCAACCTGGGGAGGTCCTTATTACATCAGAGCCGCTGGCGGCCCAATACTACCTTGGGTCCGTGGGGGAGTACACCATCAACAACTACGGGTTTGCGGATTTCAAAGGAAAGACCCAGCGTAACGCGGAGGGGTGGTCGATCGATTGGTATGCCGGGATTCCGTACGTGACGTCAGGGCAGGACCTGGCTCGCGTCGTCGCGAAGGCGCCGCGCGGCTGGGTGGCCATCAGCACGGACCGCTTTGCCGCGGACGCCTCCACCCCCCGTGAGATTCGCGAATGGTTGTCTGCGCATGGAACCGCCGAGTCCGCGACGCCCGACGGATCGGTGGTCGTCTGTCACTGGAATATCGCTCAAGGGTCTTCCGGATGAGTAGAAGCTATTTCATAACCTCCTCGTCACCGCAAAATCGCAAAACGCCGCGAAGACGCAAAGGAAAACTTGACGCACCATATTGCGCTGTTGCGGGCTTTTGCGTCTTTGCGGTGTCTCCTGGGGTTTTGAAATGAGTTCTAGCCTGAAGCGAGCCGCAGTTCGCGGGGCGTTTTGGTCGACACTCTCAACGGTGTGCAGCCGTGGCCTGCGCTTTCTCATCACCATCGTCCTGGCCCGCTTGCTTGTCCCGGCGGATTTCGGGTTGGTCACGATGGGCCTACTCATTATGGACGTCGCGGGACTCCTAAGCGACCTCGGGCTCGGCGCAGCACTCATTCAGCGCAAGCATCTGGACCCAGAGCATCTGACGACGTGCTTCTGGGCGAACCTTGCGATCGGGACGCTCCTGTGCGGCCTGACCGTGGCGGCCTCGCCGCTGGCCGCCCTCTTCTATCGCAATCCGTTGGTCCAGCCGATCCTGTGCGTGATGGCGCTGAATCTCCTCATTGCGCCCATCGGCAGCATTCCCTGGGTGCTGCTCAACCGGGAGCTGAAATTCAAGGAGCTGATGATCGCGCAGACGATTGCGACCGCTGTCCGTGGCGGGACGTCGCTCATCCTCGCCTGGCGGGGATTTGGCCTGTGGAGCCTGGTCTGGGGGCCGCTGGCGGGCATTATTACCGGCTCCATTGTGAACTGGGCCTTTACCGGCTGGCGGCCCAGCGGCGGCTGGGCCCCGCGCCATTTCAAGGGTCTGTTTCATTTTCGCCGCCATGTCTTTGGGGAAAAGCTGCTCGGGTTCTTTGCGGGCAACTCTGACAATCTCATTACGGGGCGCGTCCTCGGAGAAACGACGCTCGGATTTTACAGCTTTGCCTATCAAATTCCGCATCTGGCGGAAACGCACGTCGCACCCATCATCAATCGTGTCCTGTTTCCCGTGCTCTCCCAGATACAGCATGATTTGGAGCGGTTCCGACGGGGCTACCTGCAGAGTCTGCGGTGGCTGGCGGTCGTCGTCGTCCCATTTGCTGTCGGCCTTTTTGTGGTTGCCCCCGAATTTATCCCAACGGTCTACGGCGAACCATGGCGCCCGGTGGTCCTGCCACTCCAAATCTTGTGCGCAGCAGGCTTGGCGCATGCGCTGACGAATGCGGTGTGGACGGTGCAGCAAGCGGTGGGCCGGCCGGAGATCGGTTTCCGATGGGATGCCGCTACCGTGCCGCTGTCCATCGTGGCGCTGATCGTGAGTGCGCGCTGGGGGATGCTGGGGATTGCGACGACGATGCTCGTCTTGAGCGTCACCCTCGCGGTGGCGATCCAGCACATCACGAATCGTCTCATCAAACTCTCGTGGTGGCGCCTGATAGGCGCGGTGCGCAGCCCGTTTCTGGCGGCTGCGGGGATGGGTAGTCTGACGGCGATGTGCCGCGCAATGTTGCTGACCCAATCCTGGTCTGCGCCGAAGGTGTTGATCGTCACGGTTGCGGTCGGAGTCATGAGCTACACGGGGCTTCTGGTCCTGCTCGACCGTCATCTGATTCAGGAGGCGCGCGGCCTCATCGCATTACGGCAGTCCGCGAAGCCGATGGCCGAGCCGGTGGAACTCAGGCCCGAGGTGGTCAGCTAATGCGTCTTGCGTTCGTGTCACGCGAATATCCACCGGAGACCGGCTGGGGCGGCATCGGGACGTATGTGTACCACATCGCCCATGCGCTGGCCGCCGAGGGGCACGACATCCATGTCATCAGTCGCTCCGACCGACAGGAGGAGTACGTGCGCCGGGATGGCCAGGTCACCGTGCATCGAATCCGTGAGCGGAAATGGCGCGGGCCGTGGACGGACGCATGCTATCATCTGCTGCCGATTTCCGAGCGGCTGTACAGCCGCCGCGTCGCGGAGAAAGTCGGCGAACTCCACCAGCAGAAGCCGTTCGATCTCATTGAGGCGCCGGAGTATCGGGCCGAGGCCTTCGAGTTGACGCGCCGGCGTCTGGCCCCGGTGGTCGTGAAACTGCACACGCCGACGGCGGTCACTCACGCGGCGAATCATGTCCGGTGGCACCTGCGCGACTGGCTGATGGATCGGATGGAGGCGGCGGCGACGCGCCGCGCGGATGCGGTGAGTTCCCCGAGCCGTGACCTTGCGGAGAAAGTGGCGGTGTTGTGGCGGCTCGATGTGCGATCTATTCGCGTCTTTCCGTATCCAATCGACCTCACGCGCTGGACGCCCCAACCCTACCCGACGGGTGAGCCGGTCCTCTTGTTCGTTGGACGGTTGGAAGTCCGCAAAGGATTTGCGGTGCTGGGTGCGGCATGGCCTCAGGTGGCCCAGCGCCTACCGACGGCGCGCCTGGTCGTCGTGGGCAACGTCGACCAGTCGCCGCTGCGCACGGAGTGGGCCGACCGGTGGCAGGCGGCGGGATGCGCGGATCGCGTGACGTGGGTGCCGTGGCAAGACCATGCCGGACTGCAGGCGCAGTATGCGCGCGCCCATGTGGTGGTGACGCCATCGCTGTATGAAAATTTTCCCAATGTCTGTCTTGAAGCGATGGCCAGCGCCCGACCGCTGGTAGCCAGCCGCACCGGAGGAATTCCCGAGATGGTGGAGGACGGCGTCTGCGGTTGGCTTGCGCCAGCCGGTGACGCGCAGGCACTGGCGACGCTGATGACGCGTGCGCTGACGGACCTGCGGCTCAGCGAAGCGATGGGGCGCGCGGCGGCCGAGCAAGTCGCCGCCCGGTTCGCGCCGTCCCACATCGCGCAGCGGACCGCCGCGTACTATCAGGAGGTGCTGGGCCGCGCCGGTTCTCCAGACGCCTACGCCATGAAACGTCACATCGCCTACGTCTTCACCGATCGGTGGATGGACCCTACGAAACCCGAACCGGTCTTGGTGCACCTGATCCAGCGGCATGAGGCGCTTCGAGCTCAAGGGGCCACGATTACTTGGTTACGCTACCAGCGGTCCGCGCAGGGGTGGACCCATGCCACGCTCGTGCAGGAAATTGTCCAAAAGTTTTTGGAAGTCTTCTCGACCGCGCTGGATGCCTGGCACATCGCGCGTCAAGGGCGATGGGCGATGCGTACCGTCGACGTGGTCCATGAATGGTACTCGTTGTATGGGATCGGAGGGTTGCTCCTCTCCTGGTGGTATCGCAAGCCGCTCATCTTCGAAGTGGATGCGCTTCTCATCGAGGAGTACGCGAGGCTTCAGCGCGTCATCTTCGGCCGGTGGAGACGGTGGTGGGCTCACGCGATTCTGCGGGCGAACCTGCGCTGCGCGCGCCGCGTCGTGGTCCGTTCGCGGGTGATGGCCGAGGCTCTCGAGCGCGAGTGGCATGTGCCGCATGAGAAACTCGTGATTTTGCCGCTCAGCGTGGATGTGCGCCGTTTTCGTCCCGATCCGTCGATTACGCTCGATCCGTCCCTGATCGTGTTCGTCAGCAGCCTTACCCCCTGGCAGGGCGGCGACGTCTTGCTGGACGTCTTTACCGAGGTGCATCGCCAGCAACCCGATGCAACACTGGCCATCGTTGGCGATGGGACCACGCGCCGCCAGTTGGAGGCGACGTGTCAGGCACGGGGATTAAACGGCTCGGTGCAGTTTGTCGGCGCGGTGCCGCATGCCGAAATCCCGCGGTGGCTCCAGCGGGCCGCGGTGGTCGTCGCGCCGTATCGCGCGGTCACGACGAGCTGGTATTTCTCACCAATGAAGGTGTTTGAATATCTCGGCGCAGGCAAGGCAATTGTGGCAACGCGGATCGGCCAAGTCGGCGAAATCCTCACGGATCGGCAGACCGCGCTCCTCGTGGAGCCGAACGATGTGCCTACGTTCGCGAATGCGGTGCTGGAATTATTGCGGAATCCCTCGTTGCGGGAGCGTTTGGGACGCGCCGCGCGCGAGTTGGCTGAATCCTACACCTGGGATTGGCAAGCTACGCAGCTGCTCTCCCTGTACGACCGAGTACTCAATGAGACACGAGGCTACGGGCATGGCTGACGCCGGTTTCGTCACACGCCTTCAACGGGCAAGCTCCCGCGTGCCTGGGGCGGCGGCGGTGAAACGATCGCTGCACAATCACGCGGCGGCTTGCGGGGCGTTGTATCGGCTCTTGACCCTGCGCAGCGAACCGGGGATTACGATTGTCACGTACCACCGGCTCTTTGCAGAGCCGGACCCGTTCTACGGATACGGGATCCCCGTCTCGCTCTTTGAGGCGCACCTGCAATTCTTCAGGCAATGCTGCACGGTCCTGTCGCTGGATGATGCGATCACCTGTGTGACCGGAGATCGCCCACTGCCTCGACGCGGCGTCGTGATCACGTTCGATGACGGCTACCGCGATGTCTTCACACGCGCCTGGCCGCTGCTGAAACGCTATCGCCTGCCGGCGACGCTGTTCGTCGCAGTGGACGCCGTCGAGCGGGGACTCATCTGGCCTGACGTGGTGCGTCATGCGGTTCGCCAGACCGCACAGACTGAAGTGAGGCTTGAGCATCTTGGCAGCGGGGTGGGCACACTGCCGCTTGCGAGTGAAGCGCAGCGGCTGCATGCCGTTCGGCAATTGGATGCGCGCTTGCGCGCCGTGTCAAATGACGTGAAAGAGCGGGCCCTCGATGAACTGACGATGACGCTGCTGGGTGTTCCACGCATGAGTCTGACTCTGCCCGGATTGATGCTCTCGTGGGAGGAAATTCGTCGGATGCATGCGGAAGGACTCGGCATCGGCGCGCACTCGATGACGCATCCGGTGCTGGCCCGGCTTTCGGAGGCAGAGGCCGCGCATGAGATCGCCCGGTCCGGCGCGATCGTCTCTGAGCGACTTGGCGAACCAGTCTTTCACTTTTGCTATCCCTTTGGTGGGTCGGAGGCCGTCGGCCCCGTTCATTATCGGCTGGCCGAAGCCGCGGGATTTCGCAGCGCCTGCACGACATCACCCGGCGCCAACCGGCGAGACGTCGATCAGTTTGCGTTGAAACGGATCGACGGCACGTACCCATCGCTGCGGCGGTTTGTCGGCGAGATGATCAGCCATGCTCACTGAGATTACGCCGAAGCTGCTCAGTCTCCTGATCTGCACGCGCAACCGGCGCGACCTGTTGGCACAGACGCTGAAGAGCCTGAGTCAATGCCGCGCTCCTAATGGATGGGCGGTGGAAGTGATTGTGGTGGATAACGGCTCGGCCGATGGGACGTCGCAGCTTGTGGCTTCCATGGCGTCGGCGTTGCCGTATCGCGTCGAATGTGTGGCCGAACCGCAGCCTGGACTGGGGCGGGCCCGCGCCACAGGCATGCTCGCATGCCACGGGGAGCTCGTGGCGTGCACGGATGATGATTGCGTGGTTTCCGTGGAATGGTGCGAGGCGGTTGTTGCCGCTTTTGCCGCGCATCCGGAGATCGGCGGGCTCT
>OBEQ012605336.1_pt1 | contig 10406 bp, 10 predicted proteins | sample 1670901 | NCBI WGS metagenome assembly OBEQ01 (sample SAMEA104232315, study PRJEB22302) | groundwater metagenome | biome: forest; feature: aquifer; material: groundwater | place: USA | collected 2011-08-07 | depth 5.4 m | reverse complement strand
ATGGGTGAGGTTGCAGGTATGTCAAGTGGAGGTGCAGCAGTGAAAGGACTTGAACAGTATGTTAAAAATAGGGGGTGAATGTCTTACCATCAGATCTTTTCTTAAAGGAAATAATTTCTGATTTCATCCAATCCCCGCAACACAGGGCGTTTGGAGCCTTGATAGGCTCTAAATTAGGTGTCTGCTTCTCTGAAAAGCAAAGTCACCCATATATACTACAGGCCATTTATAGTATAATAAAAGATATATTTATTGACTGACTGCTCCACACGAATCTTCCAGAGATGACTGAACAACCAAAATTTGTCGCCGTCACTACTATAAGGGAGGGTAACGTTTTCAATCAAGGAGAAAGAATAAGGTCAGAGGTTGCTCTAGATACGGCAGATAATCTTCGCACACTCCAAATACCATACATCGCAATCTACGATGAATGCTCGGAAACTTACCTTAGAAAGCTAAAAGAGCTTGGAGTTATAGCAATTCCACAATTGGGGAGGGGCATGGGAGTTGTGCGTAGGGAAGCAATACAAGCTGGGCCAAACTATTATCCACAAGCAACCCACTATTTATGGTTGGAACCCGAGAAGCCGAGTATTCCTTTCCATGCGATCAGTCTAGTGGAAACAATGAACAAGGAAAAAACCGCTTTGGGTTTATTTAATAGGACGAGTTTAGAAAGTTATCCTAGAGAGCAAGCCTTCTATTACTGGTTTTGCAGGATTGTCGCAAGTAAGTTACTCGGGTTTGATTTGGATTACGCTTTCGGTCCAATGGTTTTGACCCCAGAAAGTATTCCTTACTTTCTCAACTACTCTGGTGAGTACGGAGATCTATGGGATTCTATTCTCATCCCTCGGCTAAGAGTTATAAAGAGTTCGAGGATAACGATAAATCAAATTCATTTTTTAAATGATCCTAGGATGACAGCCGTAGAATGGGGCAATCCCCGGTTCATTCTAAAAAGGATTAGACAGCTTAGTAATGTTGCTCCTTCGCTTGTCAGAGAATGGCAAAGGTTAAAAGAGTTATAGTGGCTAATTTTTCGATTCACAATTAAAATTACTTATTGAATGCAAATACCCAAGAATATATTACTAGATAAAGAGGGGCAATATTGTGTAAATTGTTTTTCAGGCCCTATCGAGAGAAAACATGTCAACAATTTGACCTTTTACGAGTGTCTTGCCTGCCACAAGATCTCGGAGAGGAGTCTTGTAATAGACAATAATATAGTTTGGTGGTTTGACGAGCGTGGCAATTATTGGCACGAGAGTGTCGGGGTTATCGTAGTGAATACTCATAATAAAATATTATGTATGTTAAGACAAATATATCCTTTTGCCTACACTATACCCGCAGGGCATCTTGATAAAGGGGAAAAGCCAAAGAACGCTGCTGTGCGTGAGCTTGAAGAGGAAACCGGGATAAAAGCAGGTCGCAGGTTAAAAAAGATTGGAAAGTTCGATATGACTGGAGATTCATGCAGACGCGGCAGCGATCATCATAAATGGAATTTATACTGGCTAAAAGTCATCGATATTAAAAGTGTCAAGCTTTCTGACGAAGCCTCTGATACCCGTTGGTATAGTCTCGTGGAGTTGAAAAGAAAGGACAATTTGACCTTTGCTTTAGCTTTCATTATTAAAAAATTTGGGCACTCCCTGATTTCTTAAGCAATAACTATTGAATTTTAATAAATTACACCAAGGCCAAGGCGGGGCGTGATAGAAACCAAGTTCTGATTTTCTGGAGTCCCCGCAACCAGGGACATCAAATTCAAAAACCCACCAAATGGTGGGTTTTTTCATTCCGTCCCTGTGGGGTTGGTCCCGCTAAGCGGGATAATAACCCCAACACGCATTTTCTTCTGTCCTCACTATAATTAACTTGTGCATTACCTGTATATTCTGCAGTCCGAAAAAGATAACAACTTTTATACAGGCATTACCCATGATTTGAAGAAAAGGTTACAGGAACATAATGACGGTAAAAACTTTTCTACAGCTCCACGGCGACCATTCAAACTGATTTATTACGAAGCGTATTTACTCAAAGCTGACGCTGAAGCCGGGGAGAAATATCTAAAGACGAGTATGGGAAGAAGAGTTATTCGTAAGCAACTAGCCAATTATTTAAAAAAGATCTTGCAATGGTAAATTTAGTGTGAAATACTGGGTACATGGCTAAGAAATCTGATTACTGGAGTACAGTCACCCCATTTTCTAAGCTGATTGCCATGATTTTGTTTATCAGCTTGCCGTTTTTAGGATTTGTCATGGGCATGAGATATCAAAGTCTGGTAGACCAGTCGCAGTCTGCGATAGTGAAGATAAGCAATGCTTGCCCCGCTGGATACAAGTGCATCAGGAAGTAGGAGAGAGTTTAGAGTAAAATAGGGACGTGGCTAAACAAAGAATACTAGCTGGAATGAGACCTAGCGGAAAGTTGCATCTGGGCAACTATTTGGGCGTGGCCAAGGGAATGATCGCACTGCAGAATGATTCGAAATACGAAACCTTTTACATGGTGGCCGATCAGCATGCGTTGACTACTCCATATGACAAATCTCAATTGGTGAAAGCAACTAGAAGTGTGATAGCCGACTATCTTGCTTGTGGTCTAGATCCCCAAAAGTCAGCCATCTTTGTTCAGTCTCACGTTCTGGAACATGCAGAGCTTGCCTATTATTTTTCGACAGTGACGACAATTGCTAAATTGTCCCACCTCCCAACATTCAAGGAGAAGGTAAAGCAGTACCCTCAACATTCCACACTTGCTTTACTAGGGTATCCAGTCTTGATGTCAGCGGATATCCTGGTTTATAAATGTGGGTTAGTTCCTGCCGGATTGGATCAGGAACCGCACCTGGAAGTAGCTCGGGAGATTGCCAGGAGAATGAATCAGGATTACGGCACCGACTTTCCTGAACCCAAAAGATTTGAGACCAGAAAGGAAGATATTCCTTCGCTATTGGGAGAGGGGAAGATGAGTAAATCGGTGGAGGGCAGTTACATTGCTTTGACTGACGATCTCCAAACCATTTCTGCCAAACTAGCCAAGGCCCCAACGGATAGCGGTGGTCCTGGCAAAGTACCCCAGGCCGGACCAGTGGCTAATCTGTTTAAATTCTTGGAGTTATTTTTGCCCAATCGTTTGGAATATTACGCGGCTCTCTATCGTCAAGGAAAAATTAAATACTCAGAACTAAAAGAAGAACTGGCCCGGGCAATCTATGAAGAACTGCGGCCAATTCAGGAAAGACGAAAGCAGTTGACAGATGAGTATATTGATCAAGTAATTAGGGAGGGAGCCAAAAAGGCGAGAGCGGTGGCATCTCAAACGGTTTTGGAAGTGAAACAGAAAATGGGACTGTTAGTATGATTACTTTGGGTCAATTTAAGCAAGTTGAGATGAAGGTAGGATTTGTTACCCAAGCAGTAAATCAAGAAGGCAGTGAGAAATTAATTAAATTAACAGTTGATTTAGCAGAGGAGCAGCCGAGAACCATTTATACTGCTGTGCGGGCATTTGGATATACCCCGGAGTATTTTGTGAGCAAGAGGTTTATTTTTGTCACAAACATAGAACCCAAGAAAATTATAGATGATTATTCGCAAGGTATGATTATGGCCGCAGGCGGCGACGATAAACCCATTTTTCTAATTCCAGCCGAAGAAGTAGCTATAGGTGCAGCTGTAAGGTAAAATGAGCCCGTTATGGCCAGGTCAACCCATCACAGTAAAATGCCCGTGCCGCCAAAGTCAAATGGCAAAAATGGTAATGGTAAGAAACCGCCTCTCAAGGGGTTTATGCTGCAGATGAACTTTAATCTGCAGAATTTGATTTGGTGGGGAGTGGTAGTCCTGATGGTTCTATCTCTGGTGGGATTGTGGTTTTCGGGCGATCACGCCGCTAAAGAAGTGCAACTTTCCCAAGCTTTAAATGATATCCGAGCCGGCAAGGTGGACAAGGTCAATGTGATGGCCGAGCGGCTGGAGCTAACCTATAAAGATCAAAAAGACCAGACTTTTTTTTCTAGAAAAGAAGCCAATGAAAGTTTCACCGAAATATTGGATCGGGCCAAGATTAGCCCCACCGCCGTCAACTTCGAAATCAAAGATCAAACTTTTGGCCAGATTGTGGCCCAGGCCTTACCCAGCATCCTAGGGACCGGCTTTATCATGCTGGTGCTTCTGTACATGTTTCGTCAGGCCCGAGGGGCCCAGGATAGTATTTTTTCTTTTGGCCAAAGCCGGGCGAAACTTTTTGAAAAAGGCAAACAATCGGTTAAGTTTTCCGACGTGGCGGGAGTGGATGAAGCCAAAAAAGAGTTGGAAGAAATTGTGGACTTTTTGAAAAACCCAGCTAAGTATCGAGCCATGGGAGCGCGTACTCCCAAAGGGGTACTTCTAGTTGGTCCCAGTGGAGTAGGTAAAACCCTACTCGCTCGCAGTGTGGCTGGGGAAGCCGGGGTGCCCTTTTATTCCATGGCGGGATCAGAGTTTATGGAAATGTTGGTGGGAGTGGGGTCCGCCCGGGTGCGGGATCTGTTTGCTACTGCCAAAAAATCGGCGCCTTCCATTATTTTTATCGATGAAGTTGATGCCATTGGTCGGCAGCGCGGGCACGGGTTAATGGGAGGTCATGATGAGCGGGAACAAACCCTGAATCAAATTTTAGTTGAAATGGACGGATTTACCCCCAATGATCATGTGATAGTACTGGCCGCTACTAACCGGGGGGACCTATTGGATCCTGCTCTTCTGCGACCCGGTCGGTTTGACCGCCGGGTGGTGGTAGACATGCCCGACATTGAAGGCCGAAGGGCAATTTTGGCCATATACGCGCGCAATAAACCCATGGCCTCGGATGTGAATTGGGAAGCGGCGGCCAAGCGCACGGTGGGTTTCTCCGGGGCGGATTTAGAAAACATGCTCAATGAGGCGGCTATTGGGGCGGCTCGGGAAAACCGCAAAGAAATTTTGATGAAAGATATTGAAGAGGCGGCTACCAAGGTCAAACTGGGACCCCAGAAGAAACGGATTCAATCCGAACTGGATCGCAAGATGACTGCGTATCACGAGGTAGGGCATGCGGTGTGCACTTGGGCCCAGCCGGGAATGGATCCGGTGCACCGCATTTCTATCGTGTCTCGAGGTATGAGTTTGGGGCACATCCTGGTGCCCCCCACTACCGACCGGGTACACGAGACCCAGTCGCGGCTGTTATCCCAAATTTCCATGATGCTGGGCGGTCGAGCCGCGGAAGAGCTGGTCTTTGGCGAATTTACCACAGGCGCATCTAATGATATTGACAAAGCCACTACTGTAGCTCGGCAAATGGTAATGGAATTTGGGATGAGTGATTTAGGGCCAGTTAATTATGGCCCCCAGCAAGATGCGGTGGATTGGGGCCGGGTATTTTATGAGCAGACTTCAGTCTCTCCGGAAATGCAGTCTAAAATTGACACCGAAGTCAAGCGGATTATTGATGAAGCTTATAAAAAGGCCTTCGCCATATTGAAAAAGCACCGCAAGCAAATGGATAAAGTGGTAGTCAAGCTTTTGGAAGTAGAGAATATGGATGGGGATGAGTTTGAAACGATAATGAAAAGTTAAGTTAAAATTGAACCATGGATAAACTTCTTATACTCGATGGCAATAGTGTGCTGCACCGGGCTTACTATGCTTTGCCGGATTGGCGCAACCGCAGCGGAGAGGCAACGGCTGGAGTATACGGATTTTTATCCATGACATTAAAAGCAATGGAAGAACTTAAACCCACACATTTAATAGTAGTATTTGATCATCCCAGCCCGACTTTTCGCCACACCATGTACGTCGGGTATCAGACTAATCGGGAGAAAGACCGCCAAGTATCGGAGGATATTTGGGGACAGGTGGATAAGCTGCAATTAGTGCTTGAGAAAATGGGCATTCCCGTATTTCAAATATCGGGTTTTGAAGCAGACGATATTATTGGCACCATATCTACGCATGCTACCAAGTTTTCATCTGTAATTATTGTGACAGGGGATCGGGACATGATGCAGCTGGTAAATAAAAAGATAAACCTCTACATGCCTCTTAAAGGATTAACTGATGCCATGTTAGTAGACTCTGGCAAGGTAAAAGAGAGAATGGGAGTAGATCCAAATCAAATAATTGATTACAAGGGCTTAGTGGGAGACGGGAGCGATAACTATCCGGGTGTAGCCGGAATTGGACCCAAGACCGCAACTGGTCTTCTAGCTGAATACAAGTCTTTGGAAAATATTTATAAAAATCTAAGCAAGTTATCAGTGGCAGTAACCAAGAAGTTGGCCGAAGGACATCAAGGAGCCATATTATCACAACAGTTGGCCACCATTAAGCGGGATGTACCCCTTTCAGTTGACTGGAATAAAGCTGTAGTGCCAACCTCTGAAACAATGGCGGCAGTTTTTAAGGAACTGGGACACAAGAGTTTAATTAAGCGGGTTGGGGGAAAGGAAGATGAGGATAGCACTAATCCACGATTATTTGAATGAATACGGTGGGGCGGAACGAGTGTTACTGGCTCTGGCCGAGATGTGGCCGGACGCCCCGATCTTCACGGCTTTTTGTGTCCCGGGTTCAACTGCAGCCCGAGCTTTTGCGGGCCGGAAAATAATTACTTCCTGGTTTCAATACTTGCCCTGGCACGAACATTTGTATAGTCCACTGCGATTTATGATCCCTGGGATTTGGGGCAGCTGGGATTTCTCACAGTACGATCTGGTTATTACTTCTGCGAGTTGGTATATCACCAAAGGTTTAGGGAAAAAATTTAATGTGGCTGAAATTTGTTATTGTCATACTCCCCCGCGATGGTTATACGGTTACCCCACCTCAATAAATTTCCAAAAGTACTGGCCAGTAAAAGTTTATGCCGCAATCGTGGGTCATTTTCTACGCATGTATGATTTTAACCAAGCCCAAAAAGTGGATCAATTTGTGGCTAATTCCCGAGAAGTGGCTAACCGCATAAAGAAGTTTTATAGAAGGGATTCGCAAATAATATACCCCCCCATTAATATGCCAAAAATAAAGGCGGGTAAACGCCAGGACTACTTTTTAATATTAAGCAGACTTGTGGGGGCCAAGGGAGTGGAAATGGCGGTGGCTGCGGCCCAACAGGGAAAATTTAAATTGAAAATAGCTGGTGAAGCAGTGGGATTTGGTGGATTGAAGAATGTGGAAACTCTAGGATATGTTTCTGAAATTGAAAAAGCTAAACTTATGGCGGAGGCACAAAGTTTTCTTGCATTAGCGGAAAATGAAGACTTCGGAATGACCCCCGTAGAGGCGATGATGATGGGAACACCTGTAATTGCATTTAATGGGGGAGGATACAAAGAAACTGTGGTTGACGGTAAAACGGGGGTTTTATTTAATGATTATTCTGTTGAGGGATTAATGGAGGCAGTGAGGCGATTTGATAAGTTAAAGTGGAATAAAACTATTCTACAAAAACACGCGGCCAAGTTTTCTAAAACCAGATTTAAAAAACAGATGTTAGAATTGGTGGAAAAATATGCCGGAACTTCCAGAGATAGAAACAGTTAAACTCCAACTGCAAAAAGTTTTGGAGGGCCAAAAGCTGGTCAAAGTTGAAGTATTAACTCCTCGGTCAGTACAGGGAAACATGAAATCCTTGCAGGGCCAGAAAGTGGTGGGGATAAGACGAAAAGCCAAGGTCTTGCTTATAGATTTTTCCAAAGATCTCACGGCCGCTTTTCACTTCAAAATGACCGGCCAGTTAGTTTATCAATCTCCCACAATAAAAATTGTCGGGGGGCATCCCACTGAAGACTTCGTAGGTAAACTTCCATCGGTACACACCCGGGTAGTGTTTGATTTTGACAAGGGGACTTTATTTTTCAACGACCAGAGATTATTCGGTTGGGTAATAGTAGATACCAAATCAAAAATAGAAAATCTTAAGTTTTTGCAAAAGTTGGGACCGGAACCGTTTGATATTTCTGCAGATGAATTTATCAAACGTGTTTCTAAATCTAAACGGCCGATTAAATTAGTGCTCATGGATCAAGAAATAATTTCTGGAGTGGGCAACATCTATGCCAACGATGCACTGTGGGAAGCCAAGATTAATCCCCACGCGCCGGCCAACGGGTTGTCGCCAAGTAAATTAACCGACTTGTTTGAAAAAGTTAAATTAGTTTTGAAAGAGGGAATCAAATATGGTGGGGCCACGGCGGCCGATGCCAAGTATATTGATTTACGGGGACTAGGGGGGCATTACCAAGACCATTTCCGAGTTTATGATCGCACTGGCTTGCCTTGCCACAGATGTAAAACAAAGATCAAAAAAGAATTTATATCCGGCCGCGGAACATATTTTTGCCCAAATTGCCAGAAATGAAATTATTTATTAGCAAGTTGCTGAAATGGAAATAGCCTACAAACCGTTTGGCGGCGATAAGTTATTGAAAGAAGAATTCGAGAGATTAATAAAGAGATTTTCTATTAAAACTATTATCGAGACTGGAACCTATGTTGGTGATACGACCAAGGAGCTATCGACTATGGTAAAGAGTGTGCATACTATAGAAACGAATAAGCAGTTCTATGATATTGCTAAATGGAATTGTCGCAATTTGACCAATGTTACATTTCACCTCGGGAGTTCTCCGGAAATAATTGAGAGGGTTTTACCTATGGTGATAAAACCTGTACTATTTTTCCTAGATGCCCATTGGTTTAACTACTGGCCAATTCTCGATGAGCTCAAGGTGATAGGGAAAAAGGGTGGAAAAAACAGTGTGATCGTAATACATGACTTTTATGTTCCAGGAAAAAATTTTGGATATGATTCCTATGTAAAAGTTAACGGTGGGATGGGAGAAGCATTAGGTTATTTAGATGCTCTATTGAGGCTGATTGCACCAAGAGTTAGTGAAATAATTTTTAAAAAGCAAAGGTTAGACTGGAACTACATAAAGAAATCGATTGTAAATATAAACCCAGAATATAAGCATTTCTATAACAAAAAAGGCTGGGGGGGTGACGAGAGGAGTAATATTTATAACTCCATGAAAGCAAGTACATTGTAGGTGACTTACTATTGCCCACTCTGTCAGGCATAATTAAAAGATGGATTTAGGGATTAGGTTAATGGGAGAATGGACGCCACTATTAAGGCCGAAAAAGTTTGGGAGCTATATTAATGATCATACTGTGTTTAAAGACAAGGCAGGCGGCTGGAGACTATTGGGAGTTACCGCTAGGGGAAGTTATGCTTTTTTTAAAGAGAGCAGTTTTGTTGAAGGAACCACAGATAGACTGGATAGGGAGATGGAGGAGGTGGGTTTGAAGTTTAAGGCTAATCCGTACCGGGGAATAAAGATTGCTCCGATGGTTTATTTTGATAAGCCAAGCGATACTTACCATCTGTATTTTGCTGGAATAAATATTTACCATCTATCCAGCCGGGACGGGGTGAATTGGGAGAACCAGGCGCTTGCGGTACGCAGTTGGTGGCCTTGGCTGAGAGACCCGCATGTGGTTAAAGCGGATAAGCAGTATTTGCTGTATGTCACCGATGTGGGAAACAAAGTTTCAGTTTTTGCTTCTGACGATTTATATCATTGGAAAAAAGCTGGAGTGGCTTTACAACTTGGCCAGGGTATTCCTAAGTCGGTCAATTCTGCCTGTGAATCACCAGTAGTTTTTAAATGGAATAAGTGGTGGATACTTTTAACTACTATTACGCCTGCCACTTCATCACTTATCACCCGGCGGGAAAATTATGCACATACAGTAGCTTTTGCTTCAGCAGACCCGTTACATTTTGGCGTATACGCAGACAGTAGGGAAAATACAGCTAATTTAATTGGTCATTTAGAAACACACGCTCCTGAAGTGATTGATGACAGTGGTCGGTTAGATATTACTACTTGCGGCTGGTTGGGATTTCCCAAACCTCAGGGGGTAAGTGAGGAAGGAGTTTATATTAGAGGATTGGAAATTCATGAAGTATAAAATTTATGCCATTGCTGTAACTGTCTGGCTAGTCTATTCGCTGGTAGGAAAGGCGGTATTTGTGACCGGATCCGTGTGGCCAGACTCTGCGACTGGTTATATCCTGGTCAGTGCTTATGCTGTGCTGTTTAGCGTAGTGTTTTTGTATCTGTTTAGTCACGAAGACCTCTTCAGATTTGCCCGGATAATCGAAAAGAGGGAAAGACATAACGATAAAAAATGGTTAGTGAATCTAGTTTCAGCTGGGAAGTTTACGGGAACCACAATTGCAGGAGTAATGGGGGGGCCGGTTCTAGGAGCATTGGCGGTCAAGATTTTTTACGGCCAGAAAAGCTATAAATATTGGCTAGTGGCAATGATAGGTTTTGTACATGGTTTATT
>OBEQ012017692.1_pt1 | contig 10406 bp, 5 predicted proteins | sample 1670901 | NCBI WGS metagenome assembly OBEQ01 (sample SAMEA104232315, study PRJEB22302) | groundwater metagenome | biome: forest; feature: aquifer; material: groundwater | place: USA | collected 2011-08-07 | depth 5.4 m | reverse complement strand
TGGCCGCTGGCGTTACCGGCCGTTCCCAGCTGCAACTGCTTGGCCAGCAGGTCGCCGCCAAAGGTGTTCTTGCCGCTAAAGGTTTGCGTAGCATCCAGTAGGGCGACGTTTTTACTAAGCCGGGCGTCGGCCACCGTGCCGGAACTCAAGTTCGAGCCATTCAGCCCTGTTAGCCCGGTGCCACTGCCCTGCAAGCCGATGATGGTCACCGTATCGGTGGTAGTGTTGACGGCCACCAGGTTGATGCCCTTGGCGTCCTGGATCCGAAAAGCGTTAGCCGAATCGACGCTATTTTTAAACAGGCTCTGACCGGTGACCGTCAGCAGGCTGCCGTTATCAATAACGGTGTCGCGGTTGAGATGTAAGCTCTCGCCGCCCGGGGTGGCCTGGTTACCAAGCTTGGCCAGACCGGCGGCAATTGCTTGCTGGTCGGCTTCGTAGGTCTTGGGCGTCGACGGTTGAGAGCGCAGCCAGAGACTGCTAAGGCCCAGAATCAGCAGCACGATAACGGTGGCGCTCATCAGCGCGCTGGCGTAGCGCATGGGGTTAATAAAGCTGTGCCATCTGGCTTTGGCAGTGGCGATGGGCGGCTGGGGCGGCGCAGCGTCGCCACTTTCAACCAACGGTGCTTCCAGGCTGTCGTCGGGCGCGGCGACCGGCGCTGGGCTGTCCAAGCTCTGCGGCACAGCCGTGGCTAGCGAGCTCATGCTGCTGATGACCGGCTCGGCCTCTGGCAGCGGCGCGTAATTGGCGGCCTGCGCCTCACTCAAACGGTAGTCAGTCAGCTGGTTAACGGCTTGGCGACCGAGGTGGCTGGCCAGGTCTTGGCGGCTACGGTGGGATACCAGTAGCGGTGCGGCCTCTTCTTCCGAGATAGTGGCCGCCGGCTGGAGAGCAGCCGGTGTTTGATTAACAGGGGGAGTGGCCAGCGTCGGCGGCAAAGCCTCGGCCGGCGGCGGATCGCCACCGGGAGCCACCACTGTCGGTGGCTCGGGCAATTGCCCCGTAGACGAAGTTTGATTTGGGGCTGCTGGTGCAGTCCCGACGCTGATTGGTCGGGACTCCGACTGTAACGTCGGAGCCGTTAACCCCGCTAAGCTCGCAATCGGCGGCGTTAATGATCCTTCTTCGTCGTTAACTAGATCGGCGGGTTGAGCCTCGACCACTTCGGTGGCCAGCTCCGGCCCGCCCATGACCTCGTGGCTGATTTTGGCGAATTCGGCCTGGGCAGCCTCTTTAACCTGATTTAGCTCATCCAGTAAAAACTGTTTGGCCCGCTGTAACTTCTTACGGCAGCGCGGCGAACAGGTTTTGGCATCGCGGCGGCCTTCGAATTTAGTACTACAGCTTTGACAGGTTTTGGTCATTTTGGTTTTGGTTTTGAAGAATTTTTGTGTTCTTTTCTTCTGAACAAATTATCGAGCATAAGCGTGACGGCGTCAAGCTAAAAACGTGAATTTTTACCCCCGTTTTTTTGTGACAAAACGCTTATTTTTAATTATGCCTAATCCACTCATCGTTTTAGATACAACTCCACCCCTGTTATTTTGGCCCGCTTTGAAGTAGTAATTAATAAAAACAATGCCCTTTTTTGCCCAAAGGGCTGTGGATAACTACCAAAAAGCCGGACTACAATTTGACTCACGCGGACCAATTTTGGCGGCCGGCGAACACATTTTCAGCAGCCGCGGTCGACATATGATCCTAACTGCCGTCTGCTAATCGCCAAGGCTGATTGTCACATAAAAACAGATAAGAATTAGGATCTAGGGGCTCGGGGCTGGGGGCTAGGAATAACTTTCCAAGCCCTAGACCCTAACTTCTAGCTTCTAACCTGGGTGATTTTGATGCGGGTCAGCAATTGCCGGTGGCCGCGGCGCTTATGAACCCTTTTTTTGGCTTTAAAGCGAATGGCTGTGACTTTGTCGGCCTTGACTTCAGCTTCGACGATTTCAGCGGCTACAGAGGTCCCAGCCACGGTTGGTTGGCCGATTTTGGTGATTTCACCGTCAATCAAGAGTAAGGCTTCGAAGTTTAGCGGCCCTACCCCTGTTAAGTGTTCAACATCGACTAGGTCGCCGACTTTGACCAAATACTGCTTACCACCGCTGGAAATAACCGCTTTAGGGCTGGCCGCAGCGGCGGCCGCTGGGGCTTTGGTTTTGGTGGCCGTTGTCGGCTCGGTATCTGTTGCGGTTGCCATAGTAATATCTCGAAAAAGACATGAGTTCTTAGCTTATCAGATCAGTTACGAGCTGTAAAGGCTAAGCTAGAGGCGCTTCAAGGCGATAGTCAGCTCTGCCCCGTCCAATTTAGCCGTTTCGGTGTGCTCGGCAGCACCGCTTAGCTCCTTTTCGGCCAGGGCTTCGCTGAAAATCTTGTCTTTAAACTGCTCAAAGGCCCCCGTTATGGCGGCTGAATCAGACTTCAGCGTCAGGGCGATGCGGTCTTCGACCTTAAAGCCGGCGTTTTTGCGGGCGTTTTGGATCAAACGGATCAAATCGCGAGCTACACCCTCGCTTTTGAGCTCATCGCTTAACTTAGTATCAACTTTTACCGCTGGGCCGCTTTTGAGCCATTTAACTTCTTTGACGTTGAGTTCTTCGGCGATCATATCTGTAAAGGCTGCCTGATTACCGACTTCTAAATTGACGCTGGCGGCAGCCAGCGGCTGGCGGACTTTGAGACCGGCCGCCGCCCGTTGGGCCAGGCCTTCAGTGATTACCTGCTCGCGGACCACGGCCATCTCGTCTAGCAGTTTCTGGCTAGCACTATCCGGCTCTTTAACAGATGGGCCTTCGCCAAGGCTTTGGACCACAAGTGGCCAGTCGCTCAAGTGTACCGATTCCGGTAAATCGGTCCCGGCCGTTAGTTGGCGCCATAATTTATCGCTCAAAAACGGTGCCCAAGGGGCCATCAGCTGGCTGGTCCGAACAAGAATGTAGTGCAACGTGGCGTAAGCGGCCCGCTTATCCTGATCGTTCTGGCTCTTCCAAAAACGCCGCCGGCAGCGCCGAATATACCAGTTCGACAGATCATCGACCAGTCCGAAGACCGGCTGGAGTGTGTGGGCAATCTTATATTTATCAGCGCTTTTAGTTGCCGCGCCGACCACCTGATTCAGTCTAGCCAGAATCCAGCGATCCAGCAGATGATCACTCTTTGTCTGGTTCAGTTCTTTTGACGGTTGCCACTTATCGATCTCGGTGTAGGTCTGGAAGAATTTAAAACTGTTAAAGAGGGTTAACAGCACATTGCGCTGGATGTCGACCATGGCATTGCGGTCAAAACGCATGTAGTCGGCCGTTTCGGTAGCCTGAGGGCGCGATAACAGATAGAGTCGTAGAGCATCGGCGCCCTCGAGCGCAAAAACTTCCTCAACTGGCGGATAATTACGCAGTCGCTTGGACAGCTTTTGGCCGTCGGCGGCCATCATAAAACCGGTGACAATCACCTGTTTGTAGGCCGGCCGCTTGAACAAAATAGTTGAAATCACGTGCTGCACATAAAACCATAGCCGGGTCTGGTCGATAGCCTCGGTAATAAAATCAGCTGGGAACATTTGCTCGAATTTTGCTTGGTTCTCGAAGGGATAGTGCCACTGGGCTGTAGGCATCGAGCCCGATTCGAACCAACAGTCGAGCACTTCCTCGATACGCTTGTAGGTTTTGCCGTCTTTTTGGATAACAATATCGTCGATAAATGGCCGATGCAGGTCGAGCTCGTCTTGGCCTTCGACTTTGGGCAGTTTTTGGACGGCCTCTTTGCCAGCTAGCTCCTCCAGCTGTGCGATGCTGCTAACGACGATGTAATCTTCGGGATCATCGACATTTTGCCAAATTGGCATCGGCGCACCCCAGTAACGGTTGCGCGAAATCGCCCAGTCACGGGCGCCCTCCAGCCATTTACCAAAGCGGCCGTCTTTAATGTGAGCCGGCACCCAGTTAATGTCCTTGGCCGCCTTCAGCATGTCATCTTTGACCTTCGTAACTTCTACAAACCAGGCGCTGGTGGCAAAGTACATCAGCGGTGTGTCGCAGCGCCAGCAGAACGGATAGGTGTGTTCAGCTGTTTCGGCGGCAAAAATTCGGGCGGCGCGGGTCAGATCGGCGATAATCGCCTCGTCGGCCTCTTTAAAAAACTTGCCGATGGCTTGGCGAGGACCAAAAATCAGGTGGCCACTGGGATCGACGCTCTCAATTAGGGGTAATTGTTGCTGAAGACCCAATTCCAAGTCGGCCTCGCCGTAACGTGGTGCGACGTGCAAAATGCCCGTACCGTCATCCAGGCTGACATTTTTGTCGGCGAAGACTTGCCAAGCGTTCTTTATCTGCCCGGGGTCGAATTTTTGGCCTGTTGGTAACTTATAAAGCGGCTGATATCGCAGGCCGACCAGTTTTTGGCCTTTGACCGTTTTTAAAAGCTTGTAATCGGTTTTCCGTAAATCTAGCTCCGTGAGGCGCTTTTTAGCTAAAATCAATATAGAACCGTCCGAAATGAGCTTAACGTAGGCATAATTAGCCCCGGCATCGACGGCCAAAGCGGCGTTGGCTGGCAAAGTCCATGGCGTTGTTGTCCAGGCTAGCAGCTTGGTTTTGGGATCATCGACAAGCGGAAAAGCTACGAAGACGCTGGGGTCGAGCACGTCGTCCTTATAGCCCTCGTTGAGCTCAAAATTTGACAGCGGCGTCTCGCAACGCGGACAATATGGTACCGACTTCAGACCACGGTAGAGCAAGCCCTTTTTGTTAATTTCGCTTAAAGTCCACCAGACGCTTTCGGTGTAGCCGGTATCGACGGTGGCGTAATAGTGTTCGTAATCGCTCCAGCGGCCGATGCGAGTCAAAAACCCTTCCCAATCGGCCTTGTACTTAAAGATCGAGGCCCGGCAGGCAGCGTTGAATTTCTCGAGGCCCAGCTCCAGAATTTGTTTTTTGCCGCTCACGCCAAATTGTTTTTCAACGTCGTATTCGACCGGCAGACCATGGCAATCCCAGCCATTGCGCCGCGGCACAAAGTAGCCGCGCATGGTCTTATAACGCAGTACCGAGTCCTTGACGGCTGTAACTAACGAGTGGCCAAAGTGCGGCAGGCCGTTGGCGAACGGTGGTCCGTCGTTGAAGACAAAAAGCTCACCGTCTTGGCGCTGGGCGACGCTTTTTTCAAAAGTTCCCTCTTTTTGCCAAAGAGCCATCATCTCCTCTTCGATCAAGGAGAACTGCGACTTACCGCTTTTAGGTTTTTGGCTCATCAGACCTTTAGTATAACGAGATTAGCGGGTCAGGTAAAAATCGAGGTCGTTGATCAGTGGCATATCGCCGGTTTGCCACAGCTTGAGCAGCTGGCCATCGTCGGCGATGACCAAAACGGCCGGGTAATTGGTGACGTCATAAACTTCGGCCAGCTCGGCGCCGCGCTTGGATTCCAGGCTGACCGGCTCGATCGACCGCTGTTTACCCTGCAACTCTAGTTCCCGAATATAATCCTGGACCTTGCCGGTCTGCTCACTGTCCGGATGATAAAGCACGACAACACGCATAAGCTTTAGTATAGCTTATGCGTGAGGGTTGTAGGGCTATAGATTTTTGGGGTTGTAGTCCAATTAGAACCATGATCCTAGTATACCTACATCCCTATCGTCCTCGTGGCTCAACTACAGCCAGTAGTTGAGCCACAGCTGGTGCAGACGAAGCAGTTGCCGGCTCGTTGGGTCTGGTTGCCGCAGTTAAAGCAGACCGGCGAGTCGTTGTGCTTCGGTTTTTTAGCGGCCAGTGGTACTTTTACAGCCGCGCTACTGATGGTAGGGGTCGGTTGAGCCGCGGCGGCCACGGTCTGATCGGCGCTGGTGCTGGCTTCTTCGGTTTTAGCCTCATTCTCATCTTTGACTTCTTTAACCTCCGAACCGGATTCCAGCAAGCTGGTTTGCCCTTTTGGAGTGTCGTCGATATGCGCCAAGCCCACTTCCAGCCGATCGTCAAACGACAGATAGGTTAGCGCCAGGCGGCGAAAGATGTAATCCATCAGCGAGCTGGCTGTCCGGATCTCCCGGTCATCTGTTACACCGGATGGTGCAAAATTTGTGTTCGTAAACACCCTAACGAAGTCTTTCAAGGGTACGCCGTACTGCAGGCCGTAGCTGACGGCCACGCCGAAGGAGTCCATGATGCCCCGTAAGGTGGAGCCCTGTTTGGAAACTTGAACAAATAATTCACCAGGGGTGCCATCGTCGTACTCGCCAACCGTCATAAACCCCTTAGAATCGGCCACGTAGAACTTAAAGGTTTTAGCGCTGCGGATCTTGGGCAGCTCGTGGCGGACTGCTCCCCGAACCACAATCCGGTCGTTAACCGCTTCGGCGATGGCTTCGGTTACCTCTTGGTGCGCAGTTACCAGAGCGGCGACACTGTCTTCGGCGGCGCCTTCTTTCTTGGCCATGGCCAGCGGTTGGGCGACCTTGGCGTTGTCGCGGTAAATAGCCACGGCTTTGAGGCCCATCTGCCAGGCGTCGAGATGTAATTGTTCAACGTCTTCGACACTCACATCTTCGGGCATGTTGACGGTTTTGGAGATGGCGCCGGAAAGAAACGGCTGAACGGCGGCCATCATCTTGACGTGCCCCAGATACTGGATAGCGTTGTCGCCCATACTACAAGCAAAGACGTTAAGGTGTTCGTTCTTAAGATGTGGCGCGCTAACTATTGTCTTTTCAACATCGATGTAATTAATTATGTCGTCGATGTGGGTCTTTTTGTAGCCCAAAGCCTTCAGGGCCCGCGGCACTGTCTGGTTGACGATGCTCATGGTACCCCCACCGACCAGTTTCTTGACTTTGACCAAGCCAAGATCCGGCTCGATGCCAGTGGTATCGCAGTCCATCATCAGGCCGATGGTGCCGGTCGGCGCCAGCAGGCTGGCTTGGGAGTTGCGCACGCCGTGAAGATCGGCCAGTTCGACAGCTTCGTCCCAGGCACTGGCGGCCGCCGACAGCAGCTCTTCAGATACCAGCGACGGGTTAATCTTCTTAACCTCGTCGCGGTGCATACGCAAGACCTTGTTCATGGCTTCCGAATCTTTGTCGTAGCCGGCGAAGGGGCCGACGCGGCGGGCCAGCTTAGCACTAGCAGCGTAGGCCTGGCCGGTCATCAGAGCCGTTATGGCGGCTGCTTGGGCGCGGCCCTCTTCGGAGTCGTACGGCAGGCCCTGGGCCATTAAAAGGGCTCCTAGGTTGGCGTAGCCGAGCCCCAATTCGCGGTAGGCTCTAGCGGTTTTAGCAATTTTCTCAGTCGGGTACTCGGAGTAGCCGACCAAAATCTCTTGAGCCGTAAACATCACCTCGACGGTGTGGCGGAAGGCTTCGATGTCAAAGCTGTGATCGTCGTTTAAGAACTTCAGTAAGTTGATGGAGGCCAGGTTGCAGGCCGAATTATCGAGGTGCATGTACTCGCTGCAGGGGTTAGAGGCGTTGATCCGCCCGGCTTTGGGCGTGGTGTGCCAGCGGTTGATGGTGGTGTCGAACTGCATACCGGGGTCGGCGCACTCGTGGGCGGCTTCGGCAATCTGGCGAAAGATGTGGCGGGCCTTAACGGTGCGCAGCGGTTTGCCAGTGGTGACGGCCGTTAGCTGCCAGTCGTCGTCGCTAGTGACAGCCCGCATAAATTCATCGGTCACCCGGACCGAGTTATTGGCGTTTTGATACTGGACGGAGAAAGAATCTTTGCCGTCGAGGGTCATGTCGAAGCCGGCGGCTTCTAAAACCCGGGCCTTGCGCTCCTCGATGGCCTTACACCAGATGAATTCCTCGATATCGGGGTGATTGTCATTCATAATGACCATCTTGGCCGCCCGGCGGGTCTTGCCGCCGCTCTTGATGGCTCCTGCAGAGGCGTCGGCGCCGCGCATGAAGCTTAGAGGCCCGGAGGCCGTGCCGGCGCTCTTACCAAGACGCTCATACGAACTGCGTAAGCTGCTGACGTTGATGCCGCTGCCGCTGCCGCCCTTAAAGATCATGCCCTCTTCGGTGTACCAGTTCAAAATGGCCGGCATAGTATCTTCAACGGCTAAAATAAAACAGGCGCTGGCCTGCTGGGTGCGCTCGCGGGCGCCGATGTTAAACCAGACTGGCGAGTTAAAAGCCGCCGTCTGGGTGGCTAAGATGTATTTGAGTTCTTCGCGGAAGTCTTCGGCTTCGCCAGCCGACGTAAAGTAGCCCTCCTCGACCCCTTGACGGGTGATGGTGTCGGCCACCCGGTCGACTAACTGCCTAAGCGATTTCTCGCGGCCCGGCGTGCCGGGGGTGCCGGCAAAATACTTCTGGGCCACGATGTTGATGGCGTTTTGGCTCCAGCAATCCGGAAACTCGACGCCTTTTTGTTCAAAAACAGCCTTACCGGTGCCGGGGTTGGAGATCAAAGAATCGCGCTTGACCCAAGCCAGCCTATCATAAGCCCGCTGTTTGGGCTTGGTAAAATGCCTGTCTACCCCTAATTTTGCTACCTCTGCCATAGTTTAGTTCCCTCCAATTTTGACTTTTTAGTTTATTTTTTGCCAGTTTTTTGTTTAGCCGAGCCTTAAAGTTTTAAAAGGCTCTCTTCCCTTGATAAAACTTATGCTACGCCGCTTGGGGCGTCGGTGCAAGACTTTTTTAAACTTGAAGGACAACCTACGGTTTTCCTTCAAGCTCTACCTTTCCCTTCGAATCTTCAGGGTTTGGCCTTTTTGACGCGGCGGATTTTGGACAGCTCGCGCTCAAAGCCGGAAATGTTCTTAAAGCTGCGGTAGACGCTGGCGAAGCGCACGTAGGCGACCTCGTTGAGCTTGGGCAGTCGCTCCATAACCAGCTCACCAATATCGACTGACGAAATCTCCGGTTCGCCGCGGCCATAGAGGTCGCGCTCGATGTCGGCCACGAAGGCCTCCAGCTGCATGTTAGTCACAGCCGTCTTTTCGGTGGCCCGCTGCAGGCCGGCCAGCAGCTTCTCGCGGCTGAACAGTTGCCGGGTGCCGTTGCGCTTGACCACTACCAGGCTGGGGCGCTCCAGGCGCTCATAAGTCGTGAAGCGGTAGTCGCACTTTAGGCACTGGCGGCGGCGGCGGATGGCCTCGCCATCGGCGACGTCGCGCGATTCGATGACTTTACTGGACTTGGACTGGCACTGGTGACACTTCATTTGGTGGCTATTCCCTCTTTCGTCTGGTCTTTTATTTTCTTAAGGTGCTATCACTATATATGGTGTCTGTGTCTTTAATGGTAGCTCTAGATTTAGGGCTTTGGCAATAGCATTATTGGTGTATTATAAACAAACCTTAAAACGCTTAAGCTTTAGCTTTCAGAGGAGATATTTTGGGGATCATCGTCGTCAAAAATACTTGATTTATCGGATTTGGCGGTCCCGCCGGCCGGGCTTTTTTTGCGCCGATCGCGCAGCCGGCGCCACAAAGACGGCTGTTCCAGCTCTTCTTCGGCGGCCGCTTGCTGCTTATCGTGAGTGGTAGCCGCGCTGGCCGCCTGGTCGTCAGGCAGCGCCCAGATGTTCGGCGGTTCGTGGTCGGAATGAAAGTCGTGGGGCTCGGTGGCGGGCGGTTTATCGAGATCCATGTCGATGTCGGCCATGGCCGCTTCGTCGACGGCCGGCAGGTGCTCTTTAGGCTCGGCGGCCGTCAGAGCCGGTTCGTCGATGTCGCGCTCGGCGGGCTCCGCTTCTTCGGCCAGGGGGTCCTTAAGCGCCGGTTTGCGGTGTAATTTAGTGCGCTTGGCATAATAACTCTCTTCAAAGCCGGTGGCCACCACCGTGACGATGATTTCGCCTTCCAGATCGGGGTTGATGGTCGCCCCGAAGATGATGGTCGCTTCTTCGTCGGCAGCGGCCGTGATGATCTCGGCGACGGTGTTGATTTCGTGCATGGCCATATCTGGCCCGCCGATGACGTTAAACAAAATGCCGCGGGCGCCGTCGATGGAAACTTCCAGCAGCGGCGACGAAATAGCTTGTTGAGCAGCTTCGGTAGCCCGGTTCTCGCCGGAAGCCCGGCCGATGCCCATCAGCGCCGAGCCGGCCTCGCTCATGACCGTTTTAACGTCGGCGAAGTCGAGGTTGATCAGGCCGTGGACGGTGATCAGATCAGAAATGCCCTGGACTCCTTGGCGCAGGACGTCGTCGGCGACCTTGAAGGCCTCGATCAGCGGTGTACGGCGGTCGATGGTGGCCAGCAGCTTGTCGTTGGGGATGATAATTTGGGTATCGACGTTACCCGATAGCTTATCAATGGCCACTTCGGCGTTACGGCGGCGTTTTTCGCCCTCAAAAGCAAAGGGTTTGGTGGCGAAACCGACCACCAGCGCGCCGGCCTTTTTGGCCTCTTCGGCGACGATCCAGCCGCCGCCCGAGCCGGTACCGCCCCCGGCGCCG
>OBEQ011573407.1_pt1 | contig 10406 bp, 7 predicted proteins | sample 1670901 | NCBI WGS metagenome assembly OBEQ01 (sample SAMEA104232315, study PRJEB22302) | groundwater metagenome | biome: forest; feature: aquifer; material: groundwater | place: USA | collected 2011-08-07 | depth 5.4 m | reverse complement strand
AGATTTTACTGGGTTGACGAGCGACCTAGCTCAAATAAAATCTGGAGCGCAAGCGGCGGGCAAATATTATGCGCCCTCTGGAGTCCAGGGTTATTTGATTGTCCTCAAAACTAACAATACTTTTGATATTTACAAAGTAAATTCGCAAACTACTTCTCCGGGTAGTTGTACTAATAGCCAAGGCCAGACCGGCTGGGGCACCTGGAGCGTCAATACTAAAACTTTAATCGGAAATTTCTCTATTCCCGCAAACGGCCTCTTCTTTGTCGAAGACAATGTCTGGGTCGAGGGGACGATCAATACTGCGAGGGTTACTATCGCGGCAGGCAGATTTCCCGACAATCCGTCGAACAGACCCTCGATTACAGTCAACAATGATCTGCTTTATACCAATATGGATGGCACCGACGTCATCGCGCTCATTTCCCAAGGCAATATAAATGTCGGTCTCGCTTCTCTAAACAATCTTACAATCGACGCCGCGCTTGTTTCCCAGAACGGCCGGGCCGGCAGGTACTATTACTCTTTCAATTGTGGCGCGAGTTACGTCCGGGGCACTCTCACTCTATATGGCATGATCGCTACGAATGTTCGCTATGGCTTCGCCTACACCAACGGCACCGGCTACCAGATTCGCAATATCAACTATGACGCCAACCTCCTCTACGGCCCTCCGCCAAGTTTCCCGCTCACAAGCGATCAATACGAAATTCTCTCTTGGGAAGAAGTGAATTAGTTTTAATGACTCATTTCCTGCCATTTGAGTTGTTAAGGTAAAAAACTCGCCATACATTTTTCAATAACCCCCTAAATCCCCCTTACTTTAAGGGGGAACTTGTGGAATGGCTTCGCCATGCTCTTTATTAAGAAAGAAGAAAAAACGAAGAGGTCCCTTTCCCTTGTTGTAAGGGAAGGGGAAAGGAAATGAGTTATTTTTAAAGACTTTTCTTGTTTACACTCGCCCCTTGGAAGAAGTGCATTAGTTGCTATACTGATCATGATATGGAATATCAAATGAACGAAAATGCAAATAAGCCTATGGTAAGCACCGGTTTTCTAGTAGTTATTAGTGTAATAGGAGGTATTGTAGGAGGTTGGATTATAATCATGACTTCCTCTTCGTTGAGTGAATTAGCTTGGAAAGCGGCTGTAGGTTTAATAATATATAACTTGTTAATACGAGTACTTCGCTGGAATCAAACGAAAGTCCCAGCGAAGCATGGAATAATATTAAATCTTGTTTATTGTCTCGCTTTTCTCGCTATTTTGGGCTTTGTTTTTGCAGGAATTAGTGCCATACATTAAATTACAGATACAATGAAGAAAAAGAGCATAGTGATCGCCAATTGGAAGATGAATCCAGAAACTCTTGAGGAGGCGAAAGAGATTGTCGCAGTAGTTAAGAGAGTAGCTTCTGGTTTGAAGAGGACGGAAGTGGTGATTGCGCCTTCTTTTTTACATCTCTCTGCGGTGAGCAAGCTCGTAGGTAGAGTCAGGAAAGTTTCTCTGGGCGCGCAAAATGCGCATTACAAAGATCTGGGTCCTTACACGGGAGAAGTCAGCCCGCCACAACTTAAGGATGCAGGAGTAAAATACGTAATCATCGGGCATTCGGAAAGGAGAGCGGTCGGAGAAGGAAATGAATTGATAAATCAAAAATTAAAAAGCGTCCTCGGGAATGGTTTGATGCCGGTTCTCTGCATCGGCGAAAAGGAGAGAGATCGAGATGGCAACTATCTGCAGTTTGTCAAACAGCAACTGTCAGAATGCATCACTGGAATTTCTAAAAAGGATCTGCTCAATATTTTGTTCGCCTACGAACCGGTCTGGGCAATCGGCAGAAGTTTCCGAGAATCGATGACTGGGACTGACATGCACGAAATGTCTCTATTTATTAAGAAAGGCCTCGCGGCTCTCTTCGGAGACGACTATGGCTGGAATGCCAAGGTGCTTTATGGCGGTTCGGTCGAGCCGGAAAATGCAGCTGATTTAATAGAGAAAGGAGATATCGCGGGATTTTTGGTCGGCCACGACTCGCTGGATAAAGACAAATTTAAACAAATTTTAAAAATATGCGATCAATAAAAGAAGTGGGTGATTTACAGGGTAAGAAAGTTTTAGTAAGAACTGACTGGAATGTGCCAGTGGAGAACGGCCAGGTGACGGATACATCGAGAATCCTGGCATCGCTCGAAACCATAAAATATATTTTGGACAACCATGGCGCTGTTATAGTAATTTCTCACTTTGGCCGATCTGGAGACTCGCTTCAGCCTGCATATCAGGAATTTAATAATATTATTACCAGTTTTTTTATAGAGGATCCATTTTTAGAAGAAGGGAAAGAGAAAATAAAAAATTTAAAAGAAGGCGAAGTGGCAGTGCTCGAAAACATCAGGAAGTGGCCTGGCGAGTTGGAAAACAGCGAAGAATTTGCAAAAAAGCTCTCCGACTTTGGCGATATTTATGTGAACGAAGCTTTCTCCAGTTCGCACGATAGGCACGCAAGTATTATCAGCCTGCCCAAATTGCTACCTAGCTTTGCAGGCTTTGGTCTTATGAGGGAAGTAGAAAGTCTTTCTAAGGCTTTCAATCCGCCGCACCCGTTCCTCTTTATCTTGGGGGGCGCCAAGTTTGATACCAAACTGCCGGTTATTACCAAGTTTTTGGATATCGCGGATGAGATTTTTGTGGGCGGCGCGCTTGCGAACGACTTGTGGCAGGACGAGGGGTTTAATGTTGGACAATCTGTGGTCTCTCCGGAAATTAATACAGCCGAAATTGCCAAAAATCCAAAAATAATTTTACCCATTGATGTAGAAACCGATTCGCATAGAATAAAAAAGCCGACCGAAATAGGAGATCTCGAGAAAATTTATGATGCGGGGCCGGAAACGGTCTATCTTTTAAAATTGAAAATTGAAAATTCTAAATTTATTTTATGGAATGGCCCGCTTGGCGATTATGAAAAGGGTTTTACCCGCGCGACTGAAGAATTGGCCAAAATTTTGAGCGAGTCTTCTGCTGAAACTATTATTGGCGGGGGCGATACTCTGGCGGCCATTAAAAACTTGAAAATCGAGAAAGATTTTTCCTTCCTCTCCACCGCCGGCGGCGCCATGCTCGAATTCTTGGCTACTGGCACTCTGCCGGGGATTGAAGCGTTGAATAAGTAACTAATTCAAATTCCTTTTAATTCTCTCCGCATTTCCAGGAAAATCTTTAGGATCGCCTGCTACTTTGTTATTGGGGAAAATCCAGATGTGGGCGTGCTGGATTTCGTCGCCGATGATTTTAGAGAGGATCCAGTCGGTAGAGAAGGCTTTTTGCTGGGCTAGGGCGATTTTTTTACAAACTTCGAAATATTCTCCTGCATTTGGGACCTGCCAGACCCAACGATAATGCTTTTTGGGAATCACTTGGGTATGGCCTGGGGATTGCGGGTTTATATCCAGAAACGCTAAGAAATGCTCATCTTCATAAACGATATGAGCCGGAATTTCTTTGTTTGCGATTTTGCAGAAGATACAATCGTTCATGTGCTATATGGTATCATACTCCGCATGTTGAAATCCTATAAATTAAAGAAAAAGATCTCCAATAACTTAATCGAGCAACTTTTATATAATCGCGGGATTAAAACCCCAGAAGAAAAAGAGAAATTCCTAAGTCCTCACTACGAAAATCATCTGCGCGACCCATTTTTACTGCCGGATATGGAGAAAGCGGTAGAAAGGATTTTGTTTGCGATAGAGAAAAATGAGAAAATCGCGATTTGGAGTGATTATGATGCGGATGGCATTCCCGGAGGCGCTTTGTTGCATGATTTTTTTAAACTGATTGGATTTAATAACTTCTTAAACTACATTCCAGACCGACATCTGGAGGGATATGGAATGAATATGGAGGGAATTGAAAAATTAAAAGAAGAAAAGATTGAATTGATTATTACTATAGATTGCGGTATTCGTAACAATAAAGAAGCAACTAGTGCCAAGGAGTTGGGAATAGAAGTAATAATTACGGACCATCACGAACAGTCGGAAAATTTACCAGAAGCTTTTGCCATAATCAATCACAAGAGGCTTGATTCTAAGTATCCGGAGAACGTGCTTTGCGGGACCGGCACGGTTTGGAAACTGATTCAAGCAATTTTAAGTAAAAATAGATTTGGTTTGAAGGAGGGTCAAGAAAAGTGGCTCTTGGATCTGGTCGGACTCGCGACTCTTTCTGATATGGTGCCGCTTACGGGAGAAAATCGGGCACTCTCGTACTTTGGCCTCTCGGTTTTGAGGAAAACGCGCCGGCCGGGACTGCGGACGCTTTTTAGAATGTTAAAGATTGAACCAGCGCTATTGACTGAAGACGATTTGGGATTTTTGATCACACCGCGCATCAATGCCGCCTCGAGGATGGGCAAGCCCAGAGATGCGTTTGATTTGTTGATTTCCAAAAATGAAGCGGAAGCGGATGTGACCGCAAGGCACCTGGACAAAATAAATGATGAAAGGAAAGGGATGGTCGCCGGCATGGTCAAAGAAATTAGAAAAATGCTCGCTCTAAAAATACAGAATCATGGGGAGAAAAATGTTATCGTAGCGGGCAATCCGCTCTGGCGGCCAGCTTTGCTAGGGCTTGCGGCTAATTCCATCGCCGAAGAATATAATCGCCCCGTATTTTTGTGGGGTTCCCACTCCGCTCTCGCTACGCGGGACAAGCGTGAAAGGGTTTTTAAAGGCTCTTGCCGGTCGGATGGCTCTACCGACTTAGTTGGTCTAATGGAACGAGCCAAAAGTTCTTTCACTGAATTTGGCGGGCACAAGTTTTCCGGCGGCTTTTCTTTGGACTTCGAAAAGTTGGAAACGCTCGAAGATTCCTTGGTCGAAGCATCGACCAATATTATAAATACAAATACGGAAATTCTGGCAGATGCGAGTCTCAAAATTAAAGATGTTAATGCTCTGTCAGCTCGCGAGATAAACAGACTTGCGCCCTTTGGCGTAGGCAATGAGAAGCCTCTCTTTATTTTGGAAAATATTTTACCGGAAAGGATAACCAGGTTTGGCAAAGGCCAAGAGCATTTATCAGTAAATTTGAGAGATGGCTCATATACGGCTAGAGCGATAGGATTTTTCATCCAACCGGAGAAATACGGCGGTAATTTAATCGAAGGCAAGCCGACCAACTTGCTTGCCACTATGGAGCTCTCATACTTCGGCGGCCGAGAGGAAACCAGGTTAAGGATTGTGGACTTCTTTTAATTTATGAAAAAATCTTTAGGGCAGAATTTTCTCTCCGATCCACAAATTCTAAAAAAGATTGCCGACTTTGCGCGGATAAAAAAGACTGACACGGTGATTGAGATCGGACCTGGACTTGGAAGTCTCACAAAATTTCTGCTAGAGAGAGCGCGAAAAGTGATTGCGGTCGAAAAAGACAGAGAACTGGTTGAAAGATTGAAAAAAGCAAAGACGGAAAGATTGAGAATTATTCAGGGCGACATTTTGGAATTTCCCTTGAAGATGCCCATCAAGGGAAATTATGTTCTGGTTGGTAATATTCCTTACTATATTACTGGAGAAATATTCAGGAAATTTTTAGAGACTGAAAATCAGCCCGCATCGATGACTTTCGTTATTCAGAAGGAGGTTGCTGAAAGAATCATGGGCTCCCACTCCGCTAAAGCTTCGCGGGACAAGAAAAAAGAGAGCATTTTGAGCCTTTCGATCAAAGCTTATGGCACGCCGGAATACGGAGGTCTCATAAAAGCGGGCAGTTTTTCTCCGGCGCCAAAGGTAGATTCGGCGATTATTGCCATAAGAAATATAAGTAAGGAAAGATTTCTATCACCCCCAACCCACTCTTACTCTAAGAGGGGGCAAGAAGAGAAGATAATCACCGAAAATGAGTTTTTCGAGACAATCAAAAAAGGTTTTGCTCACAAGAGGAAGTTTTTGCGGAAAAATTTAGGAATCTCAGAAGAAATTTTTCCCCAGTTAGGCTTCCCGAAAGATGTTAGAGCCGAAGACCTGACACTCGAAAATTGGTTTGCTATAATCAAGGCATGCCAAGCAAAAAGGTTATCTCCATTTTTATAATTTCCGCCGCTCTGGTTGTCAGTATAATTATAATTTTTCAGCCGTCTGCGCCAAAAAATAATCTAACTAAAAATGCAGGTTCTCTTACGAGCGGGCCACAAACTCAATTAAATCCAAATTGGGAAAAAGATTTGAACAATCTCTCTTCTTTGCCGGTAGATGCGCAAGAAGCCAGCTCGAGCGAGACTTTGACCGACAAATTCTCCCGCTCTTTTATGGCCAATTATTTAGCCTTGAAACAGTCTGGCTCTTACAACAGCAATACTGCCGCGGAATTAGTGCAGAAATCCGCCACTTTTCTTGAACCAAATCAAACCAGCGCCTATTCTTTAAAAGATATTGTTATAAATGCGGACAACAGTAAAACCGCAGTCGAAAAGTATGGCAATGATCTGGGTCATGCGTTAAAGATAAATCGGCCCAAAGAGCTGAAAAATGAAATAACAGTTTTTGGGACTATGATGAGGGATAAAGACAAAAATAAAGTTTTAGAACTTCAAAATATCGCGGCAGTCTATCAAAATACCGCTGTTTCCCTCGGGAAAATCACGGTGCCCTCCAATTTTGCCGACAATCATTTGAAGATGCTCAATGCTTTAACCTCTCTTGCCAATTCAGTTTCCGATATGTCGCAAGGACTAACTGATCCTCTCAAAGCTCTCCAGGCCATGGTTTTGTATAAGAAAAATATAGAAGTCATTATTAAATTGCGCAAGGACGTGGGGGCAAGCATTCTTAAAGCAGGAGCTAATTATAAACAAGGCAGTGATGGGTATTTTTTCTTCTTTGGCATATAATAATATGAACGAATAGTGAATAAAGAATAATGAATAATTTTAAAAAATCTAAAGTTTCTTGTCTTCTAATACTCGCCATTCTCTTCACTTCTTTTGGTCCTATCATGCCAAGTAAAGTTCAGGCTCAATGGATTGTTTCTGATCCGATCACCGAAGTAAACACTGGTATCACTGCGGCCGGCCAGATTACCGCAAATACCAAAGAATATGGCTTAGATGCCATAGCCTTTATTATCGCAAACGCCATCATCCAGCGCATGGCCGCTTCGACCGTGAAGTGGATCAATACCGGCTTCAAAGGCTCTCCGGCTTTTGTGACCAATCCGAGCCAATATTTCGGCAATCTGGGTAATGGCATTGCGGGCCAACTTATCTATAACAATCCTGACACCAGGTTCATGTGCGCTCCATTCAAGTTCAAAGTGCAAATTGCTTTGACTAATTCATATAGGAATTTAAACCAGTTCCAATGCACTCTGACGGGAGTAGTATCAAACTTTGACAATTTCATGAGCGACTTCAATCAAGGCGGCTGGGACGGCTTTATCCAGGTGACCCAAAACAGCCAAAACAATCCGATCGGTCTTTACAACACCTGGAACAATCAGATTTTGAATGAGCAAAATAATAAATTGCAGCAAAAGCAAAACGAACTTAATCAAGGTCGAGGCTTCCTTTCTTTTCAGAAATGTACTAAATATGCTGGATCAGTAACCCCTAAGGCTGGTGGTAGTGCTACTCAAGGAACGAAAAGAATGGTATGCGACCAATATGGCGATGCGAGCCAAGAGTTTAAATGTTTGAAGGAACGTGAAGTAACAGAAGATAGCAGTGGCAATTTAATAACAACAGAAGATATTGGTCCGGGCATCGAAGGTGCGTGTTTAAAAACAGAAACCCAAACTCCCGGTTCTGTCATTCAAGGCCAGCTCGACAATGTTTTAAGCTCGGGCAATAACCGTATCAACGTGGCTGATGAAATAAATGAAATCATCAGCTCTCTTTTGAACCAGCTGGTCAGTCATGTAGTTGGCGGTATCGGCAACGGTCTCCGCTCCATGAGCGGCTCTGGCCCAAGCAACAATAATAAAACTTATACTACCCAGCTAGAAAATGACGCCACCAATCAATCCACTCTGGGCGGCAGCAATAGCTGTGTTATTCCTGGCGGCACTCAACTCGGTAAATTTGCCGTTGATGGCGTGACTTGCATGCCGGCTGATACTCAGGTAGGCACTCGATGTACCGATTTAGCGGGCGAGAAAGGCAAAGAAGATTTGGCAGGCAACTGTATTCCAGATCCAACCAAGGGCCAGACTTGCAACGATCCTACTACGGGCGCTTCTGGCAAGAGAGACGGGTGGGGAGATTGTATCGCAACTGAAGCTCCGCCTTTCTGTTCTATTGTTCCAGTTGGTACTGCCTGCGAGATCGATGATCCAGCTACGCCTGGATCAAAAATCAAAGGAAAATGCGCCGCTGACCGTGTTACCTGTACTCCAAACGCACCATAAATGTATTCTTAAATGAAAAAAAGTCTGAAAATATTAATTGTCCTCCTAGCAGTGTCCTCACTGCTTTTGCCGTTATTTGCGGAGACGGTATATGCGGCCCCAGTCTGTGATCCCGCTACAGAAAAAGCAACTTTTTTGCCTAATGGGCAAGTAGTCTGTGATAAAATAAACCCAACACAAGGAGGTCCTAATTCTAGGGTTGGTAATGAGGTGACTGGAGGTCTTCCCGACTGGGCAAATCCAGCTAATTGGTTAGCTATAATTTTAAATGGTATAGGTGGCCTTTTGTTGCGTATCGGATCCCTTATCTTGGCTTTGGTAGGTCTTTTATTTGATGTTGTTTTAAAATACACAATAGTTGATATGGCGGATCAAATAAATAATAAAGGTGGTTTGGGGGGAGGTATCAATGAGGCGTGGGCAACGCTCCGCGATGTGGCCAACATAGCCTTTATTTTTGTGCTTCTCTGGGCCGCTTTCCAGACGATTCTTCAATTGGATACAGGCAAATTTGGCACGGCAATAAGGAACATTATTATTGTTGCTTTACTCATAAACTTCAGTCTTTTTTTTAGCAAAGTAGTGATAGATGCTTCCAATATTGCGACTGTTGGATTTTATAATTCAATAATTGATGGAGCCAAATCTTCCTCGATCACTCTCCCTTTCCCTTTGGGAGATGTAAAAGGATTTTCATCTATATTTATGAAAGCAGTGGGTGTCCAAAGTTTTTGGAGCGCGAGTTTCCTAGGGACTGGATTGACGCAAGGATTCAGTCAAAACATGAATGAATTTATAACTGGACTACTTGGAGTAATTACTATGCTTATTATGGCTATGATTCTTCTTGTGATGACGGTGATGTTCCTGGCTCGCTATATCATCCTTATTTTTCTGATGATTCTTTCCCCGCTTGCCGCTATTGGCTATATGATACCGGGATTAAACAGCAAGTTTAAAGAATGGTGGAGCGCGCTTGTCAATCAATCTTTTTTCGCGCCGTACTTTATGCTTCTGACTTGGGTAGCTATTAAACTCATTGTTGCGCTTGGGCCTAATTTTCAAAGTAACAAGGAATTTGCTACAGTAGCTACTTTCCCAAAAGATTCACTAGCTCTTTTCATGAACTTCGCTCTAGTCATCGGCTTCATGGTCATGGCTCTCATTCTCTCCAAAAAAATGGCGACCTCTACCGCCGGCTTTGCCGCTGTTGCCGGCGGAATTGGAGCTGTATCAGTTGGTGCTGTCGGCTTTGCGGGTAGACAAACTATTGGTAGATGGTCAAAGGGCGCTGCGAATGATACAGATTTGAAAAAGAGAGCTGCCGAGGGTGATGTGGGGGCAAGAATGAAGCTGGGAGTAGCAAATAGATTCTCAAAGAGTAGCTTTGATGCTCGAGGTATTGCAGAAACTAAACTTGGTAAAGCCGCTGGTGGTAAAGAATTGCTTGGTGGAATAGGAGGTACTTTTGGTAAGGGTGGTTTTGCTGGGGCAGTTGATGAAAAAGCTAAAAAGAAAGCTCAATACGCAAAAGATGTCTACGGTCAGACAGCTACAGAGAAAGAGGAAGAAGCGAAGAGAAAGAAAGCATACGAAGATGGAGATAATAAAAAGAACGCTGAAAAAGCGGTAGAAAATGAAAAGAAAGTAGTAACCGAAAAAGAGAGAGAAACATCTGAAATGAAGAAAAAAGCTGAAGAAGATTTCAATAAGAAAAAGAAAGAAGCAGACGACGCTAGAGAGGCTAGAATAGCGGGTCTAATGAGTTTTGGAGACGAGGAGAAAATAAAGAAAGCCGCAGCAGATGCTGAAGAAAAATTAACGAAAGCTAAAGAAGATCATATTGTCGCTATAACAAATAAGAAAAAGGTTATTGACGATAAAGATTATTCGGACGCCACAAAAGTATTACAGGAATTAGCAGATGCTGACAAAAAAGCTTGGGAAGAAGTAAGAGAGGCTGGAAAAGAAAGACAATTAGATTATGCAAAAAGAGT
>OBEQ010742937.1_pt1 | contig 10406 bp, 6 predicted proteins | sample 1670901 | NCBI WGS metagenome assembly OBEQ01 (sample SAMEA104232315, study PRJEB22302) | groundwater metagenome | biome: forest; feature: aquifer; material: groundwater | place: USA | collected 2011-08-07 | depth 5.4 m | reverse complement strand
TCTTCCGGTTACACCTACACACCTTACGGTTCTTGTTTTTATTTTCCTTTTACTGATGCTGACAAGGATGGTTTTGGGGCGGGCTGGCTTTGGAAGGGTGAGGCTCTATCGCCCGGCCAAGGTTGTGGTACTAATGCGGTGTATGATTGCAATGACAACGACCCGTACAGTCATGTTTTAGGAAGCAAAAACATTACGTCGGCAACACTTGAGCGGTTCGATATTTCGGGTAAGGTTATGACTGACCCATGGAGCCCTCTTTTGGCTCCTCAACCAAACCGCGTTCAGGAACCTCGTGGGCGAGACCTGTCGAACCTGCGCATTACTATCACGTTTGGCGGTCTGCCGTGTGGTCTTACGACGCCATACCCGAGTTATCTTGACAATATCAAAGTTTTTTATGGCACCAAAAATGCCTCCGGCCAAGAACTGATAGCCCAGTTGTTGGAATTCGGGGGATTTTATCAAGTGAAAGGTACTACATATAGAGCCTCTGCAAACATTGATATGGAAGCATTAATGGAAACCCCAACCTATGGCTTCGGTCAAATTGTTGAGGCCGCGATTGAAAGTGTCACTGCCGGCCGGCCAGTGTTTCTTAAGTTTGTCGGAACAACTATCGGTTCCCGCGCGGACACTCCCTACTATTACAACATTCCCGATATGACGAATTGCGTGAGGATGTCGGGGAGTGGGAGCACTGGTTTTGTATTTATGCGAGGGAATTCAAGTAAATTAAATGCCTCAAGTTTAATCTCAATCGGTGAAGAAGCTCGCCAACAATTTACCCTTACAGAACCATTTAAGAGCAATCAAAAATACTTCTCGTATTTCGTTGATCTGTTGAACCATAATGACATGTCTTGGCAGCTGGAAGCCGAAAAGGATGCGAGTGGTGAAAAAATAACTTTTATATCGTATCGCGATAATCCTGGCGATCCTAGCCCTGATACCGTTTCCAGTTGCGGCCCCTTAAAGCGTTTGTATTTTTTTTATACGGGCGGTCTGACTGATCTTTTCGCCCCCAATGTAGTGCGAGCATACACTAGGGGTTTTGGCGGTCGGAATATCTTTATGCGGCCAGAGTCATTTACTTCTGCATATTCTCCGTTAGTGGCACTACATGAGGCTGGACACGCCTTTGCGGGTTTGCGAGACGAGTATCTCTATGATAAATCTGCTAACTCTACGTCGCCGTATCATAAAGCGGTTTGGAATCGCAACTGTAGCACAGCTCCCTCGCGTGATTATTTCGGAAGTGGAAGCTCGGGGCGATTTGGCGGCATTGATTTTTTTGGTTGCACTTATTACAAAACATTCTCTGGTGGAATTCTCTACCGCCCAAGCTCAAACAGTATTATGGGTCACTTTTTTCCCAATTACCCCACCACTTTTAACAAATTCAATATAGTCAGTTGCGGATATATTCTCAAAGCCATCAACAAAGGCGTCACTGGAAAATCCTACTTCCCCGAATGCGCCGCCATGGCCGCGAAGGACGGGAGTATTATTCCGGTCGGGCAGTGAGGAAGCGAAAAACTCGGCGTTATCCGAGGCTAAGCCCTTTATGCCTTATCCACATACCACATATTTGACAAAATCTATGGTATAGAAGACCACAAAATAATGAAATTTCAGAGAAAATAAAATGAAATATATTCACTTTAATTCTTCACTTTCTTCCTCGGTGTTTGCGGTTTTCTTTCTCATTGCAATCGGAATTATGCCATATTCCGCGCTCGCGTACCCAATCACTTCTCTTGAAACCCCATGTCAAACAGATGAAGGAGTTCGGAAACCCTTTGATACCAAATGCACCCCCACTGGCTATTTGAATAATGGCATCGGCGCTCCAGATGGTTGGCAATGGAAGGGCTTTAAAACAGCCGAGATGTCATGTGGTGCTGAAGCTTCAGATAGATATAGCGGGCCTGCTAATAATCCTGCGATAGATCCATATCAAGTTGGCGATCTTCGTGTACCAATGACCCCATCTGGTTTACAGTGTGTCTCTCAAAGCAGTGTTTGCGCGTCGTCATATTTGTGTGTGCCAGACAAATGTACTGATATTGACAGAGATGGTGCCTACCTTTGTCCCGCCAATCAATGTTTAAATTCTTCGAGAAATGGAACTCTTTACAAGCCAGTATGGGAACAGCGCAACACATGCCAAACTCAAGATTGCGATGATACCGACCCGGAGGTTTTTCCCGGTATGACCCCAAGAGGGAAGGATATTGTGAGCGCGTCGGCAATCATTGATCCCGAATATGTCAAAGTGCAACAGAAGAAATTTGGATTTACACCGACGAAGAGTTACGTTTCTACCCCGTTACAAGTCACGGTAAATACCAAACCCTGTGTCTATGGGGCGCCTTCTTTTTTTGCGGATATTTCAGTGGTTATGAGAGATGGAGTGATAAGTGTCGGCACATTTACCTTCACCAAATTACCGGCAGGGTCAAACGCATATACCACCACCATATCACTCGCCGGCTTTTGGCCACCCGATTTAGAAAAAGTAATAACCAATATTGCTTCAGGGAGTCTTGTTACATTTCGCATTACCCCTCTCCCTAAAAAACCAGGCGGGTACAAAGATTTTACTTTCCTGTATGTACTGCCGAAAATTATTACCGTCGGGGGGTTCGCTACTCCGGCGTTCCACCCGATATTCCCTTTCATGGAGGCCCTTTCCCCTGGGTCAATAAAGATCCCGCTCCGTCTAAAAAGTGTAGCCCGAAACACCGTAAAACTCCGGGAAGAGATTAACAGAGAGCTCAATAAAAAGAATCACGTACTGGTAATCGGACACTCGCTCGGGTCGGTTATCGCCTATAACATACGGAATGAATTTAAAGAAAAGTGCGTGGAGTTTATGTATCTAGACCCCCCATTTAATGACCCAATCTGTAAAGTACCTCCCTTCTACCTCATACCAGGAATTAAAAGTGTTAAAAAGGCGGCCTGTGAGGGTATTGGCAATGACCCCAATTCGATAAAGTGGACTAATGGCAGTGGCTTACTGCATTTTTTAAGTCATGACCCGTTTACTTTTCCATGGTATAAAACCTTTAACGGTACAAAGAATGCACAAAAACTTGAAGAGCTAAAAAAGGCCGTAAGACGTTATCTCGATGGTAACACCGATTGCTCTTTTAATAGTGTGCCACCTCCAATTTCACTCAAAACAGCTCCCCGAATTACTGGTATCGTATCTTCCGGTCCTTCATCTACCTCGGTTCGCGCGGGAGAAAGTATTACCATCACCGGCTATGGTTTTAGTGAAGCTGGAAATTTTGTAGATATTGAAAATAACGCGAATCCCGATATCTATTATAGTATTTTCGACTTAACCGAGATTGGCGGGACGCTTACCTTCGCTCTTCCGCAGTATCCCGATAATCAGGACCCCCCAGAACTTCGGGTAGACACTACTCCGGGCATATATTCTTTGAAAGTAAGCGCGGTAGACAGCGATTGGAGCAATGCTCTCACTCTGCGCATCGCGAGCGACGGAGCAAGCGAACCGGTGAGCATCGCCGATATATTTCTCTCGGACACAGGTGCGAACACATTCGTTGCGACAGGCTCGGGTTTTACCCCGACGGGGAATAAGGTCAAACTCACCAGTGTGAGTCCACTCACAGCTCCGTCTCAATATGAACTAGCCGGCATCACCAGCACGGGCAAAATCTTAACGTTTGCCGTTCCCCGAAGCGTCCCCGCAGGCACCTACTCCATTTCCGTAGCCGCGTTAAATGGCAGTTGGGTGAATACGACCTCTCTCGTACAGGTAACTAACGGAGCAATTGTAGAAAAAGCAAAATTGCAGATGCTCTTCCCAAAGAAGGGTGAAGTCTTTAACGCCGGGGCGGTCCTTACCGTGCGCTGGATGAGTGATTTTCTTCCTTCCACTGTTTCTATTCGTATGTCTCTCTTTCGGGGAAGGGCGACCTCGACCATTCCAGCCAGCGTCCTCATACAGGGCATCACGACTCCGAATGACGGAAGCGAGGAATTTATCATTCCGCCAGACGCGCGTCCCGGCTTTTATTTTCTTCTGCTTGCCTGCGCGGACACCAAGCAGTCGTGCGATTCAGTCGCAAGCCCCGCGTTTATCGTCGTCGGCTCTTCCCCGAGCGCTTTCATGTCGATAGACCTTAAAGTGAACGGTTCGGACAAACCCGCTCCCCTTAAGCGGGGAAGCGCGCTCACGCTTTCGTGGAAACGCTCCAATGTTAAAAACTGCTATGCCAGTTGGTCGATGGGGTCTTCTGCAATCACGGGTGACGGCAGCTTTGAGACGGTTTTTGACAGCGCGAAGACGAAAGTGTATCAGATTGTCTGTTATAGTGAAGACCTCAAGTCGCAGGTGAATGATAACGTGGCAGTGAAACCAATCTGATGATTGTATTATTTTGTAAAAAATTCAAACAGAGATTCGCGGTACTTGTTGCCGTGACCTTACTTTCCCTTGCCGTCACCTTGTTTTCGAAGAGCATGTTGGTTGATGTGGCCTTTGCCCAGAGCAAGGTCATAACTGCCGTCACCACCGATGCCGACAAGGGCAAGGCCGATGTCGTCGGCAGGCTCCTAGCGGAGCTCGCAAAGAAACTTAAAGGTCTCCCTCTCCCGCCACCGCAAGCGGGGGCGATAGAGCTCTGGTCAGATAACGGCAATAAAAATGGACGATATTTTTTGGATACTTCCGAAACCATTCACTCAACCGAGCAAACCATTACCGTTAAACTTCAAAATACTACCCCAGTAACCTTTGTTTCGGCGGTCGGCCTCACACCCCCGTTTTATTTCAAGGGGGGCAGTTTCCCTGGCACCGGCGGCACGTGCAAGAAAGAAATCACTGCCGATTGCACCATCGTGCTTTCCTTCTCTCCCCAAAATGACCCCGGCGGCGTCGAGGTTGCAGGTCTGCCTTTAACTGTATACCTCCAAAAGTTCAGCATTGCGTTCAAAGGAAACGAATTCACGGGTTCTTCAAACGAATTCGTTATAAGAGGGATAGCTCCTTTGGTGCCGGTTCTTGTACACCGCGGAGGTGAAATATATTTCGGCTCCACTCTCTCGGGCGGAGCCGAGCGCAAAGATGTTGGTTTTGACGCTACCTTTATAAGCAAAGACCCAAAGTACGCTCCCTATGAGGGTGTTAGAGGCGATTTAGGCCCAGGCAAGGTCAAGAATGTTTCAGTTGAAGACCTCCAACCGCCATTCTTTCTTGAAAGTAAAGCGCCGTGCCAAACTGGGGCGGGCGGCACTCTCGATAAAGGCTGCATTCTTTCTGTCTTCTATCGCCCAACCGGCAAAGGTCCAGACGAGGCGGATTTGACGCTCCGTTACTTTGACGGCTGGGCCAATCAGGTAGCAAAGGTTCATCTGCGCGGAGCCGGAGTCTTTGAGTTCGCAACCGACCCCGCCAAGAATCTTCTCATTGTGTACAACGAGAAATTGGAAGAGAGCAAGGATGTGAAGGACTACTATGTGAACAATCGCCCGGGTTTTCGGAATGCCAATGTCCTTTCTATTTCCTACCCGCCTATCGGTTGTTCCGCTCCTTGCCGTGACCCTAACGGGGAGGAGCTAGAGGGGGCGAGCGTGTTTCAAACCGCCATTAGAGAACCAATTACTGATTGGCTCAACCTCAACGCCAATAAAGGCAAGGACATCCGCTACATTGTCTTGCTCCAAGGTATCCCGACCCGATATGTCTATCAAAAAGAAACCGGCGGTTCGGCAATCGTAAGCCTTTCACGCGGGCTTAGTCGCAAAGTTAATGATGCGTGCAATCGGTACGAGTACCTACCAGCCATTGGAGTGAACTTGCCCGGGTTGTCCGCCGAGCCGGGTTGCTCGACACCGAGCAAAGAATCGACCGGGTTTTTCACCAAAGAGGCGTTTCCGGGGACACTGGCTTTGGTGACGGTGCTTGATATGGGTTCGGTCAGGGACACCAAGGCATACATTGATAAGTTAAAAAATATGTACGGCAACATGGCCAATCCAAGCTTGAGAATTTCCGCGACTGACGCCGGTGTGGGAGGCACGACATATTATCTAGAAGATTACAGTGCCCGTGGTCAGGAGCATTACGAAGACGTGGTTTACCGCAAAAAAGCTCTTGAAGATATCAAATCTTCGGCCCAGATAATATACATACCGAATGACGGGAGTATTTCTTCCCGCAGTCAAGTAGATAATGTATTGGGTTTTGTGACTTGGGGCGCGCACGGGGGACGCGGGAAAAGCTATGCCACTGACGGTCAGCTCATTTTTTCAGGACATTCAAACTGGTACCTCATTGATACTCTGGAGTCATATAACGGCATGAGAGAAACTGATAGTCAAAACAGCTACACCGACTGGTTTTTGGCGAACTCATTCAGCGGAACGAATTCGAATTATAGCGCCACTCCCGCGGGAGCGGTGGCGTCGGTGGCAGAGCCAAACGGACACAAAAATTCTCCAAAGTTTTTTACGTGTTGGGACCAGGGCGGACTATTCGCTGACTGCGCGTGGCAGAGCATGGTGAGCCCGATGACCATGGCGGTTGGCGACCCATGGGTCGTGAAATAGCATGATGAAGAAATTATCCAACAACGGTTCAGTGCGCGCGATGCTTGTAGGAACGCTTTTGTTCTGTAGTGTTTTATTCGTGGCGCCGCTTTTTGCGAAGGCCGAGACCGTCGACGTATCCAGTCTGCTCGAAAAACTAAATGGCGAAGCTCTCGCCCTTCAGACGCAAATTGACGCGGCGCTTAACGGCTCTTCGGGAAGTCCCGATAAGGCAACTCTGTCGCGGATGCTTTCCGACCTCAACAGTCGGTATGAAGAAATCAATCGAATGTTGGCCTTTCAGCCGGGAGTTGCTCTCAAAGCGCGCCGCACGGGCGACAATGCTCTTTTACCTGGAACTTTAGTTGTTTCTGATAGTGACGCGGTTGATTTTTCATGGGCAACGGTCAATAACCCCGATTCCTGTTCGGTCTCCGCTTCTCCCGCTTCAACGGGATGGACAGGCGAGCGGAGCGGCGGTTTCGGCGAGGCCACAATCCCCAAAGGCTCATTTGGTAACAGTCAATCGTACTCCATTGTCTGTACCAAGACCGATGCAACGACCGGAACCATATACCGCTCTTTGCCTAGCACCGTCACGGTTGAGATTAAACCTGTCTCTACGGTGCCTCCAGATAAGCCTGCCCCGCAAGTCATCCCGCATCTTATCCCCGGCTCCGCGAACGAGCTTAGCTTTAGTTTTAGCGGATTGAAGTCAGGTGCGCGGTATGTGCTTAAGCGGAAGGAGGGTAGTCCGGACAGCACCAATACATGGACTGAAGTAAGCAAAGACATCACGACGGAGAAACAACCCGCGAAGGACGGGGGCCTCACTCCCGGCAAAGAATATTCTTACGCCCTGTTTATGGAAGACGGGACGGTGCTTATACCTGACCAAACTATCTCTAGTCAAAGTCCCAATTTGACGCGTCCCCCCGACCCCATTGAAAATACACAGCCACCACCACAGCCACCACCCACGCAACCACCACCATCACAACCACCGCCCACGCAACCACCACCACCACAGCCACCACCATCACAACCACAACCACCACCACCGCAACAACCTTCTCCGCCGCAACCATCCCCACCAAAGACTGAAGATAGTGTGCCGCTTTCGGGACTTACCGTAACGACACTGCTTGGCAGAATACAGGGCTTACTGAATACGATAATTCCCTTCATCATCGGTCTTACTGTGTTCGTCATCCTCTGGGGGATTTTTACCTATGTCACTCATGCCGCCGAGGAAGAGAAGCGCGCGGAAGCGAGGCAATTCATTATTTGGGGCATCATCGGCGTCTTTTTCATGCTTTCCATTTGGGGATTCGTCAATCTTCTTCTCAACTCATTCGATGTGCGGCGGGACATACAAGAAGGAGACATACCTAAAGTGCCGACGGTCGTGGGTCCGAAGTAACCAAAGAGACGTGCGTTCTGGATATATCTCTTTTTTGAGGTATAATCAACGGATATAATCGAGCAAGGTGGAGCATATGTTTTTGACCCCATGTAGTAAAATCCTTTCGGGATTTATTCCGCCGGAGGCGGAACCCTACACAGGGTGGCGATTTGTATAATCGCTTTGCTCCTTACAAATCAGCCATGATATATCTCGATAATGTTTCAAAAGTCTATAGCGACAAGTCAACGGCACTCGACCGAGTGTCGTTAACGATACAGGCAAAGGAATTCGTCTCCATTGTGGGGCACTCGGGTGCGGGGAAAACTACACTGATGAAGATGATTCTGGTTGAAGAGCATCCTTCAAGCGGAAGCGTTCTTTTCGGGTCCGTCAATATTCATACGCTGAAGCGCCGGCGGTTGCACCAGTATCGCCGCAAGATTGGGGCGATCTTTCAGGACTTTCGTCTGCTCCCGAACAAGACCGCGTTCGAGAACATCGCCTTTGCCATGGAAATGGCGGGGCGCAGCGACGCGGAGATCGCGGCCGATGTGCCGTATGTGCTTGAAATGGTGGACCTCGGTGACAAGATGTGGAATTTTCCGCGCGAGCTTTCGGGCGGAGAAAAACAGCGCGTGGCAATTGCGCGCGCGATTGTCAATCAGCCGGATGTGGTCATCGCCGATGAGCCAACCGGAAGCCTCGACCCGGTCAATACCTTTGAAATCGTGCAGATATTAAAAAAGATAAACGACCTCGGTACGACCGTCATCCTCACGACGCACAACAAAGGAGTCATAGACTCCTTGGGCAAGCGGGTGATTACCATGGAGAAGGGGAGAGTTATCAGAGATGACCCCACCGGTAAATACGTTTTGTAAGAACAAAACGTATTTACCGAAGGTTCAATTTCCAATTATCAAGTTTCAATCAATGCCCGAAACTGCAAGAATTTTCAATTTAGAGGAACGCACGGCTGTATTTGCTGAGAATGTTGTTACATTTTGTCGCACTCTAAAGATAGATGCTGTCAATCAGAGGATCATAAGTCAGACGGTAGGGGCTGTCGGCTCGATTGGCGCGAATTATTGTGAGGCGACGGAAGCAGAAAGCAAAAAAGATTTTATTCATAAAGTAACTATTGCAAAAAAGGAAATCAAAGAAACGGGGCACTGGCTTAGATTACTTACCGTCGCTCACCCTGAACGGAAAGAAGAAATAACTCCTTTTCAAAGAGAAGCACACGAATTACTCCTAATTTTTTCAAAGATTATCCGTTCCTCCAAATCAAATCGAGCTATTGATAATTGAGACTTGATAATTGATAATTACTACTATGTTGTGGATTTCCCTAAAACGCGTCATTAAAGCGGGAGCCGTCAATTTCTATCGAAACGGCTTTGTTTCCCTCTCCTCGGTGTTTATAATGACCGTAACACTCTTCGTCATAGGGAGCGTGATTTTCCTTTCGGCGACGCTCCGCGCGTCTCTTGAAGAGATTAAAAGCAAAGTTGATGTGAATGTGTACTTTCTCACCAGTGCGAGCGAGGAGGAAGTCACCGCGCTCGCGGCCACCCTTCGGAATCTTCCGGAGGTAAAGGAGGTCGAGTATATTTCCCGCGCGCAGGCGCTCGAGAACTTCAAAAAGCGCCACGAACGCGATGAACTGACGCTTCAGGCGCTTGCCGAGCTTCCAGACAATCCGCTCGGCGCGGTGCTGAACATCCGCGCCAAAGAACCATCACAATATGAAGGCATCGCGAACTTTCTAAAAAGCGACAACGCGCTCTCGAGCAAGAACGCTTCCTTCATTGACGAGGTGAATTATTACGACCACAAAGCGGCCATCGACAAACTTTCCGCTATTATCCGCTCCGCGCAGACCATCGGGTTCGCGCTTGCGCTCGCTCTGGTGATTATTTCAATCAGCATCGCCTTCAATACCATCCGCCTCGCCATTTTTATCTCACGCGACGAAATTGGAGTGATGCGCCTCGTGGGCGCGAGCGATAAATACATCCGAGGGCCGTTTGTAGTCTCGGGCATCTTGTATGGAGTCAGCGCCGCGCTCATTACCCTTGCTCTCTTCTACCCGCTCACGTATTATCTCGGGGATGCCACCGAAAATTTCTTTAGCGGGCTCAATCTTTTCCGGTATTATCTCGCGCATTTCGGTGAGTTCTTCCTCATTCTCGCGGGGTCTGGCATTTTCCTTGGCGCGGTTTCCAGTTTCCTCGCGGTGAGGAGATATTTGAACGTATAACCAATAACAGATAACTGAATCACTGAATAACCCAAGCAAAAACACTATACATTTTTTGTCATTCAGTTATTCAGTGATACGTCATAAGTTATGAGTGGAGCGAAGCGACGTAAGTACATTTTTGTGGGGGGTGGCGTCATGTCGAGCGTCGGCAAGGGAGTCGCC
>OBEQ011145594.1_pt1 | contig 10410 bp, 6 predicted proteins | sample 1670901 | NCBI WGS metagenome assembly OBEQ01 (sample SAMEA104232315, study PRJEB22302) | groundwater metagenome | biome: forest; feature: aquifer; material: groundwater | place: USA | collected 2011-08-07 | depth 5.4 m | reverse complement strand
CGCTGCGCCAGACTGCGCACTTCCGAAGCGACCACGGCGAAACCGCGGCCCGCCTCGCCAGCACGCGCCGCTTCGACCGCGGCGTTGAGCGCCAGCAGGTTGGTCTGGCGGGCGATCTCGTCGATGACGCCGATGATGTCGGAAATCTTGCGCGAGGAATCTTCGATCTTGGCCATGGCTTCGACCGCCTTGGCCACCACCTGGCCGCCGCGATCGGCGACATCGCGGGTCATGCTGGCCGACTGGCTGGCCTGCTGAGCATTCTCCGCGTTCTTTTTGACCGTGGCGGTCATCTCTTCCATCGACGCAGAAGTTTCTTCCAGGCTGGCAGCCTGCTCCTCGGTGCGTTGCGACAGCTCGGTGGTGGCGGTCGAAATCTCGCCCGAAGCATTGGTGACTTCGCTGGCAGAAAGCTTGATAGCGGCAATGGTCGACCCAACCTTTTCCGCCAACATTGCGGTGGCATCGGCGATCTGTCCGATCTCGTCGTTGCGGCCAAGCTTCGGCGGCACAACACTAAAATCGCCAGATGCGAGTTTAATTAACGCATGCGCCGAACCTCTCAAGCGCACCATGAAGTTTCGCATCGTCAACAGCATGACGCTCAACATCGCGATACCGGCAAGCACCGCCCCGAGGATGATCGAATTGCTCACGCTAGCGGCGTTCGCGATCTGGCTATCGATGACCGACGCTACCTCTAGGACGCCCCTGACGTCGCCCAATTTCCAATCGGTTTTCGGGGACATCGGAAAGGAATTATGGCAGTTGACGCAGGCCTGAACCGTCATGGTATCGGCGAGCGCCACCCGAACGATCTGCTTGCCATCGCGGATTTCGTTACGCGAGAAAGTCGAGCCAGGATTGGCAACCAAGAAATCCCAAGCCTGCTGCTGGAAACTATCGAGCTGGCGATCCTTACGATTGGGGAAAGGATACTTGCTGTACAAACTGATACTGGTGTCCTTTTTCGCAAGCAACTCACTAAGGTCTTGAATAAAGGTCGCCGGTAATGGAACCGCTTTGTCGTTGGTCTTGTGGTCGAACGACGGCTTTAAGGCTCCACTTTTGACAACTTTATTGACAACGAATTCCGTGTAATAGCCGCGGACCGTTTTGAATTGATCGGCGATCTGCTGCCCGGTGTGAATAGCCTCTTTGGTGGCGTTGCTGGAAATCAGGCGAGGAACAACGATCCAAATCACCGCGATTACAACCGCGAGAGTCACAAGAGTGAATTGGACCGGAATCAATAGACGCCACACAGCATTATCGCGCCACCGTGGACCTCTTTCGGCATTGCCGCCGGGTGTTGCCGCGCTATTTTTTGTCATGGCTACCGCTCCATCAATTTATTTCACGCCGTGAACCGATCCAATATTTTGTCTACCTCGACTGCCGCCAACCAAACGATCGTAAATATTCAACCGGGTACGACACCCAGTATTTTTCTTGATTGAGGCAAGCCGTCAGATTTTCATTCAATGTGTCGACGTTTTTTCCTCAGTAAGGGCAATGGGCTCGTTTAATAGATTGGCAAGGTCGATTAGCGCGATCATGGCGTTATCGTGCGTTACCAGACCGGACAGGAATTCAAGACGCTCGCTTTGCGCCACCTTCGGCACCGGCTGAATTTCGGCAACAGTAACCGATACGATGTCGAGCACACGATCGCCGATCAGGCCAACTTGTTGTCCGCCAATCTGCACAATGATCACAATGTGCAGCGGCGTCGTTTCGGTTAACCCCTGACCGAAGCGGCAGCGTAGATCGACGATCGGAACGATAGCGCCGCGCAAATTGAGCACCCCGCGCACATATTCCGGCTGCTTCGGCAGGCACGTAATATCCGCCCAACCTTTGATCTCGCGAACCGCCATGATGTCGACGCCATACTGGTCGTCGCCGATGGCGAAGCTAATAAAATCCGTTTGCACCGCCGCGTCGCGCGCGGCCGTGCTGTTTAACTGGCCGGGATTAATCTTGCCGGCCACATCATCTGGCGAAATAACGGTTTGGCTCATTGGCTATGACACGGTCTTAATGGCTTCTCGCGTGAGAGAACTGCTCACTACACCATTCCGCGGCTCATCGGCACCAAGGCAGACAAGACCCATTTCTGTATGGGCAGAACAAACCGCTTGAACACAATCGATATTCTAAATTTTAGGCAAAAGTTATAAATAATGTTTCTACCGACATAACGATAAACAATGGCAATCTAAAGAGACAATGTAGATTGAGATTTTATGACGAAGCGCTGCTGCAAGCCGCCGCGGACAATAACTTTGGTCAGCCATAAGCCGCCAAATCCAGAACGATGGAGGAAGCCTACTCGCGCCGGGTCTCGAGCCAGTGCTTAAGGAACACCAGCGCCAAAGCGCGCTCGTCCTCGGTCGCCTGCTGGAACGCGCTGTCATAGAGCTTGGCCACCCACTCCTGATCGGAAGCGGGCGCTGAGTCTTTGGCAAGCGTCAGCCACATCAACCCCCGTGCCGCCTGACGCGGCACGTGATCGCCGGCAAACAGCATGGCGCCGAGCATGGCCTGGGCCTGGCATTTGCCCTTCTGCGCCGACAAACCGAACCAACGCGCCGCCGTGCGCGGGTCATGCGGCGCTCCGCTGCCGGTGAGATAGAGCCGCGCCAGATAATACTGCGCATCGGGATCGCGGAAATACGAAGCCGCGTAATTGAACATTTCGCGCGCGCGCGCGGGATCGGGCTTGATCCGTGTGTTCGGGATGCCTTCGAGGTAATAATGGCCGACCGAGACGAAAGCGTTGGAGACGAAACGCGCCTGCGGCGTATCCGGATTGTCGTCGGCGTGGCTGTCGGCGATGCGGCGGAAATAATTGAAAGCCTTGAGATCGTCCTGGGTAACGCCATCGCCCTCGGCGTACATACGGCCGAGTTTCCACTGCGCCATCGCATGCCCTTTTTCAGCGGCATATTCGAGCGAGTGCAGCGCCTTTATCTTTTCACCGGTCTTGAGCCACTGCGTACCCGAGCGGAACGCCTCCATCGGGGTGGGCGCCGGCGCCGAGGCCAGCGCGTCATCCGACTTGGTGCCGTCAAATGCGAAAGCCGGCACGGTCATCAAGCAAGCCCCTAGAAGGTTTGCCCCGACCACCGCCACCCGCAGTAGGGCCTCAACTATCCGCATAACACTCTTTCTCAGCCGCACCGCCAGGATGAGTGACCGCGCCATCGACGGCCGGACCGACCTGCTGTGCGTATTTCCAAAGATAACCGGAGGTCGCATCGCTCTCGCGCGGCTTCCACGCCACTTTGCGGGCAGCGAATTCCGCATCCGTCAGCTTGGCGTTGAGCGTGCCGTTGACCGCGTCGATCTCAATGATGTCGCCATCCTGGATCAATCCAATCGGTCCACCGACCGCGGCCTCCGGGCCGACATGGCCGACGCAGAAACCGCGCGTCGCGCCGGAGAAACGTCCATCGGTGATCAGCGCAACCTTCTCGCCCTGGCCCCGGCCGTAAAGCGCGGCCGTGGTCGAGAGCGTTTCGCGCATGCCGGGGCCGCCTTTCGGTCCCTCGTAACGGATCACCAGAACCTCACCCGCTTTGTAAGTGCGCTTCTTCACCGCCTCGAAGCAGGCCTCCTCGCTGTCAAAGCAGCGCGCCGGCCCGGTGAACTTCAGCGTCTTCATGCCCGCCACCTTCACGATGGCGCCATCGGGCGCGAGATTGCCTTTCAAGCCCACGACGCCACCGGTTGGCGACAACGGCTTATTGGCGGGCCGCACCACGTCTTGATCGGGGTTCCACTTCACACTCTTTAGATTCTCGGCAATCGTGCGGCCGGTGACCGTCAAGCAGTCGCCGTGCAGGTAGCCGTGATCGAGCAGCGTTCTCATCAGATTTGGCACGCCGCCAGCTTCGAACATATCCTTGGCGACATAACGGCCGCCCGGTTTCAAATCCGCGATATACGGTGTCTTTTTGAAGATTTCGGCGACGTCGAACAACGTGAATTCGATACCGCATTCATGCGCGATCGCCGGTAAATGCAGCGCGGCATTGGTCGAACCGCCGGTAGCGGCGACAACGGCAGCGGCATTCTCCAGCGCTTTGCGGGTAACGATGTCGCGCGGGCGGATGTTCTTCATGATCAGATCCATGATCATCTCGCCGGCCAGCATGCAGAACTTATCGCGCATGTCGTAGGGCGCTGGCGCACCGGCTGAATAAGGCAGCGCCAGCCCGATCGCTTCCGACACGGTTGCCATCGTGTTGGCGGTAAATTGCGCGCCACAGGCGCCGGCCGACGGACAGGCGTTCTGCTCAAGCTCCAACAGATCTTCGTCCGACATTTCGCCGACGGAGTGGCGGCCGACCGCTTCATAAACATCCTGAACGGTGACTTGCTTGCCCTTGAAGGTGCCGGGCATGATCGAGCCGCCATAAACGTAAATCGACGGCACGTTGAGCCGGCACATCGCCATCATCATGCCGGGTTGCGATTTGTCGCAACCGGCGATGCCGATCAGCGCGTCATAGGCATGGCCTCGCATGGTCAGTTCCACGCTGTCGGCGATCACTTCGCGCGAGGGCAACGAGGCCTTCATGCCGGCATGGCCCATGGCGATGCCGTCGGTGACGGTAATGGTGCAGAATTCGCGCGGGGTCGCGCCGACCGAGGCGACGCCCTTCTTGGCGGCCTGCGCCTGGCGCATCAGCGCGATATTGCAGGGTGCCGCTTCGTTCCAGCAGGAGGCGACACCGACGAACGGCTGGTGGATCTGTTGTTCGGTCAGACCCATGGCGTAATAGAACGAGCGATGCGGTGCACGTTCCGGCCCTTCGGTGGCGTGCCGGCTCGGTAGTTTGGCCTTAAGATTGGATTTCGCGTCCATTGTCCTTACGGGCCCCCCGACCCTTAATCCTAGCGCCGCCGGTTCGAACCGGCCGGCTTTGTTCAAAACTACGAAGGCCCCTAAGCTTCCGGCCGGATTTGGCGGCATCAAAACCTTAAACACCCGCAACGGCTTGCGCCGTAGCCTAGCCACCCTCGATGTCGTCTCAGGGTATGGCCAAATCGCGGCGCGATGAGCAATCATGCGACGGAATGGCTTAAATGTTCCTAAGGTGTTGCGACTAAGTCACAGGGTCCGATTTAGAAATGTCTAAAAATCCCAAAACTCCCGCCAAAATCGGTCGAAGCTTCTTCGACCGCTCGGTCCATAAGGTGGCGCCGGACCTGATCGGGACAACGCTCACGGTCGATGGCGTCGGCGGAGTTATCGTCGAGGTCGAGGCCTATCACCACACCGACCCGGCGTCGCACAGCTATCGCGGCCCGACCCAGAGCAATAGCGTGATGTTCGGGCCGGCCGGGATTGCCCACGTTTATCGGTCTTACGGCATCCACTGGTGCCTGAATTTCTGCTGCGAGCCGGAGGGCTCGGCCAGCGCCATCCTGATCCGGGCGCTGGAGCCGGTGGCCGGGATTGCGGCGATGCGGCGGCGGCGCGGCAAAAATCGAGAATCGCCTGACGAGCGGACGCTCTGCTCCGGACCCGGCAAGCTGGCCGAGGCGCTCGGGGTGACGATCAAGCACAACGGCCTCGCGCTCGACCGCGCGCCGTTCGAATTGCGCGCCCGCACGGAGAAACCGGAGATTATCGCCGGCCCGCGCATTGGCATCACCAAGGCGGCCGATTACCCATGGCGCTATGGGCTGAAGGGCTCGAAGTTTTTAAGCAAGCCGTTCAAATAACGTGGTCGTGCCGGCTAACGCGCAGCGCGGCCGCTACAACAGACAATTAAGTCGCCCCCTTGAGCGCTTCCAACGCCTCGGCGATCTTGGCGCGGCGGCCTTGCGCCTCGGCGCGCTTTTCTTTTTCGCCCTCGATAATTTCTTCCGGCGCGTTGGCGACGAACTTCTCGTTGCCGAGCTTGGCATCGACGCGGGCGATGTCGGCCTCGGCCTTCTGCATTTCCTTGGCCAGCCGCGCGCGTTCGGCGGCGATGTCGATGACGCCGATCAGCGGCAGCGCGACGACGTCGCCACGCACCACGAGCTGCACCGAGCCTTGTGGCGCGGTCGCAGCCGATGAAATCTCCGACACGCGCGCCAGCCGTTTGATGAATTCAGCCCAACGTTCGGCGCGCGATTTGGTTTCCGCCGACGCGCCGGCGAGCACCACCGGAATGTTGACGTTGATATTCATTTCGGCGCGAATCGAGCGGATCGCGGTGATCAGATCGATCACCCAGCCAATTTCGGCTTCGGCCTTATCGTCGGCGAGCCCTGCGAGCTTCGGCCAATCGCTGAGCGCGAGCAAGTTAGACCGCTTCGGCCCCTGCTCGGCCGTCCCCGCCCACAATTCCTCGGTGATGAACGGCATGAATGGGTGCAGCAGCTTCAAGATTTCATCGAGCGCCCAGGCGGCCATGGCGCGCGTTTCGTTCTTCGCCGCGCCATCGGCGCCGGTCAGCAACGGCTTCGACAATTCGACGTACCAGTCGCAATAGACATTCCAGACGAAGCGATAGGCGGCGCCGGCCGCTTCGCTGAAGCCGTAGCTTTCGATCGCCTGCGTGATGTCGCGCGCGGCTTTCGCCGTTTCGTGCGCGATCCAGCGGTTGAGTACTTCTTTCGCCTGCTTCGGATTAAAGCCTTCGACACGCTTGGCGCCGTTGAATTCGACAAAGCGCGCAGCGTTCCAAAGTTTGGTCGCAAAATTGCGATTGTTCTCGACGTCCTGCGGCCCGAGCCGGATGTCGTGGCCGGGGGCGACCGCGCGCATCAAGGTGAAGCGCAGCGCATCTGCGCCGAATTCGTCGATAACGCCGAGCGGGTCGACGACGTTGCCCTTCGACTTCGACATCTTGGCGCCGGAGGCGTCGCGCACCAGACGGTGGATGTAGACGTCTGCGAATGGGATTTCCGGCGCGCCCTTGTCGTCCTGCATGAAATGCAGGCCCATCATCATCATGCGGGCGACCCAGAAGAAGATGATGTCGAAACCGGTGACCAACGTCGAGGTCGGGTAGTAGCGCGCAAGCTCCGGCGTTTTGTCCGGCCAGCCGAGCGTCGAAAACGGCCACAGCGCCGACGAGAACCAGGTGTCGAGCACATCTTCGTCGCGCCAAATTGGTTCCCAACGAGGCTTTCCGGCAAGATCGTCGTCGATGATCTGTTGAAATACGGGGTCAAGGTCATCAGTCGGCTGCGACATCACCCGGATTTCGCAACCGTACTTAAGACGCGCAGCCTCAATTGCTTCTTCTTCCGTCGTAGCTACAAAAATCTCTGGGTCATCCTCAATCGACATCCACCCGTTTTCTTCGGGTACGCGCTTGCGGCCGTACCACGCCGGAATCTGATGGCCCCACCAAAGCTGGCGCGAGATGCACCAAGGCTGGATGTTTTCCATCCAGTTGAAATAGGTCGCTTCCCAATTCGGCGGCACGAATTTTGTCTTGCCTTCGCGCACCGCGGCAATCGCCGGCTTCGCCAGCTCATGCGCATTGACGTACCACTGGTCGGTCAGGAACGGCTCGATCACGACATTGGAGCGGTCGCCATGCGGCACGGCAAGAGCATGCGGCTCGATCTTTTCGATCAGCCCTTTCTCCTCTAATCGCGCGACAATGGCTTTGCGCGCGGCAAAACGATCAACGCCACCTAACGATTGCAAGGTCAGAGTTAGGTCATCCGACGGCGGCAAACCGCGCAAGAATTCTGCATTGCCTTGAAATGAGATTTTGCCCTCGCGGCTGAGAATATTGATTTGCGGCAGCTTGTGCCGCTTGCCGACCTCGAAGTCGTTGAAATCGTGCGCCGGGGTGATCTTGACCGCGCCCGAGCCCTTCTCGGGATCCGAGTATTCGTCGGCGACGATCGGAATCTTGCGGCCGACCAGCGGCAAAGTCACGTTCTTGCCGACCAGCGCCTTGTAGCGCTCATCGTCCGGGTGCACCGCGACCGCGGTGTCGCCGAGCATGGTCTCGGGCCGCGTGGTGGCGACGACGATGAAGGTCGATGGGTCTTCCGGATTGAAGGTCTTGCCTTCGATCGGATAGCGCAGATGCCAGAGGTGACCCTTGGTCTCGACCTGGATTACTTCCAGGTCGGAAATCGCGGTCAGCAGCTTGGGATCCCAATTGACCAGCCGCTTATCTTTATAAATCAGGCCTTCGCGATAAAGCTCCACAAAAACTTTAACAACCGCCTTGGACAGCCCCTCGTCCATGGTGAATCGCTCGCGCGACCAGTCGCAAGAAGCGCCAAGGCGCTTCAACTGGTTGACGATGGTGCCACCCGACTCTGCCTTCCATACCCACACCCGCTTGAGGAACGCCTCACGCCCCATCTCGCGGCGGCCGGGCTGCTGGCGCTCCATCAATTGCCGCTCGACCACCATCTGCGTCGCGATGCCGGCATGGTCGGTGCCGGGCTGCCACAGCACATCTTTGCCACGCATGCGCTCGAAACGGGCGAGCACGTCTTGCAACGTGTTGTTGAGCGCATGGCCCATATGCAGCGAGCCGGTGACGTTAGGCGGCGGGATGACGATAGAGTAAGGCTTCGCTTGGGCGCGCTCCGGCCGGCCCGCCTTGAAGGCGCCGGCTCGTTCCCACGTCCGGTAAATGCGGCCCTCGACTTCGGCGGGCTGGTAGGTCTTGTCGATCATTCGATTTGCTTGTCGGTTTTTCTTGGTCGGTTTTCTTGGTCGTTTGGCTTGTCCTGAATGGTGGGGTAGAAAGCCCGCCACGTCACCAAGAGTCAACTTTTGCCGGACAATTCGCTCAATTTGCTACCCCCAGCGCGCAGCAACGCCTTAAGCGCCATCACGCTGCTGGCCGTGGCCGCCTTCGCCGCCCAGGCCATGGTGCGCTCGACCGATTCGCTGTTGCCGCAGATCGCCAGCGACCTCAACGTCACCGTCGGCGCGGCCTCGGCCATTGTGACTTTCTATCTGCTCGCGCATGGCTCGGTGCAGCTGATCATCGGCCCAATCGGCGACCGCTTCGGCAAATATCTCTGCGTCAGCATTGCCGCCGCTTTTTCGACGCTGATGGTGATCGCCTGCGGGCTGGCGCCGACGCTGCCGATGCTGGTGGCGGCGCGGCTCGCCTGCGGGCTTGCCACTGGCTGGATCATTCCCTTTGCCATGGCCTTTATCGGCGACGTCATCCCCTACGAGCGGCGCCAGCATGTGCTCGGCACCTTCCTGTCCGGACAAATTCTCGGACAGATGTTTGGCCAAGCCGCTGGCGGCGTGCTCGGCGATTATTTCGGCTGGCGCAATGTGTTCTTCATTCTCGCCGCCATGCTCGCGATTGCGACGCTCGGCCTGCTGTTCGAATTGTGGCGCAATCCAATCACGCATGCGCGCAATACAACAGCACAGCGCGGACACGGCTTTGTGTCGGACTACAGCGCCGTGCTGCGCGCCCCTTGGGCGCGCACGGTCATCTTGATGGCCTTTATCGAAAGCGGCGCCATGTTCGGCGCCTTCACTTATGTCGGTGCCGATCTGCATTTACGCTTTGGCGTCAGTTTCACGCTGGTCGGACTGTTCGTCGGCACCTTTGCGGTCGGCGGGTTGATCTACAGCCTATCGGTGCGCGCCATGGTCAATCGCCTGGGCCAAGTCGGCTTGGCGGTTGGCGGCGGCGGCCTGCTCGCGCTCGCATTCACGGTCCTGGCGTTCGCGCCGCACTACTGGATCGCGCCGTTGGCGATCGTCTGCATTGGGCTGGGTTTCTATATGTTTCACAATACGCTGCAGGTGAACGCCACCCAGATGACACCGCAAGCGCGCGGCACCGCGGTCGCGATTTTTTCCTCCGCGCTTTATCTCGGGCAGACCGTCGGCGTTGCCAGCGCCGGCATTGTTTTCGACCGCTTCACCGCGGTGCCGGTTTTCTTAAGCGCGGCGGCGATCCTGGCGATACTGGGCTGGCGGCTATCGCGCCTGCTCAAGCGGCGTGCGGCGATGGGATTGTAGGTTATTCGCCCGACGGCGGCGGCTTACGAACGGCCGCGCGAGACCCGTTCGATCTCGGCCCGCACAATGCGCTCGACCAAACTTGGCAGATTGTCGTCGAGCCAGCCCTTGAGCATCGGCCGCAGCATTTCCTTGACCAGATCCTCAAGCGTGCGTGCATTGTTGCCTAGCACGGTATGGGCAAGCGAATTAAATGCACTGTCGACTGCCGACAGCGTCGCGTTCGAGATCAGGCCGCGATCAAACCCGGTGTCGGGCGGCGGCGACCGGCGCATGTCATCGGCCACTCGCGCCGGCGGTTCAGTCGATGGATCGGCGAACACGACATCGGACGAGGCATCGATGGTGCGGAAGCTCGGCGCCGGCGGCGGCGGCGCGGCCATGGCCTCGGTCAAATCGAGCACATCGGGCAACGGCGCGGCTGGTGG
>OBEQ012382815.1_pt1 | contig 10411 bp, 4 predicted proteins | sample 1670901 | NCBI WGS metagenome assembly OBEQ01 (sample SAMEA104232315, study PRJEB22302) | groundwater metagenome | biome: forest; feature: aquifer; material: groundwater | place: USA | collected 2011-08-07 | depth 5.4 m | reverse complement strand
TAAAGGAGCGCCACCGGAGAGGGTCCAGGAGAGGTTTGTACTTTGTCCTGTGGTGATACTCTGGGGAGTAGCAGTGACTGGAGAAAGAATTGGTGCTTGGGGAGGTGTGGGGGTAGAAGAAGTAACGGTTACGGTTGGTGAGAAAGCAGTAGTGTTCTTGCCTGTAGCATCATAGGCAATGGCTTTAAAGACATAGGAGCCAGGTTGAGACAAGCTCGTTGCATAGCTGTAGGAAGTACCGGTGAGGGTAGCAAGAGCGGTATAGCTTTGACCATTTAAGCTTTGAGAGAGTTCTACTCTACTTACTCCAATGTCATCTGAGGCAGAGACATTGAGGTTAACTGCTCCCCCTGCTTGGAAGGACTGAGGAGTAGCAGTAAAGGAAGAGATGACAGGTGGGGTGAGGTCTCCTTGAGGTGGAGGGGTGCCAGAGGCTTGTGTAGTCAGGTTAAAGGGAACATATGTTTGGTAATCCGTATCAGCACTGCCACCGCTCTGGCCAATGGTTAATTGACCAAAGAAGTCACTGCCACAGAATTGATTGTAGGAAAGTGTCACGGTCTGTGGAGTATTCCAGTTGGTGGTAGTGAAAGTAATTTTAGTAGCGCCAGAAGCAAGAGCAATGTTGACATAACAAGGTCTGGAGAAGGTAACAAGCACACTGTATTTAGGTTGGGTGGCTAACTTAATGGTATAGCTCAGGTTACTGCCTTTAACTAACACGCCAGATGCAGGAGTAAGGATAATGCCGGGGGTGGTGGGTGGGGTCACTACGGGGTTTACGGTAATGGTAATATCAGCAGGCGCAGTGACTGAGCCTCCAGTATTACTGGCCGAAAGTCTATAGGTAGTAGTAACTGTTGGGGTGGTTAAGAAAGAAGTTTGATTTAAAACACTTATTCCTGCACCGCCTGGGTTAATTGGAGTCAGAGTTAAGGTTGTAGGGGCACCGCCGCCAAGTATCCAGTTAAAAGTTACACTATCCCCTGCCGTGATGGTGGTTTTGTTAGATGAAAAAGAAGTAATCGTAGGGGCTTGTGGTTGCGGAGCGCTTGCAACCGAGAAGCTAATGGTAAAGTCATCGCTGTTAGCATTACCTGCTACATCTTGGCACTTAACATAGTAAGTATAGGAGTTACCTGCAGTTACAGAGACTAATGATTGGTGGGTAGTGTTACCGGTAGTAGTAAAGCTTGTCATGCTGGTAAAGGATTGGTTCGCGCTGGTTGCATACTTACAGGTAGCTTGCTCGTTCGTAGTAACACCAATTGTGGTTTGAGTGGTGGTGTTAGGCAAGGTGCCTGAAGGAGATCCAGCAGACCTTACTGGAGGAGTACTGTCAAGCACAGGTGCTGGATTAACCACTACGTTCACTGTTGCTGAGGTGGCAGTATTAGCTTGAGGGGTAGCAGTATCAGATGCAACTGCTTTAAATGTATAGGTAACTGAAGTAGTTGTAGTTGGTGGAGTAAAGGAAAGAGTATAGATGTTACCATTCTTAGTTCCAAAGCCAATACTGCTACTACCGTTAAAGAATTCAACTTTCCCTACAGCTATGTTATCTGTAGCTGTGGCGCTTAAAGTAATAGTGGTAGGTAGAGTAACTGGTGTAGTTGGTTGATCTATAGTCACTTGTGGAGGGGTGGTGTCTGGCGTTACCGTACCAGGCAAAGCAGCGTCTATATAACCACCAAAGTCAGTTGTCCAATACGAGCCATAGGTGGAGCTCGCATAACTGTACCGGCCTATACCAATAGCATTGTAGTTGGAGTTAAGCATGTTGGCATTATGAGGGTCAGAATTTTTCCATTGTAAAAAGGTGTCTGCCGAAAGAGCATGACCAGCAGCGATATTTTCTCCATACCAGGTATTATAAGAATAACCAAAATAGGCTAAACGGGTCTGCAGGCTTCTACCTAAAGAATCTGTGTGGCTAAATTGCGAATTAGCAGTAGCTAAATCACAGCTCATCCACTTGGCAGAATTGGTTAATTTAACCGATGCAGTCAGTTGGCCTAAGCCATTTTGTGAACGATAACTATTTATTTGCTGCAAGAACGCAAGTTCTTCGCTATCAAGTCCCGCAGCAGAGGCGGTTGTAGAACAAGTGACAACCGGAGGATTTGAAATAGTAAATGTCGCAGTTGCAACATCGCTTTGGGTGTAACCAGTTTTATTTGTTCTGACTTTAACAACTGTGGTACCAATAGTAGAGATAGTAATAGAACTTGCAAATTGTGCTGCGGCCGGAGTTGGATCTACGCCGTTTGTAGTATAAAGAAAAGTCACATTACTGTCCGAGCTGTTAAAAGTCACTGTTTGTGGGCTAGAAAAAGTGCCGCCGTTGGGAGAAATAGTTGGAGTTGCGAGCTTGCCCAGTGCTGCTAACTTAATATCCGCTAATGTAGTTGTTCCGTTGGGTACCACAGTTACGGTAAAATTTTCAACTGTAGAACTATTTTCTCGATTAATTTGTAAGGTAACTTGGGTCACACCAGCTGCAAGAGGAACATTAGAAAGCACAAACCCACCGTTACCATCAGTACTAGTAGTAATACCATTTGCTCTCACTGTTGCTCTAGAAACAGGAGCAAGGCCATCGCCTTCTAAAACATGACCAATCAAAGAGGTAACAATGGGTTGAGGGGTAGCAGCGTTAACTTGCACACTTACTGGAGTAGAAGTGCCTATGTTTGGCGGGTTGGCATTGTCATAGGCTTTGGCAATAATCGAATAGGTCCCAGCAGTGCTTGGAATCCAGGTCGAAAGAAACAGTGTGGGAGGGTTAATGCTCTGCGCAACCAAGCTAGTACCATTCCAAAACTCTACTTTAGCTACGATACCGCCGCCAAAGTCAGTGGCATTTGCGTTAAAGTTAATAGGAAAATTTACTACTCCAGGGTTAGGTGAAGCAGTAAAAGAAACCACTGGTGGTTTGGTGTCCCCCGCACCTCCAATTACTGTTACCGTGGTAGAGGCAGTAGATACACCTGCGATATTTGCAACATACAGCCAATACGTAGTAGTAACGCTTGGACTCACAATAAACGCAAACCCACCCAGTACGTTATTAGTGCCCGGTTCTAAATTAGCACTGTCTGGAGCCCCGCCACTTAACTGCCAGCGAAGCACTGTGCTTTGACCAGCTGGAATAGTGGCTGAATCTGGTTTAAAACTATTGGCTACAATTACTGGCGCTGTTTGGACAGGTTCAACAGTGGCACCAAAATCAGCAACCCAATAGTAACCATATTGCGAGGTGGTAGTATAGGCTCTGCCCACCCCAATAGCTTTAAAGTTGGGGTTAAGCATGTTGGCGTTGTCAGTAGGGTTATTCTTCGCTACTAAGAAGGCATAGTAACCACTGGCGTAAGTATTTGCCAGATTTTCTGCAATAAGCGGATCAGTATAACCAAAAGCAGCCAGGCGGGTTTTTACATCCTCCCCCAAGCTATCTGTGTGAGAATAATAATTTTTCCAAGCCATGTCAGCACTAAACCACTTTGCAGCTTGTGATAATTTTAATCCTGGAGTTAATGGTTGTAGGTTATTTTGGATACGGTAATTATTAATAAAATTAAGATATGTTTGTTCATCCGTATCCATAGATATTTGCTGACCCAACACTTTGCCGTGTTTTGCAAACGCAAAATCAGGAACAGCATTATTAACAGAGTTCTCTTGCTCAACATGTAGCGCAATTGAACCAACGGAAACTGCTGTAAATAAGACAAAAACCAGCGCCAACACACTGTTGAGCTGGAAATTACAAAGGCTGTGAAACCAAGAAGTATTCTTGGGTATACTGTTTTGATCCATTTTTGTTATTTATTTGTATTTTTGTTTCTAAGTGTTTGGGGTAAACAAATTTTGGCTTACCACACATTAGGTACTACCATTATACATGAAATTTTATATTATTGCAAGCTTTTTTAGTATCTTTACCTTGATAAAAAAATAAGGGTACACAAGTACCCTTACCACCTATACTGATTCCCTCTTAGGAACAGTAAAACCATTATGAACCCGTGCCTGTGCAAGGTAGGTTTCTCTATCCATAATCTCACATTGGCTAGAGAACAAGCCCACTACCCGGTTAAGTCTTGGAATACACCGGTTGTGCTCAGTGTATCCTTTACGCATGCACGAGCAATAAAGAGAAACAGAAACCACTCCCCCACAAAGCGACACAACCGCACCAAAGGCTTCACCTTTACAAGACAGGTTCTCAAAACGCGTATCAGTAATTAAACTTTTTACCGCCATACCAACTCTGAAATCTGTTAACGGCATACACCCTCCTTGTTTTGTGTTGAGATTACCCAGTAAGAGCAAATTATTATAGGGGTTTATAGGAAACAGGTCAAGATATTTACAAAAAAGGGTTACGCCTATATAATCAGGCGTTATCTTGAATAAAAACTAAACAGGAGGAAAAAATAATATGCCAAAGGGACTATACACCACTTTTACAACACTCAAAGCAAATAACGCATGCAAAGAACGATACGGTTATTTAGCACGAAAACTTGGTGGAATTAGAAACTACGGGGAACAAACCCATATTCCCCTAAGCACTATTCTCGACATTAACGGCTTTGCAGATACAGCCTGGGCATTGCGAGTTGTACCAAATACTCAGTATGAAGATGCGAGAAGAATTGCTCGCTTATGTGCTGCAGATTTTGCAGAAAGAGTAATAGAATACTGTGGCGGAAAAGACAATGAGAACATTGCCTACATTTTAGAAACTATTCGCTTGTATGCAGAGGGTAGATGCAGCTTTGAAAAAGTTCTGCAAGCCAAAATGATAGCTTTGACAGCAGATAACAAAACCACTCAGGCAACTACTACATATGCACTAAAAGCCTTTATGAGTGCTTGTAGCAAACGAGAGTATGATGCGTTGACAGAAACGAGTACATATGTTTTGTGGACAATTGAAGAAGCATATGAAGCAGACCTGGGTCTGATGCAAAAGATGGTAAAAAAAGAACAAGAGTGGCAAATAAAAAAATTTAGGCAGTACTTGCGTCAATCAAAATCAAATACCAAGGTCTAAGCTCCCCAGCATAGGATATCCATCCTGTGCTGTTTTTTTTATTAAAATACATTTTATATAAGCCAATTTCAATTTTACAAAAAGTATAATTTGACAAAATACTATAAAATATGTATAATTATATATTACATTTGAAAGAATACATTCTAAAAACAGGAGGAAAAAACATGAAGTGGAAACCACGGTACTGGTTAGTGGTATGCGCCTTGTGCACACTCTGGCTGTACTTTCTGGCAAATGCCGAACTTAAACACGGCAAACCAGTGAGCATTACAGTAATGCACTGGTACTTGGCTATTGCAATCTGCTTTCTACTTTTTTTCCTCAGAATTGAAATTGCGGAGTTTATAAAAAACCGCAAGAAAAAAACAGAGGCAAAAAAGAAAAAGGCAGAAGTCCTGGCAAAACAAGCAAGACGAGGCCCAATACCTCACCCCAGGCCAAGGACTACTACTCCATAAACAAAATCCCCTGTGAGATTGGTCTCACAGGGGATTTTTTCATTGCTTGGTTATTCTTCAACTGTTTCTGGTTCTGTATCAGCTGCTGCGGTAGCCGGAGCAAGGGCTATTTCTATAGTAGGCACTTCAATTACTGCATCTTTTCTAAAACCTGTACCTGCTGGAATAAGCTTTCCAATAATAACGTTTTCTTTTAAGCCCCTTAAGTAATCGGTTTTACCTGTTACTGCTGCTTCAATTAATACACGGGTAGTTTCTTGGAAAGATGCTGCTGCTAAGAACGACTCCGTGTTAAGGGAAACTTTAGTAATACCCATAAGCAACTGCTCGGCTTGTATAGGAGCTCTGCTGTCTGCTTTTAGTTTTTCATTAATATCGAGCAGCTTAGATTTGTCTACCATGTCCCCGATAATAAGTTCGCTATCCCCAGGATTTGTAATACGTACCTTAGAGAACATTTGGCGCACAATAACCTCTACGTGCTTATCATGAATATTTTGTCCTTGCGAAACATAAATATCCTGGACTTCTTTTACAATGTACTTCTGCGATTCTTGTATCCCGCTCAGTTCCATAATCTTTACCGGGTTTAAAGTTCCTTCGGTAAGACGTTGCCCTCGAGTAACTAAGTCTCCGTCTTTAAGTAACAGCGCAAAGGAAGAAGAAATAACATACTCTTTGAGCTCATCACTTTCGTGTGCAACTGTTATTTGTCCTTTATCTACCCGAGCAATACCAGGATCTGTTGCTTTAACTGCTTTACCGTCTTCGGTAGTGTATAAGGTTTCTCCTGCTACTACATGCTCACCATCTTTAATAGAAGATTGAATACTCGCAGGTAGCGCATAGCGATCTTTTTGCACAGCTTGACCTTCTATACGAACTAAGTACTCTTTATTGTTTGGTTTAGTAATAAATACTGTACCATCAATTTCTGAAACAGTGGCCTGACCTTTAGGCTCGCGTACTTCAAATAATTCTTCTACTCGGGGAAGACCTTGGGTAATATCTTTTTCAGATGCACTCCCACCGGTGTGGAAGGTACGCATAGTAAGCTGGGTTCCTGGCTCACCAATTGCTTGCGCAGCCACAATACCTACTGCAGAACCAAGCTCTACCATTTTATTAAAACCAAGGTCGTAACCATAACACAGTCTGCAGATACCGCGAGTAAGCCTACACTTGAGCACGCTCCGACATTTTACTCCGGTAATACCAGATTCGGCAATCACTTTTGCGTGAATATCATCTATACCCTGATTTCTGGAAACAATAATTTTTCCGTCTGTTCCTTGTATATCTTCGGCAGCAACACGGCCAAAAAGCCTGCGGTCAAATTGCATATTCATGGCTTCAGAGTCTGCCAAGGTAATTTCGCTGTACTCACTGGTACCGCAATCTTCTGCGTTCACCACAATATCCTGAGCTACGTCTACCAAACGGCGAGTCAAATAGCCCGCATCTGCAGTACGCAGCGCAGTATCACTCATACCTTTCCGTGAACCGTGGGTAGAAATAAAGTATTCAAGTACACCTAAGCCTTCTTTAAAACTTCCGCGCACAGGCAATTCAATTGTTTGACCTGCTGGATTCACCACCAAACCTTTCATACCTGCCATCTGGGAAATTTGAGAAAGACTTCCACGTGCACCAGAGGTAAAAATATAATTTACCGAACTATGTTCACGCACTGTTCCGGCAACAGTCTTTGCAAGTTTTTCTTGAGCATCTGCCCAAATTTCAATAATCCGACCATAGCGTTCATCGTCTGTAAGAAGCCCTTCGCTAAAATATTCATAGGTCTGTTCTACTTCCCGGTCAGCTTTTTCTAAGAGGCCATATTTTTCCTCAGGAATTTTTAAGTCTTCCATACCCCACGAAATACCAGACTTTTTCATGTAGTAAAACCCGGTGCGCTTAATATCATCAATCAACTCTGCAGTTCTATCATTACCAAACTTACGATACGCTTCACGCACCAAAGCTTGAAGTTTCTTTTTATCAAAGTTGTCGTTACGGAAGCCAAGTTCCGGAGGCACTATTTTATTAAAAATAAGTCGACCCACAGAAGTATCAAGCATTTCACCTTCGTCTGTGCGTACCACAATTTTTGCTTGCAGGTGCACATGGCCCAAGTTATATGCCATAATCGCTTCTTTGCCATCAGAAAACTTTTTACCTTCTCCCTTAAGGCCATCGCGGAGTTTAGTAATATAGTAACACCCAACTACTACGTCTTTATCTGGGGTCATAACCGGGTCTCCACTGGCCGGTTTGAGCAAGTTGTGCGCGCTCACCATAATTTCTCTAGCTTCTTTTTGAGCAGCTTCTGTGAGAGGCACGTGTACTGCCATTTGGTCACCATCAAAGTCTGCGTTAAACGCAGCACATACCATAGGGTGCAGCTGAATAGCTTTTCCTTCAATCAGCACTGGTTGAAACGCCTGGAAACCAAGCCTGTGCAAAGTTGGTGCACGGTTAAGCAACACATAATGACCTTGGGTTACTTCTTCCAAAATGTCATACACTTCGCTTCTACCTTGTTCAATTAAACGGTTCGCGCTCCGAACATTATGCGCGTACTCACGGCCAATAAGTTTAGAGATGACAAACGGTTTAAACAGTTCCAGTGCCATTTTCTTTGGTAAACCACACTGATGCAGTTTTAATTCTGGGCCCACAACAATAACACTACGGCCAGAATAATCTACACGCTTACCAAGCAAGTTCTGACGGAATCTTCCCTGTTTGCCTTTGAGCATGTCTGCCAAAGACCGAAGTTTGCGTTTTTGTCCCGTAGAAGCAGTTACTTCTTTACCATGTCTAATAGAATTATCAATAAGCGCATCTACTGCTTCTTGCAGCATGCGTTTTTCGTTCCGAGTGATAACTTCTGGAGATTTAATTTCTAGTAATTTTTTTAAACGATTATTTCGGTTAATAACCCGGCGGTACAAATCATTAAGATCACTCGCTGCAAAACGGCCGCCGTCTAACTGCACCATAGGACGCAGATCTGGCGGAATAACTGGTAAGTTTCCTATAAGCATCCATTCCGGCCTCAGGCCTGCATTAATTAAAGACTTTACCAATTTAAGCCGCTTGAGTAATTTTTTTTGGGCTTGACCTTCGGTATTTTTTAAATCTGCTTCTAGGTCCTGTGCCAAATCTTCAAGATTTATTTCTTCGAGTAAACCCTTTAAAGCTTCTGCGCCAATACCTGCCGTAAATACGGGACCATATTTTAGGGACAAGTCCCGATACTGAAGTTCAGAAATAATTAAGTTCTTTTTTATGCTCTTGAGTTCGCTTCTGGCTTGATCACGAATACTTTCCAAGTGATCTACTTCTTTTTGCCATTGGTCTTTTTGGCGAGTAATTTCTGCATCAATCGTTGCAGCTAACACATCAGGATCTTTAGTTTTGGTTTCCTGATGCATTTGGGTACGAGTTTTGGCAATCAAGGTTTCGTAGCGCCCTTCTATTTCTTTCTTTTTCTGCTTGAATTCAGATTCAATCAACTCTATTGTATGTGTTCGGGCTTCGTCGTCTACGTGAGTAATAATATAGGCAGCAAAGTAGACCAGTTTTTCCAGTTCTTGTACACCCAAGTCTAAAATAAGCCCAAGACGGCTTGGTACGCCCCGCAAAAACCAAATATGGGCAACTGGTACAGATAATTTTATATGCCCCATGCGCTCACGACGCACACTAGACTTTGTTACCTCTACCCCACATTTATCACACACAATTCCTTTGTAGCGGATTCGCTTGTATTTACCACAGTAACATTCCCAGTCCTTAATTGGACCAAAAATCTTTTCATCAAATAACCCATCCTTCTCAGGTCGTTGGGTACGATAGTTAATAGTTTCTGGCTTGGTAACTTCACCATGAGACCACGAAAGAATCGTCTCAGGACTCGCCAGTTTAATTTTTACACCCTTAAATTCTTCAGTTTGAGTAAACATACGTGTAGAGCTTTAAGTAATTATCGACCTTTCTATTTCTTCTTCCTATCCTTCTTTTTGTCTTTTTTTGGTTCATCTTCAAACAAAGAAGGACCAACAAGCGCTGGTGGAGGAAGCGGGTTTCCGGGAACCTCGACCGGTGGTTCCTCGGCAGCAGACATAATACTGCCATTTTCTCCGAGCAGGTCTACATCAAGCGATAGACTTTGCAATTCTTTAACTAAAACCCTAAAAGACTCAGGCACATTTGGCTTCTTGATAGTTTCGCCTTTAACAATTGCTTCGTAGGTTTTGCTTCTCCCAACTACGTCGTCTGATTTAATCGTCAGCATTTCTTGCAAGGTATGAGCTGCGCCATAGCCTTCGAGTGCCCATACTTCCATTTCTCCAAAACGCTGGCCACCAAATTGCGCTTTACCGCCTAAAGGCTGTTGAGTAATTAATGAGTATGGACCAGTAGAACGAGCATGCATCTTATCATCCACTAAATGGTGAAGTTTAAGCATGTACGCTACACCAACCGTAACGCGTTCATCAAACCGTTCACCGGTTTTGCCATCAAAAAGAACCGACTTACCATCAGATTCAATGCCTGATTTTGCGAGCTCTGATTTAATTTCTTCTTCAGTAACTCCGTCTAATACCGGTGTTGCCACATGGTAGCCCAAAATGCGGGCCGCCATACCTAAATGGGTTTCTAGAATCTGTCCTAAGTTCATACGGCTAACTACACCAAGCGGATTTAAAATAATATCTATTGGGGTACCATCTGCCAAAAAGGGCATATCTTCCACTGGTACAATCCGAGAAATAACACCTTTGTTGCCGTGACGCCCGGCCATTTTATCCCCCACTTGAATCTTTCTGAGCACAGCAACAGACACCTGAATCGATCGAATAACTCCACTCGGCAACTT
>OBEQ010087813.1_pt1 | contig 10411 bp, 13 predicted proteins | sample 1670901 | NCBI WGS metagenome assembly OBEQ01 (sample SAMEA104232315, study PRJEB22302) | groundwater metagenome | biome: forest; feature: aquifer; material: groundwater | place: USA | collected 2011-08-07 | depth 5.4 m | reverse complement strand
GCGCGCCCTGGGGGTGGAGGCCGCGGCGGGCGACCCGGCGCGTCAAGGGGGCGTGGAGCGAGATCAAGAAGGTCGCCCGCCGCGATCCGGTCCCGGCCGCGGAGGGCGCGGTGCTCTTCCTGGAACGCGTGTCGGCCGCTCTCGAGCAGGTGGACAGCTCCTCGGGGGCCATCAGCACGGCGGTGAACCACGCCATCGAGGGGCTCGTGGCCATCATCGCCAAGGCGCCGGTGGACACGGAGACGCGCGAGGGCTGGCTCGAGCGCCTCTGGGAGGCCCACGCGAACGACGAGATCCCGTACATCGAGCGACTCGGTGACTTCTGGGGCGAGCTCTGTGCCTCGCGAGAGATCGCCTCGCCGTGGGCCGATCGGCTGGTCCGTATCGTGGAGATGGCGTGGAGCCCGGACCCTGAGCTCCGCGGTGGGTCGCCGACACGCGGGAGCTGACGGGCTGGATTCTGAGCTTCGGGCGCGGGTCGTCAGGCCGGCCGCGCTGGGGGAACGGGTGCGCCAGGAGGCGCTCGCCCTCGCACGTCAGTGAGGAGTCGCGATGACCGTCAGGCCCAGCCGGCGGAAGTCCTCGTCGAACGCGAAGCAGGGCATGCGCTCGAGCACCGCGGTCACGACGACGAACGAGATCGCGTCGCAGAACGACAGGCGGTGATCGCGGCTATGCCGGCGGAAGACCTGCTCGGCATCGATGCGGACATTCGGGCCGTAATCCACGACATGCAGGCCCGGCTTGACGTCGTCGAGAAAGCGGATCGCGGCCGCCGAGCTGTGGCGGTAGCGAAAGAGCGTGACGGTCTCGCTGATCACGTCCCACGTGGTCCACATCTGTGTCCCGCGACTCGCCGCCTCGCCGGCCAGGGCCAGCGCCCGCCGGTGGAACGTGTCGTCGGTGTCGGCGCACGCGTAGAAATACGAGGTGTCGCAGAAGACGCGCCCAGGAAGAATCGGCCGCGCCTCAGCGGCGCCGGCCATAGAGGTACTCGTTGACATGGGCGGACACGTCAGTCGGGCGGCCTCGTCGCCGCCGTGGCCTCGGAAGCTTGCGGGCCAGCTCGAGGAGGGCTCGCGCCGCCGCGCCCGGCTCAGGCTCGGGCAGGGCAGCCCGGAGCTCCGCCACAACCTCGTCCCGCACGGTGATCTGCACTACCGAGCCGCGATCCTGCTTGACCTGGCGCACGAGCTCCGGAAGCCGCCGGCGCGCCTCGCTGATCGACACGCGTGTCATCGTTCCTTCCTCCCCGGGAGGAGCCGTTTGGCGCCGCGGATACCCGGCCCGGCCGGATGCGGGATTGCCTCCCGTGTACATCGGTGTACGTTTCTGTGCCATTCTCGCCTGACCCCGGATGTCACAGCAAGTGTGCACTCTGGGGGACAGCAAGGAGATTGCCAGGCCGAGGTGACCATCCGAGGCGGTGATCTTCCCCGGTGCCGAATGGCGGTAAGCCGGATGGAGCGATGACGACGCAGGCAGCCAAGGACTTCTTCGGCAGGGCCTTCCCGGGGGTGACCGGCTTTCCGCCGCTGAGAGAGCCTGCCGACACAGACCTCTCGGTGAACGTCGTCGAGGCCGATTCGAGTCCTGGTCGATTTGACGGGCGGCAGCGTGTCATCTACTATCCCGGCCACTTGACCTCCTACAACTGAATAACCGAATGCCCGCTTCGCGGTTCCGCCGCGCGGGCCGGTTGGAGGTGCTCCCCATGGCGACGACCGTTGCGGCGGTTAACGACCTCCCCTGGTGGAAAGAGCCGACCAAGGAGCAGTGGCTCGCCTGGTGGGCCGGCTGGCTGGGCTGGCCCCTGGACGCGTTCGACTTCACCGTGTTCCTGCTGATCATGGTGCCGGTCTCCAAGGAGTTCGGCGTCTCCCTGACGCAGGTGACCGCGGTGCTGACCGTCACCCTGTGGATGCGTCTGGTGGGCGCGTGCGCCTCGGGCTGGCTCGCCGATCGGGTCGGGCGCCGGGCCCCGCTGATGATCTCCATCGCGTGGTACTCGATCTGTAACTTCGTCGCCGGCTTCTCCCCCAGCTTCTGGTTCCTGTTCCTGTTCCGCGCCCTGCTCGGCATCGGCATGGGGGCGGAATGGCCCGCGGGGGCGGCCCTGGCGATGGAGTCGTGGCCGGCGCGGTCGCGCGGTCTGATGAGCGGGCTCCTCCAGGGGTCGTGGAGCCTGGGCTTCCTGCTGTCGAGCGCTATCTACGGCGCGTTCTACCAGTACCTGGGCTGGCGCGGCATGCTGTGGATCGGCATCCTGCCGGCGATCAGCGTGGTGTTCGTCCGCTACTTCGTCAAGGAGCCCAAGGTCTGGGTGGAGAACCGCCGGCTGCAGCGCGAGCAGAATCGAGAGTGCCGCGCCCCGCTCTTCAGCATCTTCAAGCGCGAGCTGATCGGCAACACCCTGACCGCGTGCTGGTGGATGGCCAGCGCCTTTGTGATCTACTACTCGATCTGGTCGCTGTTCGCCACGCACCTGCAGAAGGACCTCAACTTCAGCCCGGCGCAGGTGGCCACCCCGATCGCCATCGCCAACTTCCTGGCCTTCGTGGCCAGCGGGTTCTGGGGCTGGACGGCGGACCACATCGGCCGCCGCTGGTCGATGATCATCCCGGGGATCATCACCGTCTTCGTGGCGCCCCTCTACCTGCTCACCAGCAACCTGGACCTGATCGTGGCGGGCTTCGTGCTGCAGGGCCTGTTCGGAGACGCCCTCTACGGCCAGAACCCGAGCTACCTCACCGAGCGGTTCCCCACCGAGGTGCGGGCGGCGGCCAGCGCCTTCTGCTACCACCAGGGGGCGATCTTCGGCGGGCTGGTGGCGCCGACCTTGACCTACTTCGCCATCAACTACAACCTGGGTTTCGGCATCCCCATGCTCGTGGGAACGGTGGTGGGCGCGATCAGCTTCGTCATCGCGCTTCTGCTCGGCCCCGAGACCAAGGGCAAGGTCCTCGTGCCGGACCTGGTAGTGGCCTGAGGCGGCGGTGGGTCCGGGGCGGGAACGGTGAGCATGTACGAGGTCTACGCGCTCAAGTACGCGGAGCGGGACACCACGGCCTGCCAGTTCTTCTACCGCGAGCCGTCCCACGACCCCATCACGCTCCACTACTTCGTCTGGTTGATTCTCGGCGGCCCCCACCCGATCCTCGTGGACACCGGGTTCCTCGACGACGACGCCCGGGCGCGCGGGGTGCGGCACTACGTCAGCCCCGCGGCGATGGTCGAGCGCGCGGGCGTGAAGCCGGCCGACGTGCCCATCGCGCTCATCACGCACCTCCACTACGATCACTGGGCCGGGCACAGCCAGTTCCCCGCGGCGGAGTACTGGATCCAGCGGGACGAGGTGGCGTTCTGGACCGGCCCCTTCGGCCGCTCCCCGGCCTTCCGGCAGTCGGCCAACCCGGACGCGCTGGCGCGGCTGGTGACGCTGAACTACGCCGACCGCATCCGGATGATCGACGGCGACCGCGAGGTGCTTCCCGGAATCAAGGTTCACCGCGTGGGCGGCCATACCGCGGGGCTCCAGATCGTCACCGTCCAGACCGGGCGCGGCACGGTCGTCCTCACCTCCGACGCCGCGCACTTCTATCGCAACGTGGAGAAGCGCCAGCCGGTCCAGATCATCACCAACCTGCCCGAGATGCTCGCGGCCTTCGAGACGATCGAGGCTCTGGCCGGCGCCGAGCGGCTGATCGTCGCCGGCCACGACCCGCAGGTCGCCGACCGCTTCACGCGGGTCGACTCCGGCATCATCCGGATCGCCTGACCGGCGCATGCCCTGGGACCCTCGAACCTACCTGAGCTTCGGCACTGAGCGCACGCGGCCGGCGATCGACCTGCTCTCGCGCGTGCCGCACGAACGTCCACGGCGCGTCGTCGATCTCGGCTGCGGGCCCGGCAATTCGACGCTGCTGCTGCGGGACCGCTGGCCGGAGGCCCACGTCACGGGTGTCGACAGTTCCGAAGAGATGCTGGCGGAGGCGCGAAAGGACTCCGCCATCCGGTGGGAGCGCGTGGACATCGCGCGCTGGCGGCCCCGGGAGCGCTACGACGTGATCTTCTCCAACGCCACCCTGCATTGGCTCGACGATCACGCGGCGCTGCTCCCGTGCCTCACGGCCGCGCTCGCGCCCGGCGGCGTGCTCGCGGTCCAGATGCCGCGCAACTTCGCCTCGGCGTCACACCTCGTCGTGTGCGCCGTGGTGTCCGGAGGGCCCTGGGAAGCGAGGCTGAAGCCCCTCGTCCGCCTGGACCCGGTGCACGAGGCCGCCGCCTATTACCGAATACTCGCCCCGCATGCCAGGGGGCTCGACATCTGGCAGACCGAGTACCTGCACGTGCTGGAAGGCGACAACCCCGTGGCGGACTGGGCGCGTGGCTCGCTGCTCGTGCCGCTCCTCGGCGCGCTGGACGAGCCGGAGCGCAGCGCCTTCGAGGCCGAATATCGCCGGCGGGTCAAGGCGGCCTACGCGCCGCAAGCCGACGGCCGGACCCTGTTCCCGTTCAAGCGACTCTTCATCGTGGCGCAGACGTGAGCGCTTCGGCGGGGGCGGTTCGCAGTCGCGCCGCCACCGCGCGGCCGAGACGGTCCAGGTCGAGCGAGTCGATCGCGCCGAAGGCCGACCCCAGATCCTCGTTGTCGGTCAGGAGCACGACCTCGGTCTCCGGGTGAGCCAGCCGGATCCGCTCGCCGACGTCGAGCCCGCTCATGTCCGGCAGGCCGATGTCGAGCAGCACGACCACCGGGGAATGCCGTCCCACCGCCACCAGCGCCTCCTCGGCGCTGCTCGCCTCGCTCACGTCGCACCCCGCGGACGTGAAGTACTCCGCCAGCAGCTCTCGAACGAAGTCGTCGTTGACCGCCACGATCATTCGCCCCTGATTCGCCATGCGCCCCTCCAGTTCGGTCGCGGGAAGCGTGGCCGACGGGAGCACGGCCGGCAATCGGGGCAACCCCCGCGTCGGCGGGACGAAAATTACTGAGAAGAACGTCAGGAATGCTGACAGCCTAGCCCTGCATGCCGAGGGGGCACACTGCCGAAAGGTCATCTCACGTCATATCGGGCATTTACGGTCGGTACGACCCTTGCTGCTCCCGGTGGCCGGGGAGGGCAGGGGTATGGACAGAGAAACCTGGCTGGTGGTCATCGTGGCCGCCTTCTGCCTCGCTCTGATCGTCTGGTCGAGCCCCACGATCCCGTAGGGCCCAGCGCCCGGACCCTGGCCAGCGCCGTCAGCATGTACTCGGCCACGTTCGGCCCCATCCCGGCCGCGCTGACTAATCTCGCCGCCGCCACCACGATCAACGGCGTCAGCGGCGGCCCCTTCATGAAGTCGGTCCCCGCGGCGCCGTCCGGTTGGACCGCCTACAGCTACACCGCCAACCCCGACGGGACCTACACGGTCTCCGCGAGCGGCGACAGCACCACCATCAGCTCGCCATAACCCCGCGGCGCCGCCGTCGCGCCGGGGAGGCGGTGACCCGTCAAGGCCCTCTTCGCGCGGCCGCGCCGAAGCTGCCGTTCAGAGACTGAGACGGCGCCTGGTGGAGGTGGAGCAGCGCGCGGCGACGGGACAGGAAGGCCGCGGACGAGGCGCGGAGCGGCGAGCGAGCCGCTCGCCAGGCTGCAGAGCAGGCGACCGCAGGGTTCAGGCGACCGAAGCCGCGGTCCGCCGGGCGGAAGCGGACCAGCACCGCGAAGGTGACGACCGGCAGCGAGAGGAGGGCGAGGGCCCACGCCCGGGGAGTCAGCCGCGAGGTCCGAGGAGGCGTCGGTGGGTGCACGGCCTCGGCGATCCTAGCAAGCTTCCTGGAGGAGGCGAAGCGTTCCGGCACCTTGACAAGCGGGAGCCCGGGAGCCCAGCATCTTTCCTCGACCTATAGGTTCGGCTCGAGGGCACGCGCTCGCTCGCGCGGCCGCGATGGCGGAGCGGCTCGGCGACCGGCCCGGCGCCGCCGGCGAACGCGGCGGAGTCTCTCTACCGGTGGCGATGGCAGGGGGCGATCCGCCCGGACCTCTCGTCCGCGCGGACCGATCCGCAGACGTCGTTCCACGAGCGGATATACGATAGCGACAGGACCCGGAACCTGGTGCCGACCCGATCATGCCCCAGACACCACACGTAGAGCGGCACTTCACCGCGGGCGCCGTCGTCCGCGACATCGTCATCGGCATGGCCGACGGCCTCACGGTCCCGTTCGCCCTCGCCGCCGGGCTGTCGGGGGCGGTCGAGTCCACCCGGATCATCGTGATCGCCGGGCTCGCCGAGATCGCGGCCGGCGCCATCGCGATGGGCCTGGGCGGGTACCTGGCGGCCAAGAGCGATGCCGAGCACTACGCGAGCGAGCGGACCCGGGAGCAGCGGGAGGTCGTCGAGATCCCGCAGGAGGAGACGCGCGAGATCACGGAGATATTCCGCACGTACGGCATCAGCCCCGAGGAGAGCCGGCCGGCGGTCGAGGCCCTCCGCCGGCGCCCCAAGGCGTGGGTGGACTTCATGATGCGCTTCGAGCTGGGGCTGGAGCCGCCCGATCCCGGGCGGGCGCTCCGCAGCGCGATGACGATCGGGCTCGCCTACGTCGCCGGCGGCCTGATCCCGCTCGCGCCCTACGTGGCCATGGGGACGGCAAGCCGGGCGCTGATCCTGTCGATGATCCTCACGCTGGTCGCGCTGACCGTGTTCGGCTACGTGAAGGGGCGGTTCACCGGGGCCGAGCCGATCCGCAGCGCGCTCCAGACGATGCTGATCGGCGGCCTCGCCGCCGCTGCCGCCTTCGGGATCGCGCGCGCGATCTCCTGACGCTCAGCGCGGCCGGCAGAGCCAGAGGCCGAGGAGCGAGAGCGGCGTCAGCACGGCGGCGAACGCGTGGGCGGCGCGGTCGCCGGTGCCCGGCACGGCCAGCGGCGCCAGGAACCAGATCGCGAGCCAGCCCAGCAGCAGCAGGGCCATGACGCCCCAGCCCCACCTCCCCCCCGCGCGTACCGGGCCCCACGCCAGCACGATCACCGCGAGCATCACGAGCACGGTGCGGGCGATCGAGAGGTAGCCGTGAAACTGGGCGTGGGGCGGCCAGGCGGGGTTGTAGATGTGGGTCGCGCGGAAGTCGAAGACCACCCCCGAGATCGCGGCGAAGGCGGAGAGCGCCGTCAGCACGACGAGCCCCGCCGTCTTCATCTCAGGACTCGAGGTGCCGCAGGATCAGGTCGAACACGTCGGTCATCGCGGGCACCCCCGCCGGCGCCAGCGCCCGCGCCGAGCCGAGCAGCACGGGGCCGTGGTCGGGATCGTCGGGCAGGCGGCCGTGGGAGCCGCGCACCCAGGCGCCGTGCAGCGGGATCACGTCCATCAGGTACCGGAAGCCGAGCGTCTTCTGCGCGAGCCGCCACCCGATCTTGAGCTTGGTGCCCAGGCTCTCGCTCGCCAGGAAAAGCTCCGCGGGATCGTAGCCGGGCTTCCGATGGATGTCGACGGTGGGGGCGAAGTCCGGGGCGCGGGCGTCGTCGAGCCAGTAGTAGTAAGTGAACCAGGCGTCGGGCGCGGCGACCGCGACCAGCTCGCCCGACCGTGGGTGGTCGAGCCCCACCGCCTGCTTGCCGTTCTCGTCGAGGATCTCGGCGACGCCGTCGAGCCCCTCGAGCACCGCCCGGGCGCGTCCGAGGTGCTCGGGGTCGCGCACGTAGACGTGGGCGACCTGGTGGTCGGCCACCGCGAAGGCGCGCGAGGCGCCCGCGTCGAGCAGCTCCCAGCCGAGCGTCTCCTGCACCGCGAGGAGCCCCGCGCGGCGCAGCGCCCGGTTGATGTCGACGGGCCGGCGCACCGGGCGGATGCCGTACTCGGAGACGACCAGGACCTCCGCGCCCAGGCGTCGCGCGTGGCCGGCGAGGTCGCCCACGAGCGCGTCGACGGCGCGCAGGGCGGCCCGGCTCCGCGGGTCGTCGGGGCCGTGGCGCTGGTGGTCGTAGTCGAGATGCGGCAGGTAGACCAGCGTGAGCGCCGGGTGCTTGCGCTCCAGCACCAGGCGCGCGCACTCGGCGATCCACTTCGAGGACACGATGTCGGCGGTCGGGCCCCAGAAGTGGAAGAGCGGGAAGGGGCCCAGCTCGCGCTCGATCTCGTGATTCAGGTGGTGCGGCTGCGTGTAGATGCCGGGGATCTTGCGCCCGTCGGCGGGGTACATCGGGCGCGGGGTGACGCTCCAGTCCGCGCTCGAGTACATGTTGTACCACCAGAAGAGCTTCGCGCAGGTGAGCCCGGGGAGGCGGCGGCGCGCGGCCTCCCACACCTTCTCGCCCGCGACGAGGCGGTTGGACTGGCGCCAGAGCCAGATCTCGGAGAGGTCGCGGAAGTACCAGCCGTTGCCGACGACGCCGTGGTCGCGCGGCCGCGTCCCCGTGAGTATGGTCGACTGCGCGGTGCAGGTGACGGCGGGGAGCACCCCGCCCATCGGCGTCAGGAAGCCCGCGCGGGCGAGGGCGGCGAGCGCGGGCGTGTCGGCGCCGACCTGCGCCGCCGTCAGCCCGACGACATCCAGAACGACGAGCGGCGTCACCGCTGACCGCTCCATCGGCCCCTGCTCACGCGACTCCTCTCCGGCTGTTCGAGCGCCGGCTTTGCCGGCGCCATCCTGGGGGGAGGTTCGGAAGGGGGGCGGAGCCCCCCTCCGAGCGCTACGCGCGCGGGCCGCGCAGGATCGAGTTGCCCTCGAAGAGCGGGCCGGGCCGCGTCACCGGCGTGTCGAGCTCGCGGAGGTCGAGCCGGCCGCTCTTGGCGAAGAACGAGACGGGGTTGTGCCACACGACCTTCTCGATCTCGTGCTCGGGGAAGCCCCGCTGCCGCATCAGGTTGACGGTCTTGGGGACCTTCAGGGGATCGCTCTTGCCCCAGTCGGCCGCGCTGTTGATGACCATGCGGTCGGTCCCGTAGCGCTTGAGGATCTCGACCATGCGCGGCTCGTCCATCTTGGTGTCCGGGTAGATCGAGAAGCCCATCATGCAGCCGGTCTCGATCACGAGGGGCACGGTCTGCTCGGTGTTGTGGTCGACCAGCACGCGCTCGGGCGGGAAGCCGACCTCGCGCATGATGGCCAGCGTGCGCTCGACGCCGCGGACCTTGTCGCGATGGGGCGTGTGCACGAGGGCGGGGAGGTCGTGGGCGCGCGCCAGCTCGAGCTGGGCGGCCAGGTACTTCTCCTCGCGCGGCGTGATGTCGTCGAACCCGATCTCGCCCACGCCGAGCACGCTGTCCTTCTCGAGGTAGCGCGGCAGGAGCTTCAGCACGCCGTCGTTGACCCGGTCGTCGTTGGCTTCCTTGGGGTTGAGCGAGAGCGTGCAGTAGTGGCGGATGCCGAACTGCTCCGCCCGGAAGCGCTCCCAGCCGATGATGGTGTCGAAGTAGTCCGCGAAGGAGCCGACGGAGGTGCGCGGCTGCCCGAGCCAGAACGCGGGCTCGAGGATGGCGACGATGCCGGCCATCGCCATCCGCTCGTAGTCGTCGGTGACCCGGGAGAACATGTGAGCGTGGGGCTCGAACATGCGCATGTCGTTGATCCTCTCCTTGCCTCAGGCGATGGCGCGCTCCAGCGCGCGCCGCACCGCGGGGTCGGTCTCGCGGGCCAGCCGGTCCTCGAGGAACGGCCGGGCCCGCGGGTCGGCCAGGTGACCCAGCGCCCGCGCGGCCGCCGCCCGGTGGACCTCCGCCGGGTGCTCCAGGTAACCGCAGAGCTTGGCGGCGAGCCCCGGGGCGCCGTACCGGGCCACGATCGGCCACACGTCCGGGGGGACCGACCGTCCCGCGACCTCGCGCTCCGTGACGTACGAGAGTAGCATCCGGGACAGCTCGGCGTCAGCCCGCGTGTCCAGGCCGATCACGCGGTCGAGCGACACCCCCACGAACGCGCTCTTGAGCGCGAGCTTCCTGAACTCCTCGTCGGGCAGCACGCGCGAGGCGTACGGGTTCTCGGCGATGGCGGCCTCGAACAGCTCGACCGCGGTCACGCGGCCGGCGTCGAGGACGGCGTCGAGGGCGCCGTCGCCGCGGCCGATCAGGGCGAGCCCGCGGAGGGCGCCGGAGCGCTCGCGCAGGTCGCCGGTGAAGTAGAGCTCGCGCGCCAGCTCCGTCGCCGCTTGACTCGGGTCTCGCCTCGCGGCGGGCTCGCCCCGCCCCTCCTCTCCGGTTCTTAGGCTCCCCCCGCCCTCTGCCGCGGCTCGCACGGCCGTCTCGCCGACGCCGCTCGGCTCGGATTGACTCGGGTCTCGCCTCGCGGCGGGCTCGGCGCTTCGCTCTTCTCGGATTCTGGGGCTCACCTCGCCTTCGGCTGCGGCTCGCACGGCCCTCTCGCCGACGCCGCTCGGCTCGAACTGCGCGAACGCGCAGAGGACGGCGGCGCGGACCGCGTCGT
>OBEQ011226075.1_pt1 | contig 10413 bp, 11 predicted proteins | sample 1670901 | NCBI WGS metagenome assembly OBEQ01 (sample SAMEA104232315, study PRJEB22302) | groundwater metagenome | biome: forest; feature: aquifer; material: groundwater | place: USA | collected 2011-08-07 | depth 5.4 m | reverse complement strand
GAGGGGCTTAACCGGCGACAAAGCACGCGTTGTTTGGGCGCCTAGTCGAATGGCTATGCAGCGTACTAAAACAACCCTCTCCCCCCGGGAGAGGGTGGCCCAAAGGGCCGGGTGAGGGACGGTCTCAGCAAGAAGAAATATTGTCTAGGTTGCTGACTTCTGTCTAACTCTGAGAGGACTTCCCATGATGATTGATTCGACATTATTGCGTAACGTGATCGCTGCCGGTGCGCTGTGCTTGAGCCTTGCCGCAGGGGCGGTGGTGCTCAAAGCCGATCCTGCCAAAAGCAGCCTCACGATTGTATTCAAGCAATTGAATGTTCCCGTCGAAGCAAAATTTCACAAGGCCGCGATCCAGATCAACTTCGACAGTGCCAAGCCGGACACCGCCAAAGCCAGTGTCGAGATCGACCTTGCCAGTTTCGATCTGGGTGATCCGGAGTACAACAAGGAAGTGCTCAAGAAGGAATGGTTCAACGCCGCGCAATTTCCCAAGGCAACGTTTATTTCCAGTGCGATGAAAGCCGCAGGGAATGGCAAATTCGATGTGACCGGCAAGCTCAGCATCAAGGGTAAAACCGTGGATGTGACGTTTCCCTTGATGGTGAAGAAAGAAGGCGCAGCGCAGATTTTTGAAGGCGCCTTGCCAATCAAGCGCCTGGCCTTCAACATCGGCGAAGGAGAATGGAAAGACACCAGCATGGTAGCCGATGAAGTCATTATCAAATTTCGCATCGTGACGACGCAATAACCCCAATAACCCGACCCCCAACAACGACCCCGAACAAGGAGAGATCATGAAAACCACCCACCTCATCGCCGCACTGTTGACGCTGGCCAGTGCAACCGCCGCCGCGCAAACCTACACCATCGACCCGGAACATACCTACCCCAGTTTTGAAGCCGACCACATGGGCATCTCGGTCTGGCGCGGAAAATTCACCAAGACGCGCGGCACCGTCACGCTTGATCGCGTCGCCAAAACCGGTTCGATGGAGATCACCATCGACGCGACTTCAGTCGATTTCGGCCACGCCAAGATGAATGAACATGCGCGCGGCAAGAGTTTCTTCAACGTCGAAGAATTTCCTTCCGCGACTTACAAAGGTACGGCGATCAAATTCGAAGGCGATGTTCCGGTCGCCGTGGAAGGCGAGTTGACCTTGCTGGGAGTGACCAAACCAGTGGCATTGAAAATCAACAAATTCAAATGCATCATCCACCCGTTTTTCAAGCGGGAAGTCTGTGGTGCCGATGCCTCGGCGGAATTCAAGCGCACCGATTTCGGCATGGGCTATGGCGTGCCGAAGTTCGCTGCGCCGGAAGTGAAATTGTCGATTCAGGTTGAGGCCGTGGTGGCTGATTGAGCGGCACGTAAATTTTCCGGCATGACATTGAGCGTCGCTGCGCCATCAGAACAGGCGCAGCGCGTACCAGCACAAGCCGGCCAGTGCGGCATAGAACAGCAGAGAGGGAAAACCGATTTTGATATCGGCCAAGGACGGCAGCGCGGCGTACAGTGCGGTTGCAGCGAGATAGCCAGACAACAGCCACCCGCCCCATTGTTGCTGGAGCCAGAACGGCAGTGTCAGATGCCGCAGGCATAACCAGGCCAGTGGCAACAGCAGCACAGGAGCAAGTGCGACAAACGCGCCGTTGAAAAGGCCGAGCCTGCGAAAGGTGACCGAACCGAGTACCCAGCCATTTTTCGCGCGTTTGGGCCAGACTGAAAATCCTGCCGGTTGCGCCAGCAGCAGTGTGCCCACCAGAAGATGGGCGCACTCATGCGCGATCGTCCCGGGCAGGGCGAGCAGGGCAACACGCCACATCGACGTGCGGCTGGCGTGCAGCAGCAGGGTGCAGGCGAGAATCAACGCAGCACTGGGCCACAGGCCCGGCAGTTGCAAATAGGGTTGCAGTGTTTCCATCCAGTCTTTACAGAATTTCCAGAGGCGGTTCGTCCATCAAGGCGATTTGTTCGCGCAATTCCAGGATCCGATCCTGCCAATAACGTTGCGTATTGAACCATGGGAATGCGGCCGGAAAGGCTGGGTCGTTCCAGCGTTGTGCGATCCAGGCGGAATAGTGAATCAGCCGCAGGGTGCGCAAGGCTTCGACCAGATGTAACTCGCGCGGGTCGAAATCAAAAAAATCCCGATAGCCTTCGAGCACATAAGACAGTTGCAGATTCATTTCGGCGTGATTGCCGGACAGCAGCATCCACAGGTCTTGCACGGCCGGGCCCATGCGCGCATCGTCAAAATCGACAAAATGCGGGCCGCTGTTTTTTGCATCCTCTGTCCACAGCACATTGCCCATGTGGCAATCGCTGTGCAGACGCAATACCCGTACAGCGCCAGCACGTTCATAACAATGCCGCACACGACCCAGTGCCTGATCGACCACACTATGCCAGGCTGCGAGGAGGTCATCGGGAATAAAGCGATGCTCCAGTAAATAATCGCGTGCTTGCTCACCAAAGCTGACGACATCCAGCATCGGTCGCGCAACAAAAGGTTTGAGCGCTCCAAGCGCATGAATCCGCCCAATGAAACGTCCCATCCATTCCAGCGTATTCGGATCGTCGAGCTCAGGGGGTCGCCCGCTCTGACGCGGAAAGACTGCGAAACGATAGCCGCCAAATTGATTCAGTGTTTTGCCGTCCAGCACCAATGCAGGCACCACGGGAATTTCCTGCGCTGCCAATTCCGCCACAAAGGCATGTTCTTCCAGAAGCGCCGCATCGCTCCAGCGTCCCGGACGATAGAACTTGGCAACCAGTGGGCTGCTGTCTTCAATCCCGATTTGATAAACGCGGTTTTCGTAACTGTTGAGCGCCAGCAAACGACCATCGCATTGCAAGCCCACGCTGTAGAGCGCGTCGAGCACGCAATCAGGCGTGAGGTCGGCGAAGGGGGTGGTGATCAGTGTAGTCATACTGAAAAGTTAAAGGCATTGTTTACCACAGAGAACACAGAGAAAAGGAAAAACAAAACGGAGAATTGTTTTTGCTTTTCTCTGTGTTCTCTGTGGTGAAAGCATTTGCTTCTGCTTTTGCTTCTGAATTTGCGTCCGGCAAACGGCTCAACCTGGCAGATCAACAAACCGCATCTTGAAACTCTTGCCTTTGATATTCCCTTTGCTCAGTTTCACAAAAGCCTGATCCGCAATTCGCCGATCCAGTGCCACATAGGTGCTGAACTCCCCCACGCTGATCTTGCCGACCTGTTCCTTGGTCAGGCCCACTTCGCCGGTAAGGGCGCCCAGCAAATCGCCGGGACGCAGCTTGTCTTTCTTGCCGCCCATGATGCACAGTGTCTTCATCGGTGCGCGCAGGGGGCCGCCTTCCGCCGGTTTCAGTGAAGACAATTCAAACCAGTCCACCAGACGCTTTTGATAGTCTTCAATCAGCTTGACCCAGCGCATTTCATTCGGCGTGCACAGACTCAGCGCCAGACCTTTACTGTGTCCGCGACCGGTGCGGCCGATACGGTGGATATGCACTTCGGTATCTTTAGTGACATCCACATTGAGCACCGCATCCAGACTTTGAATGTCGAGCCCGCGCGCCGCCACATCGGTGGCGACCAGTACCGAACAACTCTGGTTTGCAAACAGCACCAGAATTTCGTCACGTTCGCGCTGTTCCAGTTCTCCATACAAGGCCAGCGCACTGAAACCTTGCTGGCGCAATTCTTCTGCCAGCTCGCGGCAATGAATCTTGGTATTGCAAAAGGCCAGCGTTGACGTCGGACGGAAGTGGTTCAGCAGTTGTGCCACGGCAGCGTTGCGCTGTTCCGGTGTCACTTCATAAAAACGTTGTTCGATGCGGCCGCCATCGTGTTGCGATTCCACTTTCACTTCTTCGGGCCGGTTCAGATAACGCGCACTGGCCTTGCGAATGTCATCCGGATAGGTGGCGGAAAACAGCAAGGTCTGACGGCGCGCCGGACATGCGCTGACAATGCCGGAAATCTCTTCTTCAAAACCCATGTCGGTCATGCGGTCGGCTTCATCCAGCACCAGCGTTTGCACCTTGGACAGATCAATGGTGTTGCGCCCGAGGTGATCGCGAATCCGTCCCGGTGTGCCGACGACGATGTGCGCGCCGTGTTCCAGCGAACCGATTTGTGGCCCCATCGGCGTGCCGCCGCACAGCGTCAGCACCTTGATGTTGTCGGCAAAACGCGCCAGGCGACGCAACTCTTTCGCCACCTGATCGGCCAGTTCACGCGTGGGGCAGAGTACCAGCGCCTGAATGGCAAAGTAGGTCGGGTTCAGTTTGTGCAGGATGCCGATGCCGAACGCGGCGGTTTTGCCGCTGCCGGTCTTGGCTTGCGCAATCAGATCGCGCCGCTCCAGAATGATCGGCAGGCTCTGCGCCTGAATCGGTGTCATCTCGTGATAGCCAAGGCTGTCAAGATTGCTGAGCATGGCCGGGGTCAGCGCCAGGCTGGAAAAGGAAGTGGTGGTCACGATGTTTGAATAGCCAGAGAAAGCAGGAAGAGGCGCACAGTCTAACAGGGCGGCTGCCTTGCCGGATTGCATGGCCTGCGTGGCTTGTGTTTGCGCAAGGTCTGCCGATTTAAAAAAAACCGCTGACCTTGCGGCTCAGCGGTTTTTATTTTGCGACGGCTGCCAGATCAACTGCGGCGCAGACAGTTAAGGAAACACGGATTTATTCGGAAAACAAACTTGCTGTCGCTCCTGCGTAGGCAGGAGCCCAGTGTCTTCGCGGTGTTTCAATGCGTTGCATAGCCAGCCGACTAGGCACGATAAAACCCGTGCCAAGTCGTTGGTTAAGCCGCTGGGTTCCTGCCTGCGCAGGAACGACGAATAAATCTGCGCTTCCTTAACTCCTGGTTTTGAACACCAGCAGAACGCCGCCCAGCACGATCGCGCCCACGCCCGCCCAGAGCGGAATGTTGACGGTTTCCTTTTCCTGTACCGATATCTGGATCGGCCCCAGATTGGTTTCGTGGGTCTCTTTGGTATAGGTGAAACTGCCATAAACCAGGGCCAGTGTTCCGGCCACAATCAGTGCGATGGCGACTATCTTGATGGCATTCATTGCATTCTCCTGCAGAAAACGGCATGCGCGATTCTTTCTGTCTGCGATGGCGCTATATCCGCCGACCCTGGATCAAGCTCACCAGAAGCATCACGACAGCGACCACGAGCAGAATGTGAATGAAGCCGCCGATGGTAAATGAACTGACTAAGCCTAATAGCCAGAGGATGAGTAAAATCACGGCAATGGTTCCAAGCATTTTTTGCTCCTTTGCTGATCTGAGTGAATGTCAGTGTTTCAGGATCAAGCGAGGATTTACGCAACGCATTCACGCTTACAAGAATTCGAACATTCTGTGAACCAATATAAGTTGCGTGGGCGTTCAATGCCAGAGTGATCCGGAAATTCAGCATCCTCCTACAGGTGCAGGACCGAAATTCCGAGGGGGAAATCCTGAGTGTCCCAAATGTTCGACCAACGATCTTGCCCATTGCCCCATGTCATTTCTGCGTAGTTGGTTATACTTTGGCTCGTTCAAATTTCTGGCGTTGAGAATCATGTCCATAATCCCGGTTTGTCCTCAATGTGCGATGGAAAATACCTACCCCGACGGCGACAACTATGTTTGCGCCGACTGTGGTCATGAGTGGTCACAAATCGAAATCGGAGAGGCAGAGGACAAGGCCGAGGCGGTGGTGAAAGATGCCAATGGCAATGTGTTGAACGATGGCGATGCCGTGGTGCTGATCAAGGATCTGAAAGTGAAAGGCGCGTCCACCACCCTGAAAATGGGCACCAAGATCAAAAGTATTCGCTTGGTTGGCGGCGACCACGAAGTGGATTGCAAGATGGACGCCGGCAACTTCATGCTCAAGGCTTGCTACTTGCGCAAGGTTTGAAGCTAGCCTTTCATCGTCTGATTCCGTCCCGCCTGCTTGGCCCGGTAGAGCGCCTGATCGGCGCGGTCGATCAAACCGTCGATCGTTTCGCCGACTTGATACTGGGCGATGCCCACTGACGCCGTGATGCGGAACTTCGGCCCCAAGCCATCGAACGCGGTACGCTCCAGCTGGCTATTGATGCGGGCAACTGAAAATTCGGCTTGCTCAAGCACACTCTGTGGCAGCAACAACAAAAATTCCTCGCCACCCCAGCGCGCCAGGATGTCGCTGGAACGAACGCAATGCGCGGCGATTTTGGCGAACGAACGCAGCACCGTATCGCCGCCGTTATGGCCGTAGGGGTCGTTGACTCGCTTGAAATGATCGAGGTCAAACACACACACGCAAAAAGAGGGGCCACCACCACGATCCATCCGGCTCTTTTCTCGTTCGAGCATGTCCAGCAGATAACGCCGGTTATACAAGCCGGTCAAATCGTCATGCACCGCCATCTCAGTCAGCTTGGCCATCGTCAGATGCAGTTCGGCATTGCTGGCTTTCAGGCGTGTGCGCAATCGGCTCAGATTGCCGGCCAGCAAGACAACGAACATCAACACCAGACACATCGAAAACCAGATCGCCGCTTCCATGCGCCAGTCCACCGTGTGCGGATAAAGCCGCGCAGCAACCAGGATCACCAGCGGGAACAGCAGCACCGGAAACAGCGCCAGCCGGGCCAACTGCCATCCGGTCAGAATAGTGCCGCCGAACAACAGGGCAATCACATAAGCGAAGATGAATACTCCGCGAAAGGGCCCACCATGTACCATCGAATAACTGCATATCAGAATGGCACCGAGGATCTGTGCCTGCGTCAGACTCGGATCCATGAAGCGCAGATTCCAGCCGCGCCAGATGATCAGCAGAAACACAGCCGGTGTGACGGTGATCAGAACCGCATAGGTCGTGAAGACCTGCCAGGGATAAAACGCGTGCCATGCGCCAAACGCTATCACCACCGCGCACAGCAGATAGAACACGACCGAAAGCAGCGTACGCTTGATGCGGTAATGTTGTGCCGATTGAAGGGTTGCAGACAGCGATGCGCGCACGGGCTGTTTCCTGAAAGTGAGAGGCGCATGATGGGCAAAGTCGCCGGAAACAAAACATATTTCGGCACGCCTCTCGAACTGTTTAGAGCGCATTCATGAATAGTTGTTAATTTGCGCGTTCCCGCGCCAAGCAACGGCTTGGCACCAGCTCGATTGCGCCTGTTCGTTGCTCAAGTCACGGGTTGGCGTGAGTTGAGAGGTGCCGACGGGCTTTGCGACGGCTGGGTTCCGCGACACTGGGTTCTGCCGACTGTTGTCGCAACAGCTACCTGAAGCTAATATTGCACCTTCGGCGGATGGTCAGGAGGGTGGGTGATGGCGATGGCTCGCATGAGCATTGGCACACGGTACGGCACATGAAAAAATCAACAGGGTGGAGCCTGTCCAGCAGGCCGCTGGGCCATGACAGCTTGTCTGTCTATCGCGAACGGATCATGTTCCCCGCCGCATTCGCCGGCGCGCTCTTGCTGCTGCCTTTCGTAGTCAATAATTTTCTCCAGCACCGCCCGCTGCTGGGATGTGCGCTTTTCCTGGTGGTGTTGACGTTCGCTATCGACGCTGCCGCCCTTTATGCAAAGCGCAAGCTACCGCTGCCGTTTCCACTGCTGCTCGCCCCGGCGGGTTTTGCTGTCATGCTTTCCCTGGTGACACCCAATATCGGGATTTACGGCGTGCTGTGGTTCTATCCATTGCTATTGTTTGGTTACCTGGTACTTTCGCGCCGTTTCGCCAACCTGTGCGGTGCAACTCTGGCCGTCATCGCCACGGTGTTGGTGTATCTGTATATCAGCCCGGGCGCAGGGGTGCGCTTCCTTGTGTCGTCGGGGCTGACCATTCTTATCCTGAATCTGGTTCTACAAGTCATTAGCGAATTGCAACATCAACTTGTTGCACAGGCCATCACGGATCCGCTGACCGGCGCCTTCAACCGGCGGCATATGGAGTCTTGTCTGCTAGATGCGATCGAGCGCAACCGCCGCACGGCCGCCCCAATGTCCCTGATCCTTGTCGATATTGATCACTTCAAGGATGTGAATGACCAGTTCGGCCATGAAGCCGGCGACACTGTTCTAAAGGCGCTCGTGGCGCTGATCAACACCCACTCGCGCAAACTGGACCTGCTCTTTCGCATGGGGGGCGAAGAGTTTTTGCTGCTGTTGCCGGACATGCAGGAAAAAAGCGCCATCACCGTGGCGGAACATTTTTGTGAATTGATTGCCGCCTCGACACTGCTGGTAGATTGCCCCGTATCCGTCTCGGTCAGCATCGGTGTGAGTGAATATCTGCCCAGCGAATCACTTGACGATTGGATCAAGCGTGCCGACAACGCAATGTACCAGGCAAAAAGAGAAGGGCGGAATCGGGTGATTTGCGCAGCGCGCATGACGCTTCCCTGAAACAACGTCAGAAACAACGTCACAGCTTGGCAACCTTGCGATTTCTTGCGACCCACACTGCAAGCGCACATGCCTTGTCAGTCATCTGATACCTGCGGCGGCCGGCTGCTGCCGAATACACGATCCCAAAACGCACTGGTTACGCCGTAGCAGCAATCCGGCTGCTCGGCGCGGTGATGCTGTGCATGCCAGCGCTTGCGCTGCCGCAGCCAGGCATTGTCGGCACGCCAATGGTGGGTGGCATGATGCGTGATGGAGTAGGTCAGGTAGCCGGCCAGCACGCCGAGTGTCAGCGCGCAGGCAGACCAGAGCGTGCCCAACGCCAGGGCCGGCAGGAAGACCAGCGTGGCGATCAACGCCGCGCTCATGAGCGTTGGTGTGCAGATCAACGCCGTGGGTCGCTGATGGTGCTCCGCATGCCAACGGCGAAACGGCTCCAACCCGTGCAGCACGAAGCGATGCAACGCGTACTCGATGATGGTCCAACTCCCCAGACCAATCAGTGTGAACAGCACGACTTCCAGCCGTTGCGTACGCGGTGCGTCCACCAGCAGGAAGGCCGCCAATAGCACCACTGCGGCGCTATAGAGCACGAGGTCGGCGCGGTATGCCGCCTTGCTGTGTTCCAGTTTGAAAGCTCCCATGTGCATCCCTTGCTTGTCAGTGTGGCTACCCGGTTCGGGTCAGCCTTGCAACGCTCTTTTGCAGCCAGCGTATTGCATCACGCCGCCGGTGCGACAGCGCACGAGACGACGATGCCAATATAAGCGAAGCTGAACTCAATGCCAGCGCAGCGCCAAAAACTCAGCATCCTCCTACAGGCGCGGGGGTAATGGCTGACAGTGAAACGTAAAAGGTGGCGGGTCAAATGCTATGAAAGACCGACCCCGAGATGCGTGGTCTGACCGTGAGGTCTCAGAGTCAAATACATTGTGGACTGCGCCCCAGGGTTAACCTAGAATTCGCGCATAGGTACAAGAATAAACACCAGAACACAACAAAAGAAAATGATTGCGCAGCCATTCACGATATTCACAGTATTGAGACGGTGTGGCTTGCTGATTCTGGCCTTCATTGCTCCAGCGGCAGACGCGCACGTGAAGTGGTTTGCGCCTTACGACATTGCCCAACCGCCGCTTCCCGTCGATGCGGTCTTGACCTCCACCTTCGTCTATTTCTTCATCGCATCGGTCGTCTCGGTCTATGGGTTTTTCCTGGTGGATCGATATCTCGACCGGAACAGATTCGGTGCCGCGCTCGAGCAGAAGCTGCAACAACTGGATGACGTGGCAATCAACATCATGCGCCTGTGCGCATTCGTGTTTTTTGTTTCGCTGTGGATCTACCAGCATTTCACTCAGGTGAGTTTCTTTCTCACGCCGGAATTGCATACCGCGCATCCGCTGGTCTCGTGGTTGCAGCTCGTAATCGGACTCTGCGCATTGTGGCGGCGCGCATTGCCGCTCATCGGCATTGGCATCGCCGTGCTGTATGGCAGCGCCGTCGCAGCGTATGGCGTTTACCATTTGCTCGATTACGTGATCTTTCTCGGCATCGCGTATTTTTTTCTGGTCTCATCGAGCGCGGGCCGGTGGAAGAAGTCAGGGTTCGCCGTGCTCTTTGCCGCCACCGGCATTACCTTGTTGTGGGCCGCTATCGAGAAATTCGCTTATCCCCACTGGACTTACCCCTTGCTCACCACCCACGCGTCCTTGTGCATGGGGTTGTCGCCGTATGTCTATATGGTGCTGGCGGGGTTCGTGGAATTCAACGTGGCATTTTTGTTGCTGGGCGCAACGTCTGTCCTCACGCGTCTGGTGGCCCTCGGGCTGGACGCCGTATTCGTCGCGGCCATCTACATGTTCGGCCTGCTCGACGCCGTGGGCCACCTGATGATCATCGCCATCCTGCTCGTGCTCGTCGTCAAAGGTCCCACCGACGCAAGACGAATACTGGTGCTGCAAGAAAAGCCGCTGTGGGTCGAAGCCGGTTTCATGACCAGTCTGTACGTC
>OBEQ010045501.1_pt1 | contig 10414 bp, 9 predicted proteins | sample 1670901 | NCBI WGS metagenome assembly OBEQ01 (sample SAMEA104232315, study PRJEB22302) | groundwater metagenome | biome: forest; feature: aquifer; material: groundwater | place: USA | collected 2011-08-07 | depth 5.4 m | reverse complement strand
ATAGCTTCGAATCGCCCGAAGCGCTGGTCGAAAGTATCGACGATCTCAACCGCCTGGCGTTGATCGCGGTGAACTTCCCGCGCTTCGCCGACGGCCGCGGCTATTCGTTCGCGATGCTGCTGCGCACGCGTTACGGCTATACCGGCGAGCTGCGGGCTATCGGCGATGTCCTGCACGATCAGCTGTTCTATATGAAGCGCGTCGGCTTCGATGCCTATGCCGTGCGTGCCGACAAGAACATCGAGGACGCCTTGCGCGGCCTGAACGATTTCAGTGAACCGTACCAGTCTGCCGTCGACGTACCGATGCCGCTGTATCGCCGGCGTGCGCGGTAATCAAGAAACTGTATTCCTACGTAAACAGGAGAAGTAGATGAGTCTTACGCAAAAAATCGAACAGACGAAAACATTGTTGCAGCAGATTGAGCGCGACTGGGCACCGGCCACCTTCGCCAACAGCTTTGGCGCCGAAGACATGGTGCTCACCGATCTGATCGCCAAGAACGCCGCCAAAATCGAAATCTTCAGTCTCGACACCGGCCGTCTGCACGGCGAGACCTACAAGCTGATGGGCCAGGCGCGCGAGAAGTACACGAACGTCACCTTCAAGGCGTACTACCCGAACGCCGCCGCCATCGAAGAGTTCGTCAACAAGAACGGCATCAATGCCTTCTACCAGAGCGTCGAGATGCGCAAGGGTTGCTGCGGCATCCGCAAGGTCGAACCGCTCAAGCGCGCGCTCGCCGGCAAAAAGGCCTGGATCACGGGCCTGCGCCGCGAACAGGCGGTGTCGCGCACCGAACTCGCGGTCTCCGAGTTTGACCAGGGCAACGGCCTGCAAAAATTCAGTCCGCTCGCCGATTGGACGCTGGCCGACGTCTGGGCCTATATCCGCGAAAACAACGTGCCGTACAACGAGCTGCACGACCGCAATTTCCCGAGCATTGGTTGCGAGCCGTGCACGCGCGCCATCGCGGTCGGTGAAGACGTCCGTGCCGGACGTTGGTGGTGGGAAAATCCGGAGACCAAGGAATGCGGCCTGCACCCGGCCGGCGGCAAGGCAGCGACGGCAACGGCGAAGTAATCCCACGCAGTAACGGCATTAAAAAAGGCGGCAGATTCTATCTGCCGCCTTTTTTGCGTCTGCGCCTCAGGGGCGCATTGTTCAGGCCTTCAATGCGGCTGCCAATACCTCGGCCACGCGCGCGATGTGCGCCACCGGCATCCCCGGATAGATCGGCAATGCCAACGCCTCGTTTGCGGCCTTCTCGGACACCGGTATGCTGCCGGGTTTATATCCCAGCGATTGATAGACGTCCTGCAGATGCAGCGGCTGCGGATACGCAATCGAGCATCCGACTTTATTGTCGACCAGATACTGACGCACACGATCGCGGTTCTTCACGCGCAGGGTATACAGATTGAACACGTGCCGACCGTGCGACGGACGCGGCGGCAGCCCGACGCCGAATGCCGCCAGGCGCTGGTCGTACTCGCTCGCCACGCTGATGCGTCCGGCGATATCGCGTTCGATGTGACGCAGCTTGATGCGCAGCAGCGACGCCTGAATCTCGTCGAGACGCGAGTTATAACCGATCTCGTTGTGGAACCAGGGTTTGTAGGCGCCGTGGTTGCGCAGGCGACGCAGGTGTTCCGCGACCTCGTCGCGGTTGGTGGTGATGATGCCGCCATCGCCGTAACAGCCGAGCACCTTGGTCGGATAGAAACTGAAGGCGCCGGTGTCGCCGATGCTGCCGACCTTGCGCTCGCCGACCGTGGCGCCGAACGACTGCGCGCAGTCTTCCACCACGGCGAGCTTGTGCTCGCGCGCAATGACCATCAGTTCGTCCATCTTCGCGGGATTGCCGTACAGGTGCACCGGGATGATGGCTTTCGTTTTCGCGTTCACCAACTTGGCAACACTCTTTGGATCGAGATTGAAACTGTCGGCCTCAATGTCGGCGAAGACCGGCGTAGCGCCGACCAGCGTAACGGACTCGGCGGTTGCGAAGAACGTGAACGGGCTGGTAATGACTTCATCGCCGCGCCCAATGCCGAGCGCGCGCAGCGACAGGATCAGCGCATCGGTACCGTTGGCACAGGCAACGGCGTGCTTGGCGCCGATGTACGCCGCGCATTCCTTTTCGAACGCCGTGACGTGCGCGCCCAAGATGAACGCACCGCTGGCGCCGGCGGCGCGCACGGTCTCGAGCCATTCGGCCTCGAGTTCCTGGTACTGGGAGGATAAATCTAGAAACGGAACCGCGTTCACGTCTGACATTCGGAAATCTTCTCCTTCACAAGTAACGCCACCCGCAACGCCTCGAGCCCCACACGCCCGGTCACGAGCGGTGGTTGTCCGGTGCGAACCGAATGGACGAAGTGTTCAAGTTCAGTGTCGAGCGGCGGACGCGGCTGGATGTTCGCCGTCTCGTTAACTATCTTCGGCCAGTCGCCTTCCTCATTCGGAACCGCGTACGACATCTCGAGCTTCTGTTCGATGTAATCGAGACCGTAGTAATGCGCATCGCCGAACACGCGAATGCGCCGGAAACGCTTGTTGGAGACGCGGCTCGCCGTCACGTTGGCGACCGCACCGTTCTCGAATTCGAGACGCGCGTTGGCGATATCGGCATGCTGCGTGATGACCGGGATACCGGTAGCAGCGATGGTCTTGAGCGGCGCCTTGACCAGCTCCAGCACGATATCGATATCGTGGATCATCAGATCGGTCACGACGTCGACGTCCGTGGCGCGGGCCACAAACGGTCCCAACCGATGCACTTCGATAAAGCGCGGATTGGTCGCGCGCTCGGCCAGCGCCATCATGCCGGCATTGAAACGCTCGAGATGACCGACCTGAAAAATCACGCCGGCGCGCTCGGCCAGCTCGACCAGCTCGCGCGATTCTTCGAGCGTCGGCGCCAGCGGCTTTTCCATCAGCATATGCACGCCCTGCTCCAGAAACGGACGTGCCGCCGGAAGGTGCAGGCTGGTCGGCACCACGATGCTGACCGCGTCGATCTTGCCGAGCAGCTCGTTGGCGTCACCGAAGGCGGCGCAGCCGTGCTGCGCGGCGACGTCGCGCGCGACATCGAGATTCACGTCGGCCACGCCCACCAACTGGACGTTCGGCATCGCGGCGTAGATCTTGGCGTGCAGTTTGCCGAGGTAGCCGACACCGACGACACCGACGCGAAGTCGCTCGGTACCCGGTTTGGATGAAATCGTCATTGATATTCTTGGTTCGGCGTCGGCTGAGGGGTCGCGGAGACCTTAAAAACTGCGGGAATTATACATGAGGCCCGGGCCCTTTGTTACGGGCGCCCGCATCGCGAGCTATGGACTAGCCGACACCAAGTGCCAGGCCTGCGATTCGACAAATACGTTTAACAAGCGCGTGTCGAGCTTCCCTTGCTTGGCCTCGGTTTCGAGAATCGCCAGCGCCTGCTCGGGCGGCAGCCCGCGCTTATAGGGCCGGTCGCCGGCGGTCAGGGCATCGTAAATATCGGCGATCGTCATCATGCGCGACTGCACCGGGATCGCCTCCCCCGCCAGTCGCTGCGGGTAACCGGAGCCGTCGAGCTTTTCATGGTGCGAATACGCAATCAGCGGCAGGTCACGCAACTGGCGCGTCCACGGAATGAGGCTGAGAAAGGCGAAGGTATGCGAGACGTGCGATTCAATCTCGGTGCGCTCCTTCGGATTGAGGCTGCCTTTCGAGAGCGCCAGATTCGCAAACTCGAATTCATCCAGCAGCGGCACATCTTCTCCATGTTCGCCCGGAAATTTGAAACGCAGCAACCGTTCGAGGTCCGCCGGGGCGGCAAATGACACCGACGGCTCGTTCGCGTTCAGCACCAGCTGCAAGTACTCGTCCAGCATTCCGCAATCGGCCGCCAGCGTTTGCTCGATTTCCTGGCGCCGGCGCGCGAACGCCTCCGCCTCCAGACGCTCATCGTGCAGCGCCAGCAGACGTTGAAACGCGCGCCGCTCCAGGCTCGCACGGGCAAAGCGGAAACGTTGGCGCACCAACTCCAGCTCATGCGGGTAGAGTTTTTTGGCCTTGACGAGGACGTACTCGCGCACGCCGACCTTACCGAAGTCATGCAGCAGCGCCGCATAGCGCAGCTCGCGCATCTGTTCGCGCGTGAACGCGACGTCGCGCAATCCATGCTCGCCGGTACGGTCGACGGCAACGGCCAGGCGCTCGGTAAAGTCGGCCACGCGAAACGAATGGCCGGCCGTGGTCGGATCGCGCGTTTCAATTGCCTGCACCGAGGCCTTGATGAATCCCTCGAACAGCCGCTCGATATCGGCGTACAGCATACTGTTCTCGAGCGCGACACCGGCCTGACCGGCAAGGGCCGCGGCCACCGCTTCGTCTTGCGCGTCGAACGCGAGCACGTGCTGCGCGAACTCTTCCGGCGTGCGCAGCTTCACATCGGGCCGGCCTTTGCGATTGATCAGCTGCAACACCCCCACCACGTCATCGGCCTTGTTCTTGAGCGGCACCGTGAGCAGCGATGTTGTGCGATAACCCAGCTTGCGATCGGAGTCGGCGCTGAAGCGATAGGGCGCGTCCGCTGCGATGGCGTAGGCATCGGCCAGCACCAACGCGCTGCCGGTGCGCGACACGTAACCAGCGATGCTGTCTTCGCCGACCGGGATACTTTGGACCGAGGTGGCATCGCCGAGCGAGGCGTTTTGCCAGAAACGAAAGCAGAGGCGCCCGTCGCCGTCGCGCGTGTAGATTGAGGCGCCGTCGGCCTGCGTCAGGCTGCGCGCATAAGTCAGGATCAGGCGCAGCAGCGCGTCCAGATCTTTTTCGGACGCCAGCGCACGGCCGATTTCGAGCACCTGTTCCAGCATGCGTGCGGCGCGCCCGCCGTGCAGGTTTGCCGCCAATGCAAACGCCGATTTGAGCGTCGTGTAAATGACGTCAGCCTTGGAAGCGATGTCGAGCACGCCGGCCACATTGGCGTGCGCCAACCACTTCCCGGGTTGGCGCGTTTCCGCGCTCGGCATCCAGACGATAACGATGGCGTTGATGTCGGCACGCGCCAGCAGTTGTTGCGCCTCGTCCGACGTGGCCACGATGACGACACCGGCCAGATTTCCCGTCAGTTCATGCACCTGCGCAAAAACCGTCATCTCGTGCGCCGGCAACAGCGCCAGCACGTCAGCGACGATGGTCGTCACGCGATTCGACAGGCAAAGCCGCGGCAGCGTTGAATTCATGTTGTTATGGATCTGGTGCACCCTGTTAGTAAGATACACTATCCAGCCCGTCCCCACCTTTCCACGCGATGACCACTGACCCACGCGCCGTACTCATCACCGGCTGTTCCTCCGGCATCGGCCTATGCTTGGCGCAAGGTCTGCATGCGCGCGGATACCGGGTGTTCGCCACCGCGCGCAAAGCGCAGGACGTGGCGACCTTGCGCGGGCTCGGCCTTGAGGCCTTTGCGCTCGACCTCGATTCATCGGAGTCAATCCGGGCTGGCGCCGAGCATGTGCTGCAGCAGACGCGGGGCAAACTCTATGGCCTGATCAACAACGGTGCCTACGGACTACCGGGCGCCGTCGAGGATCTTTCACGCGCTGCGTTGCGCGCCCAGTTTGAAACCAATGTCTTCGGCACCCAGGAACTCACCAATTGTCTATTGCCGGCCATGCGCACTACCGGCGAAGGCCGCATTATTCAGATCAGCTCGCTATTAGGCATCGTGTGTCTGGCCTATCGAGGCGCCTACAGCGCCTCCAAATTCGCGCTCGAGGCGCTTTCCGACACCATGCGTCTGGAGCTTCGCGGCACGAATATCCATGTCGCGCTGATCGAACCCGGACCGATCAAAACGCGGTTTCGCGTCAACGCCCATGCGGCGTATCGGAAGTGGATCAATAAGGATAAAAGCGCCCATCGCGATTACTACACCCGCGTTGAGGCACGACTGGGAGGAGACAAACCGCTGCCGTTTACGCTGCCACCGGATGCCGTGCTCGCCAAAGCGATTCACGCACTTGAAGCGGGGCGCCCCCGGTTGCGTTATCCGGTGACGGTGCCGGCGCGGTGGGCCCTATGGTTGCGGCGAGTATTGCCGGGACGGGCACTTGATCGCATAGCCGCCGCCACGAGTGGCGGCGGCACGCGTTGATAGACTTAAATTACAAGAAGAACTGGAAGTTGATAGATACCACGTCGTACTTGAGCGAGACGTTGCCACTGGTCGTGAAGTCACCGGCCGGTACATTCGGTTTCAGAATGAAACGTTCGTATTCGAGCTTCAGCGTCGAACTCCTGCCGGCGAAGATCAGGCCGACACTTCCGGTCGGCGCAATGCCAGTCGAGTGAAACTTGTTGCCGAGGGAGTCCTGCGCCGTCGCATCCCAGCGCCATCCGCCACCGGTGAAGGTAACGCCGTAAAAGCCGTCGCTATCGCGCTGAAACGGAACCGTGACAAACACTTTTCCGTGAAAGCCCTGGGCACTGTATTTGTCCTCGACGCCGATGCCGCGCGTGTAGGTAATGGTATCGGAATTGACAAAACCGGCTTCAGCGCCGAAGAACCGGCTCATGGCGTAGCCGAGATATCCGCGCTTGAGATACGGTGAACCACCGGTATCCACGCCTGTCGCGAGTTCGTTGCGATCGCGGATCGCGCCGATACCCATCTCGAAAAACCATCCCTTCTGTTTGTTTTCATCTTCGGCGGCCGATGCGGTTAGCGGCAAGGCCTGCATTACAACAAATCCGGCCAACAGCGCCGCGATCAACGACAGCCCACGTGGACACTTCATGCTGGTCATCCTCCTCACTGCTATTAGTTTGTGTGGCGCCCCTTTGACCGGCGACACGAATATGACAACCCCATTGTAGTACAACAATTTACGCGTCAATGACCCATTGTTGCGGTTCATCGGTGGGCGTCATGCTGGGGTTGGCCGACACTCAATCCAGCATGTGGGACACAAGCCCATCGGCCAGCTTCGGCTCAAACCAGGTCGATTTGGGCGGCATGACTTCACCCGCGTCGGCCACGGCCATGAGATCGGCGAGCGAGGTGGCGAACATGGAAAAGGCCACCGCCATTTCGCCTGATTTGACGCGCCGTTCCAGCTCGGCCAGGCCGCGAATGCCCCCGACAAAATCAATGCGCTTGTCTCGACGCGGATCGCCGAAACCCAGTACCGGCGCCAGCAGATTGTCCTGCAGCAGGCTCACGTCCAGCCGACGCACCGGGTCCTCGCGCGGAACGTGCTCGGGCCGAATCCGCAGTCGATACCATTGCCCGGCCAGATACATCCCGAACTCGCCCACCGCTGCCGGTTTGCACGCCGTGGCCACCGCCGCGATATCAAACGTCTCCACGACGCGCGCGAGAAACTCCTCCCGCGACAAGCCGTTTAAATCCTTGACCACGCGGTTGTAGTCGAGAATCTGCATTTGATTGTCGGGAAACATGACGGCGAGAAAGTATTCGTAGCCCTGGTCGCCCGAATGCCGCGGGTTGGTGACGCGGCGCGTGGTAGCGACGCGCGCGGCCGCCGCGGAGCGATGATGGCCGTCGGCAATATACAGACGCTCCATGGCATTGAACGCACGCGTGAGCTGATCCACGACCATACGCTCGCGCACCGCCCACAGGCTGTGACGCACACCTTCGTCGGCAGTGACGTCGACATCCGGTGCCACCGCGGTCAACCGCGCCACCAGCGCGTCGATGTCGGGTGAATGCCGATACGTCAGAAACACTGGTCCGGTCTGGGCGTTGAGCGTATCGATCTGACGTACGCGATCGTCTTCTTTATCCGGGCGCGTGAACTCATGGCGCCGGATGTGCCCGCTTTCATACGCGCTCACCGACGCGGCCACCACCAGGCCGACCTGCGTGTGCGCACCCATCACCAAACGATACAGGTAGTAGCACGGCTCGGGGTCGCGCAGCAGCACCGCTTCGTGCAGCATGCGATCGAAATTTTCCCGCGCCTTGGCGTACACCGGCGCGCTATACGGATCGGTGCCCACCGGCAGATCGATCTCGGCTTTGGAGATATGAAGAAAGCTCCACGGCTTTCCGGCCGCGCGCTGGCGCGCCTCGCTGGAATCGAGCACATCGTACGGCGGCGCGATCACGTCTTGCGCGCGTCCCGGGGCCGGCCGAAGACCGGTGAAAGGGCGAATCAGATTCATGTAGTCACTCGAAGCTTGTCTCAAATAAAAGGGCCGACTCCCCTCATCCCTTCTGCCAGCGGGAGCAGCAGCGACCGCCGCGCATTGCGCAGTCGGTTCACCCGGGCGCAATTCAAAACCACTTACCGACGCAGGTCAAACCGCTTTTTATGATCCCGACGCGCTTGGCGGCACCGTCTCACACCGCTATCATTGCGCGCCCAACCACCTCCCCCATTGCTTCCACATGCCCGTTCCGTCCTGCCGTTACTATCTGCCGCCCGAGTGGACCGACCAAAGCGGCGTGATGCTGACGTGGCCGCATGCGCACGGCGACTGGGCCCCGCGCCTGACGTTGGTCGAGCCGGTGTTCGACGCCATCGCGCTCGAAGTCAGCCGGCGCGAAAAGGTGCTCATTTCCTGCTACGACAGCAAACATCGCGATCACATCGCCGCGCGCCTGCGCGCCGTCGGCGTGGGCATAGCGCAAGCGGTATTGCACGTGGTGCCCTCGAACGATACCTGGGCCCGCGACCACGGACCGATCACCGTCACGTGCCAGGATGAACCGCTGCTGCTCGACTTCGGCTTCAACGGCTGGGGCGGCAAATTCGGCCACGCCGCCGACAATGAAATCTCGCGCCGCCTGTACGCGCTCGACGCCTTCGGCGATGCGCCGATACAGAAAGTCGACATGATTCTCGAGGGCGGCTCAATCGAGGTCGACGGCTGCGGCACGCTGCTCACGACCGCGCAGTGCCTGCTTACGCCGACACGCAATCCAACCCTCTCGCGCGAGCAGATCGAAGCGCAGCTCAAAGAACTGCTGGGTCTCACGCGCATCCTGTGGCTCACCCAAGGCCACCTCGAAGGCGACGACACCGACGCCCACATCGATACACTGGCACGCTATTGCGACGCCAACACCATTGCCTACGTCGCCTGCGACGATCCAACCGATTCGCACTACGAAGGCCTGAAAGCAATGGAGCGCGAACTCCAGGCATTCACGGCTGCCGACGGGCGCCCGTACAAACTCGTGCCGCTGCCATGGCCGCAGGCCAGGCACGACGAAGACGGCCGCCGCCTGCCCGCGACCTACGCGAACTTTTTGATTATCAACGGGGCTGTGTTGGTACCCACCTATCAAGACCCGGCGGACAAGATCGCGCTGGCGCGTCTGAAGGAATGCTTCCCGGATCGGGATATCGTGGCGATCGATTGTTTACAGTTGGTTTACCAGAATGGAAGTCTGCATTGTGTGACGATGCAATTGCCGAGGGGTGTGCTGGTTTGATTTTTTGGTCTTGTCGCGCTGACGCGGGCCGGTCGAGTCTATTAAATTCATGAGGTGCGGCTCGCGCGCCGCAGGCGCGAGAGCCGCAAGTAAAACCTTAACATACGACGATCGCCCACAGGGCACTCAACTACGTCAAATAAAACTCAAAAAACAAAACCAGCGGCCCAGTCTCCGTTGCAACACTGAAATAAATAAACCATCACCCTACTTCTTCGCCGGAGCCTTCTCCATATCCTTCGCCGCCGGCTTCCCGGCATCCTTCACCTCAACATTCTTCGCACTCATCGAATACTTCACCGTCACCTTGGCGCCCTGCTTCAGCTCCCCGTTGACCGTGGTATTCGCATCCCGTGCAATCTCCCACTTTTCCTTGTCTTTGTTTTCCACCACGATGGCATCCGGCCGCACCTCCACCACCGGACCGGTGACCTGATACGTCTTGCCCGCCGCCAAGGCGGCGGCGGAAGCGACCAAAGCGATCGCCAGAACGATAGCGTGTTTCATACCGGATCTCCTTTAACGTGGACATCCAATTGGACAGCCGGCCACGACGGGAAATCCACTTACGCACCTTAAGCGGCGCACCCTGGCGTGTTAAGATCGCGCCATGCCCTCGACACTGAAAATCGGTCTGGTGCAGCAGTCCTGCACCGAAGACCGCGCGCGCAACCTGTCCACCTCCATCGCCGGCATCCGCGACGCCGCCCGCCAGGGCGCGCAGCTCGTATTGCTGCAGGAACTGCATGCGGGTGTGTACTTTTGCCAAACTGAAGACACGCGCCGCTTCGATCAGGCCGAGACCATCCCGGGCCCGACCAGCGAGGCGCTTGCCGCTGTCGCCAAGGAACTGGGCATCGTCATCGTGGGTTCGATCTTCGAGCGCCGTGCGCCGGGGGTGTATCACAACACCGCCGTCGTGCTCGAACGCGATGGCCGACTCGT
>OBEQ012614624.1_pt1 | contig 10415 bp, 4 predicted proteins | sample 1670901 | NCBI WGS metagenome assembly OBEQ01 (sample SAMEA104232315, study PRJEB22302) | groundwater metagenome | biome: forest; feature: aquifer; material: groundwater | place: USA | collected 2011-08-07 | depth 5.4 m | reverse complement strand
CGAAGTTTTTCTTGGGACAATAGATTTGTCCAGAAAGACGCAATTACTGGGTCAAGTGAATCGCAAAGAAATCTCATCAAGAGATCAGCGACATCAAGAAATCAACCCAGAAGCCACCGACGAAGTCGGTGGTCATTCACTATTCTTTGGGATACGATAGCTTCATGATGGATCGGACACCAGACGGTACTCTGCGCGCCTATGAGCGGTTTTTACGAAGGAAAGAATACGAAAAAGCTTACCGCTGCCTCGAAAATCTGCTTAAACAATTTCCTGCCGATGAAGAATTTTTAGAAAATATCATCTGGTTGTGCCTTGTTCCCTGGGGTCGTCCAGACCTCGCGAAACATTGGCTCACGCAAATTATAAAAATTCGCACCTTCTTGCCGGATTATCTGGAACTTAGCCGTCTGGAGGCAACAGAAGGAAATCCCAAGAAAGCTGAGCAATACTTAGCAACTAGCAGAGAACTCCTCAAGAAAGCTCCCTCTTTCAAACACAAAAAAGAAATGAAGAATACGTGCGATGAGATTCAACGAATCCTTGTCATGCGAAGATGGGAAGAGATTCATGCGAAACAATCAATGCCTCGTATTACAATCCCGCCCATTGAAAAAAAGAACAGGACAGAAACACCAACGCCGACGCAGAAGAAAATCAAGGCAGAATCCTCAACGCCGATGGAGAGTGTAAAAAAAGTTTCTTCTCTCGTCACAGTTCCCAAACGAACAGAAATTCCAGAATATTCCGTGCCAGTGACCTTTGCCCCTTTAAATGAAGAAAAGTTGCGCTCCTTTTTGTCGCTGCCCGTTGGTGCGCTCGAAGAAGGAAAGCTGATTCTTGATTTCGAAGAGCTTCTGATTCAAGGGGGATTCAATGAACTGGTGTGTTTAAACAGCATTTCAGAGGTCGATCATTACTGGTATCAGATTGAAACCGTTAAAAGAGTGCTCAAATTTTTTCACGGCAGAGTGCTTTTGTGCGACGAGGTCGGGTTGGGAAAGACGATTGAAGCCGCCATGATCGTCAAAGAATATTTGATGCGCCAGATGGCCCGCAATGTTTTGATCCTCACCCCGCCTTCATTGGTTGCCCAATGGAAAGAAGAAATGTTTGCGAAGTTCCACCTTGAATTCACCACAACTGACGATGAAAAATTCCTTAAAGATCCAAAAGAATTTTGGAGAAATCAGCGAATCATCGCTTCCTTAAATACCGCCAAAAGTTACAAAAATCTTGAGCATTTACGAAACCATTTTTACGATCTGGTCGTCGTGGATGAGGCGCATCATCTGCGAAACCGTACGACGCTTTCCTGGCAGATGGTGAATCTCATTCAGAAAAAATTCATCCTGCTTTTAACCGCCACACCCGTGCAGAATAATTTGATTGAACTCTACAATTTGATTACGCTTCTTAAGCCAGGGCAGTTTAAAACCGAAAAGATTTTCAAACAAGAATTTCTAGAAAAAGGCCAAACGCGCAAACCCGCGAACAAAGAAAAATTACGGGAACTTCTTAAAGACGTTATGATCCGCAATACCCGAAGCGCCATCGACGTGAAACTCCCCAAACGATTTGCCACAACCCTTCGGTTGCAGCCGACCGAGAACGAGAAAAAGATTTATCAGTGGTTAACTGAATATCTCCGCCGTCAAAACACCAGCCGTTTTACCCGGCGCCTGCTTTTAACCGAGGCCGGCAGCAGTCCGTTTGCTTTGCGCAAAAGTCTTTTGAATGTTTTTCCCATCGAGGATATTCAAGAGGTCGTGTCGTTGATCGATCAGGTTTCACAGATCGCCAAAACCCAGGCGATGCTCGATCTTCTGCGCCGCAAACCCGAAGAAAAAAAGATCATCTTTACGCAATATCTCAAAAGCATGGAATACTTAGAGGATTTTTTAACCAAACACGAAATTCCCTTTGTCTCCTTCAAAGGCGAGATGAGCAATGCCGAAAAAAATGAGGCAATCCGGCGCTTCAAAGAAGAAATTCCTGTTTTGATTTCCACCGAATCCGGCGGAGAAGGCCGCAACATTCAATTTTGCAACACCATTATTAATTTTGATCTCCCCTGGAATCCCATGCGTATCGAGCAGCGCATCGGGCGTCTGCATCGCATCGGACAGAAACAAGATGTCTTTATTTTTAATCTCTCGGTCAAAGGCACTCTCGAGGATCACATCATCGATATCCTGGATAATAAAATCAATATGTTTGAAATGGTGATCGGCGAAATCGAACCGATTTTAGGCCGTATCGGGCAGGAGGAGGAATTTGAGGACGTGATTATGGAGACATGGATGAACAGCAAAAATGACGATGAGCTCAGATCGAATTTTGAACAGCTTGGAGATCAGATGAAAAACGCTAAACAAGAATATCTGACATCGAAAGCGCTGGACGATGAAATTTTCGGCCAGGATTACGAGACATAACCCATGAAAACACCATCGGACATTTTAACCAATCTATTGACGCATTATGGAATGGTTTTTTCTGAAATTAACGAACATCTTTTGGAATATCTCGCGCCGATAACCATCTCCGAGACCTTGCGTATTTCGGAGTATGGAAAATTCAATTTCAGTCCGCAGGCTGCCGAAGAAGGAGCGATTGCAGCTTTTCATGATTCGGAACTTTTTCAATCCCTCGAAAAATTCCTGCACGATAAAGGACGTATTCTTAACACAGTTTATTCATCGGATCTGCCTGACCCAGCCAAGTTTTCCAAAATCATTGCTGAAAGAATCGGCTTTTCGAATGCGACGTTTCGTTTTCAAAAAGAAGAAACCAAAAACATTTTTTATCTGCTGGTGATTTTTAAATATGTGGCGCTTTCCGATGATAAACAAGAAGGGCTTTTACCGGTTTTGATCAACACGCAAAATTCATCCGTTGTTTTTCCTCAAGAAGATCTCGTTGATATTTTAGACGGTTTAAAGGATTCCGGAAATCCGTCGTTGGGCGCCTTATCCGATCTTCTTCCTGCGGTTGGCCGCGCCTGCCAGGCGGGACAGACGGCGCTCAAAGAACGGCTCAAGGATTTTCGCAAAGGGTTAGAAAAGAGACTCAACCGTGATATCCGTCGGATTTACGAATATTACGAGACACTGCACACCGAGGCCGAAAAACTCACCCTGCGCCACGCCAAAAATCCCGACGGCCGCGAACACAATAACGAAAAATCCCGCGATAAACTTCAAACCATCCAGATGGAGAAACAATGGAAGATTCAGGATATGATTTCTAAATATGCCTTGAACATTTCGCTGGCTCCGATTTTTATTTTTAGAATCGAAACCCATTCGATTCTTTTCTGGATCGAAATCAAACGCCGGATGTATTCCAGAAATTTCCCGCTGACCTACAATCCGCTTCTCAAACGCCTTGATCCGCTCGCCTGCGAGTCCTGCTTTTCCCTCAAGAACGATTATGCGATCTGCGACGATCAACTGCATATCATTTGCAGCGAATGTTTAAAAGTGTGTCCTCGCTGCCAGAAAAAATATTGCGCGGGATGTTTCCCCAAAAACTGTCCGAAGTGCAAGCCTTCATTTGGCGTTTAGTACCACCGGACGAAGGCTTTTTATTGAGTGGATTTTGGAACAAGTTTTTTGGCAAATTCCCTCTAAAAAATGGCATACTTTAACCATCTATGAGTGTGCCAACTTATGCCCATAAACAAAACAAAACAAAACAAAACAAAACAAAACAAAACTTCTCGGGGTTATGATACAAAATACCGAAGAAATCCTATTTTTAGAAGAATTGCTTTTGTTGTTCTTCTGACCTTCACATCCTCTGGAATTTTTCCGCCCTCTTTTATCTCTTCCAAAGTCTACGCTCAAACAATTCTTGATTTACCTATTCCTGGGGCGATGTTAACTATAAGTCCTATCGTTGAACCACCATTGATGAAGGGAATCAAGATTTTTGCGGACAATCCTCTTCGATTTGATTTCGTCATTGATACCGGTGATTCGAAACTTAATAAAGAAGCCTTAAAAAAGCAATCCACAAAACTCATCAAATATTTCCTCGCCTCTTTAACCGTTTCGGAAAAAGACATGTGGGTCAACCTTTCTCCTTATGAAAAAGACCGGATTATTCCCGAAGAATTCAGTACGACGGAAATGGGACGGGATTTGTTGGCGCAAGATTATTTACTCAAGCAACTAACCGCATCTCTAACTTATCCGGAAAATGGATTAGGGCAGAAGTTTTGGCAAAGAATTTATGCTAAAGCCAAAGCGCAATATGGAACCACGAATATTCCCATTAACACGTTTAATAAAGTCTGGATTGTTCCTGACAAAGCGGTTGTTTATGAGAACGGTGATACCGCTTTCGTCGTTGAAAGTCACTTAAAAGTGATGCTCGAACAGGATTATTTGGCCTTACGAGAGAATAAGGATAATAAAAAATTGGGTATGGATCGATTGAAAACCCAAGACGCTCGAGTTTTGAATGACCTATCTTCTGAGATTACCAAAGAAGTCATCCTTCCCGAGATCGAGAGGGAAGTTAATGAAGGCGAAAATTTTGCATCCTTACGCCAGGTTTATTATTCGATGATTTTGGCGACTTGGTTCAAGAGAAATTTAAAGGAAAGCCTTCTGGGAAAAGTGTATGTGGGGAAAAATAAAATTGAAGGTGTCGATATTTCCGACAAAAGGATGAGAGAAAAAATCTATCAGCAATACCTCGCAGCCTTCAAGGCAGGAGTTTATAACTATATCAAGGAAGATTTCGATACCGAGAAACAACAGTCGATTCCAAGGAAATATTTTTCGGGCGGCATGAATTTCGTCGGAACAGTAGACCATGCTTATCTGGCAACGCATGACTCAAGTCAAGTGAGCGCACCGACAGGAGAGTTAGACAAATATTCTGTTCAACTTATTCCCCATAGCCTAGTCAACAAATACATCAAAGAGAATTTGCCGGAAGATCTTCGGGAAAATCCGGACAATATCAAAAATTACGAGAATGGAAATATCCCCAGCATTCCTATCATTGGCCTGTTAAAAGCGACCGGACAATTTGCGCACATTGGGCTGGGGCAGGTTTACGGAAAACCAGTAATATATGTTGATGCGGATTATGTCGATAATCAAGAAGTTATAGCTCATGAGCGGTATGAAATCGAAAAATGGGAAGGGAAAAGAAGAGAATTAGGTCTTGAACCACAACAAATGCGGCAGTGGATTTTGGATCATTTTGAAGAGGCTAATGCCTTAGCCGAAAAATGGCATAAGGAAGCTCCAGCTATTGATCATTTGTACGCACAAGCTGGAATTGATCCTAAAGAAATTGTTCAAAACATTCTTGACCAATTTCCAGAAACGGGCAACGAGGCAGACGTGAATCTGGCGGCGGGACAATCAATAAAGCGTTCTGTAAGAACGATTGCCGCTGCGATGGTTCCACTTTTTTCTTTTTCGATTGCCGGTGATTCTTTACACCGAAATGAATCCATGGTTGATTCCGTGGCGACGGTTCAATCGGATGTGATTGATTCAGAAGTCGTTCAAGGACAACTGAATCGTGGTCAATTTAGTTTGTTATCTAAGACGCAAAAAACGAATTTCTTGAATAACCTTTCCGTATCGTTTAAAAAAGGTGAAGTCAGCCCCGTTGAGGTCAAGAAGTTTCTGAGAGGAATTTTAAATAACGCCAATGTTCTTTGGGAGAAATTCAAAGCCATTGAATTTATGGTCAAACATGGGATGATCAGCGTCAATGAATTAATGAATTTTGATTGGGGGCAGTTTGCACCATTGGAAGATGCTTTCACGGGTTTGCCGGCACTCTTAGCGGAGGTTAACAGTCCGGAAGCGGAAGCTCAATTAATTGCAATGAGTCGAGATAAAAATTCTACTTATAGTATTTACAATGTTGTTCAAGCATTGGGGAAATTTCGAACCCAGAAAAGCGCCGAACGTTTAATTGAAATGTTTAATGAGGCGTACCAGAACCGTGACGATGAGCTGTTGTTAATATTGCCCAGCAGCCTAGGTCAAACGGGAACTCCCCAGGCGGAAGAATTTCTGATGGAAATGGTAAAGAAAAAATCTAAATATGTCGTAAGTGTAAATCGAGGCATTGGACTTTATTCTTTAAAAATAGAAAGATATTTAGATTTTCTTTTAAACGAAGCTTTGGGTTATATAAGAACTGACAATGTACAAAATTTTTTAATCGAATCCAGCAGCGATAAAGCAATTTGGAGGACGAGTAGAGAGGGAGCTATTAGCGCTTTGGGGATTTCTGCTACACAGAGAGCGGTTGATCATTTGTTGATTGAATATAATAGGTTAGGTATATATGCAGACGAATTTTATCTGAGGAGTATAACCATTCAGGCTTTAGGAAATACACAAACTTCTGAAGCAGAATCGTTCTTGCTTGAAGAGAGTCGCCACGGGAGTCTTGATGCTGTTAAGGCCTTAAGTCAGTTTAAGAGTAAAGCCGTTGAAAATCGACTTATAGAACTTAGTTTTGAGAAGAATTTATCCGATGAATTCTATGCAGCAGTCATTGAAGCGTTGGGAAATTTAGGAACACCCGTCGCCGAGCAACGTTTGATTGAAATGAGTCGTTTTCTGTTGGGCGCTATCTCTGTTTCGGAATCTTTCGCTCGACCTCCCAGTAGATCGGCAAGAAGATATTCAAATCATGAAGATAATAATCTATATGGAAAGCTGGTGTCTGTTGTTAATGCTTTAGCAAGATTAGGTACCCCTCAAGCTGAGCGATGTTTGTTGGATTTAATTGCCCGAAAGGATTTATCTGGACGACAGTTCCTAAAATTAAACGAGCTGGTCATTCGACTTTTGGGAGAATCCGGAAGTCAATCGGCGGTAAACGTTTTGTTGGATTTGATATCCTCGGAATCAACCTCCTCTGAATTAAAATCGGGCATTATGGATTCTTTATATGGTTTGATCGGATATCGCAGTGTTGATTTAATTTTAGAGAGAATGAAGATAGCTAATTATAAAACAGCTGAAATTATAAAATTGACAATCAGAGATTTCCTGGGAAAGCAGTTTTCCCAAGTTCTAAATTCAAACAATAAAGGGAAAAGTATACCGGAGATAAATAGAGCTTTCCTTAAAAGATTGGACAAAAATCCATCGGCTATTTTAGCTATTATAAGTCTTCCTTTCGATGATGTTTTTTTCTCCGACGCGTATTCTTATGCAAAAGAATTGGCATCGCGAAATCGTCAGGACATGGTTAGCTATTTTATCAGCCAGGGGAGAGAATCTTTATTGACGGATTTTTTATTGGCTGTCCGCAAATTGGGAGCCTTAAAAAATGTTTTAGCGAGTTTTAAAGGAAATCCTGCAGAGTTAACAAATATTTTATTTTCTCCCCAAGCGGTAGAATTCTGGTTGGCGAATCCTCTTGATTTTGGAGAGATACTTTTTGCCGTTTTGGATAGTCCAAACCAGGCCCTACAAAAAGCGGTTAAGGTAAGAATTGCAGAATTAGCCAAAAATAATTTACGACTCGCCATTCTTATTGAAATGTTCGTGAAGTACAATAATTCGTTTTTATATCTGCAGCAATATGTGCAGCAATATGAAGTTCAAGACAAAATTTTACAAGATTTATACAGTAGCAACATTGACGATATAAAGAGAAATCCTGTCTTAAACGGTCAAGATGATAGATCGAGAAATAGGTATACTGATCTAATGAAACGGATATTAATTCAAATTTTACAAAAAATAGAGAAACCTCATCTGGCACAGACTGAATTATTGGAGATGTATAGAGGGGAATCCATCCGGGAAATCAAAAGAGAAATTATTCAAGCATTTCTTGTATGGCCTCGTGCCGAAGCCATAGAAAATTTGCTTGCGGTTTATAAAGAGGAAGATGATGGTAAATTAAAAAGTGCGATCATTGAGATTTTAGGTAATAACTTCGGAGTTCAACCTCTTTTTCAGTTGAGAAAAGAGGAACTTGACGTTTCCTTGCGGGGGAATATGGCGGATATTGTTTACCTCCGTCATTCTGGAAATCAAGAATTAATAGGCGAGATTATGGATTGGTTCATTGAGGAAGGAAATGATCCGATTAGAAACAGACTGATCCAAGTTATTTATCGCCAGTTGGGAGAAAACGGTATTAAATTACTAGAGGAAAGAATTGAATCAGTGAATTCGCAAAGTAAGAGACAAGAACTGTATGAATCTGTAGATGATTACCGGAAGGCCTCGGCGTTACGTATGGTACGCAAAATCAATGATCTGCATGAACAGCCGGATGATATACGTTTTGATTCAGTGAAAGGGGCTTCTGCAAAACTTCTGTATAATCTCATGGTCTATGGAGAAGAAGAAATTTTTACGTCTTCATTTAACGGCCTCTTCAACCGATTGATGGCCACAATGAAAACGGATGGAATTTTAGGAGATCAGTTGGTGGATAGAAAATTTCGGATTTTTATTAAGTTGTTAGCTGGTTTCAATCGATTAAATGAGTTTTTAGCGACGATGAGTCCAGCGCAGGGGAATGCGCTTTTAGAAAAATTTGTCAGCAACCTCGATCAAGAACCAGATCCCGTTGGTCAAGCCGTTGTGATTGCGGATACTTTCGGGATGATTACCGATCCGGTACGTTTAAGGCTTTTGCAAGAAACAATTCAACGAGAATATAAACGCGTTAAACAAGCAGGGAATGAAAATGTCACCGCTCTTTACGGTCTATTAAGTGGTATGTTTGGAGAAAAAGCAGTGATCGATCAAGAATGGTTCGCTGAAATGGCTAAACGGTATCAGTTAGTTGAAGTCGATAAGGTATCAGCTAAAAGGATGTTTAACAAAGATGGAACCAATATTCAGCGATATTTCTTCTATAACGATGATGATGGGAGGAATTCTTACCAAAATTTTGTTTCATTTTATCAAGGAAAGAATGGATGGAGTATTAAGGAAGGAAATCTGTACACCGTTATTTCAAAGAAAGTAAACGGCAAACAAATTATTATGTATGCGAATAAACCGGATCAGGAAGCAAAAGGGAATCAAGAGATCGACGAAGTCCTCAAAAAAAATAATCAAACGGTTCATGTGATCGTCCACCGAGGACACAGTTATCATGCTTCTGATACTATTTCCAATATAAATCAAGATACTGTAGTCGTCATATTAGGTTCCTGCGGCGGGTACAATAATATTATGACTGTTTTGGCAAGATCTCCGAACGCTCATATTGTTTCTACTAAGGGAACCGGGACAATGGCCGTTAATGATGTTGTGATTTGGGAATTTAATGGGGATCATCTTAGTACTTTTCCTTTGGGGACAGTGGTTGAATCTGCATTAGGAACAGATATGGTAGATTCGGCCTCATTAGCTGAAGTAGGAAATGAGATGAGTTTTACTAATTTATCTAATCAAATCAGAGAGGAAGATCCTATAGCCATTCAGTCTTTAATGCGTACGAACGATCCTTATTTACATCACAATGGCGGTCGGTATTTTTCTGTCGTTATAGGCAAAGAACAGGAATTAAAAACAGGTATTACAATCGAAATTAATGGGCAGACTGTTCAAGTGCATACCGAGTTCGAAAATTTTGCTGGGAGGGAAGAACTACGAAGGATTTGGATCAGATATTCCGATGGAAGATATGAAGAATTGGTATTTAATTTAGGTGTATACCAGCGTTTAATTCCACATGATCCAGCCGAAAATAATGTTTTAGTCAAAGAACATTTCGATGAATCTGCACGAGATAATGCTTTGTTAGCAGAGAATCCTCAAACAAAAGAACAAGACGTCGGTGGTATCGATCTTGATCCCAATAAATTGAATTTACAAACTCAAGGGCGAGGCATGAAATTCATTCCGAATTTTGATCTTAATCATTTAGAAAGATTTCCGATCAATGGTTTTTCCCCCATTATTTTCCAAACTGTTCCGGTCACCGACCTCCCTCTTTTTCTAGGCCTCACCGAAGACCAGCTGAAACAATTGAGCGCGGTTCGGTGATGGATGTTTGTCCTTCATCGAATTGTTTAAGACACCATCGATAAGAAATAAAACCTTTGCGCGGGCTTGCTGACACGGAAGCGCAACAATTGACCGCTGTGCATTGATTTGTAAAAATCAGATAAATAGATTTTGGTTAGGATTGCAATAATTCAGCAGGAGTTGTTTTGAGGCCTTTGGCGAGTTTTTCGATTGTTTCGACTTTAAGATTTGGCGGTTTTTTCCCTTCGATTTTTTGAATGTATTTGTAATCAATCCCCGTAATTTCTGCTAACCCTTCCTGAGTCATGCCCAGTTGAGTTCTCAATTCTCGAATTTTGTTCCCGATCTTAAGTTGAATGGAAGTTTTCATAGACACCGTAGTATAGAATGGTGTTTTTAAATTTGACACCTAATCGAGAT
>OBEQ011802742.1_pt1 | contig 10416 bp, 18 predicted proteins | sample 1670901 | NCBI WGS metagenome assembly OBEQ01 (sample SAMEA104232315, study PRJEB22302) | groundwater metagenome | biome: forest; feature: aquifer; material: groundwater | place: USA | collected 2011-08-07 | depth 5.4 m | reverse complement strand
CTTGAAGCGGTGAAGCGCAACGGCTATTCTCTGAGATTCGTCAAGGAGCAGACTGAGGCTATCTGCCTTGAAGCGGTGAAGCGCAACGGCTATTCTCTGAGATTCGTCAAGGAGCAGACTGAGGCTATCTGCCTTGAAGCGGTGAAGCAGGACAGCGATTCTCTGAGCTTCGTCAAGGAGCAGAAACTTTTCATATCCATTCTGAAAAAGAGGAAAGCTTAAGGGCTTCTCCTTTTTTCAGGGGGATTCAGGGATAGCGGGGTTTGAAGTGCAGAATTACGAAGGGGAAAAGGGAGGTTTTTGAGTGGCGGAAAAAGTGGAAGCGGCATTACAAGAAAAGGGCGGAAAAATGAAAGTTCCTATTTCTTTTCATTGTCTTTTTTGTGGAAAAGAGTTTTTCCGCCAAAGAAACGTAGGCAGAACACCAAAATTCTGTTCAAAAAAATGCTCTAAATTAGCATGGACAAAAAACAATGAAAAAAAGTATAGAGCCAGTACCCGACTAGCCAGTAAGAATTATAGACTTCGACACCCAGAAAAGCGTAAAGAATGGCTCGATAAAAACAGGATCAAACGGAACATTTGGCGCAAGGCATGGTACCAAAAAAACAAGGACAAGCCATACTTCAAATACAATAGTAAAGAAAACCTTTAGAAAAACAATGGAAAGAATATCTATGAACCCACCACAAGAATGCCCAATCTGTGCTATGCCTGCACCTATTGAATGGGGCATAACCTATCAAGGAAAGACTTACCACTATAATTGCCTCATGCTTAACCGCCGCGCAATTTTTGCCGAGTTAGTAGATAAGGTAGAGAATCTTGCCATTAACCTCTATGAGAGAACAGAACTTAAAGATGAGACAAAACAGTTTTTGGAAACCCTTGTTGAAAAAGCATGGCAGGATGAAGAAAAATTCTCTGAACTTACCTCTGGAAAAAAACCAGAAAGAACCGAAGCAATGTGCCAAGGAATCAGCCGGAGAATAAAACACTATATACAAAACATTGCAGAAACCCACACCATTGCCCAAATAAAAGTCGAAGGAAAAACGCATCTCATTGTCCTTGCCAAAATCAATGGAACCCGATACATCCTAGACGGAACCATAAAACAATTCCACCCCGAAGAAGAACAAAGAGTCTTCGACTTCAAAGAATACTACTACCCAATAAACGATTTAACCGAATGGCTGAAGTGAAAAAATGACACCATGCCATAATTGCCAAGAAGCTCCAGCCTATGGAAATACAGAATATTGCACAGAATGCCTACTAAGCTATCGACATAAACACGCCATCGGATATTTAGGTTGGCTATCCGCACAAAAGGAAGCAAAAACATGATTCAAACAGTTGATATATCGGGCTTTGGCGGCACCTATGAAGAAACTTGTCAAAGAATGCTTTGGCGGGGCGTAAAATTCATGGAAAAAACGAAACCCACCAAAGAACAAGCTAAAACCGGAGCATATTCAGAAGATGTGCTTGCCCATGCAATGACCAAAGGCGAGCCAGATGTTACAGGGGCAATGCTCAATGCAACTTGTTGGCACGCGCGTTACATTTATGTTTTCGGTTATGAACAATGGCTTGAAAACGCAAAGAAAAATAATGCGACAATTTACTCTTATCCTATGTCAAAAAAAAAGACTAGGCTTTGATTATTTGTTTTTTGTAAAACTTTATTAGTTCGGGCTTTGAGTCTGCCCATTCTCTGATTTTGTCAATCAGGGTTTCGGGGCTTATCGTAGGTGCCCAGCCTACTTCTTCACAGACTTTTGTAGTGTCAGAAATATAGCATTTTTGGTCTGCTACGCGCCAATCATGGAACTCAAGCGGAATAGTTGATCCAGAAGCTTGCTCTATATAGTGGATTGCCTCGAGCAAAGACAAAGTGTTGTTTTTTCCCCCGCCTACATTGAAAACAGACCCCTTCAGAGTGTCCATATTCAAAAACTCAAGCTCCACAAGCCTAGCGAGGTCCTCCCCGGCAAGAACATCCCGCACCTGCTTGCCGTTTCCATAAATATTGACCTTTTGCCCCAGCTTCTGAGCCAAAACAAACCAAGTCAACCAATTCTGATCCTCAACACCCATAGCATTCGGACCCGAAATGCAGGACATCCGATTCACGACAGTAGGAACACCCATGTTTTTACAATACTCTTGACAAAGCAAATCACCGGCAAGCTTGCTCACGCCATATAATGAGTGGTTCCCACCATCAATAGGAAAATCGGGCGGGATGCCATCAGAATACTTGGCATCCACATACTCATATCTATCTCCATACTCTACAAGAGCAATATTATTAATCGCCTCGCCGGAGTAGATTTTGTTGGTCGAGCAATAAACAAGAGAAGCGTTTTTGTTCTTGGCAAACTGCAAAGCATTCAAAGTCCCTACTGCATTTGTATGGAAATCGAATTCCGGGTAATCAATAGACCACTTTATTCCGGGGTTCGCAGCGCAATGATAGATCCAATTTACCGTGCCTTTGATTTTGTCAAAATCATGCTCACAGCGCACATCCCCACGAATGACCTCTGCGCCCTCAAGAAGCGGCAGGTTCAGTTCTACACCTGAACGAATGAAAGAATCCATGATTTTGACATGAAATCCTTTGTCTAGAAGATGGCGAGATACTGTACTCCCGATAAATCCACAGCCGCCCGTTACAAGTATTGTTTCCTTCATCCAAAAATAGAAAGACTACTCTAGGGATTTAAAGGGTATCGCTGGTAAAAAAATATATTAACCAGAAAAGCACTACAAGTAAAACATGGGCAAAATGAACTTTAGAGAGGACGGCGATTTTGAGGATGATTTTGATGAAGAAACAGAGGACCTTAGAGAAGAGTGAAAGCCCCCTTGCCTACCCGTGAACAAGTTCTGGCAACAGGGACAAAAATAGAGTTTATTGTTTGCCCACTTTGCTCCAAAAACAGGAAATTGACCCGCTATAAAGGAGAGCAAGTGCGGTTTGATTCTTACGATTTTGACCGACCTATAATTCAAATCAGATATGGGGGCGGGCGTGGAAGCGGTTTTTGGATGAATGAAGCAGAAAGCCTGACTATTCAACAAATTATTGACGACCCGACATACGAGGACATTTTGAATCAAATTAGAGAGCAATGCACTTTAATTCTGGAGAGAACACGCAAAGGTTAAAAATATGGTTATCCGCAATAAAATACATGCCGCTAGTTGAAGTCTACGAAATATACTATTACTGCAACGACTGCAACCACCACTATCCCGTGCAATTCGATTCAACCAAAAAAATTTCCGACAAACACGAAAACCTCAAAGCCGATGACTCCCGAATAAAAGAATTCCTGAAATGCCCAAAATGCAACAAAACAAATATTAGGAATTCCTACGCCCATGAAGTAAAAGACCATCTAGAAAAAAGACAGGGCAAAGAGGCGGAAAAATGAATCACGAACATAAAGATACAGAACTAATGTTCAATAATAATTGGGAAATCAATAATGACCACATAGCCGTAATGGCACTAACATGCGGATACGCTCCAACACAATTTGAAGGCAAATTAAAGAATGGCAAATACTTTTATTTCAGAGAAAGACACGGAGAAGCAACTTTCTCAATTGCCGATACATTAGAAATGGCAATAGGCGCAGAAGAAAATAAAATGTCTTTTTACAAAGAAAAACTTATCCACACTTCCCCAAAGATAGCGGCTGAACTAATCCATGAATGGGTAAACGAATATTTCAAATCAACTTGAGGCAGTCTTTATGAACATTGTAAAGTGCAATAAATGCCCGTTTACTTCCCCGAATGAAAAAATGTTCGCCACCTTGTTTGTCCACATTCCAAAAACCGAGAAACAAAAAACAATGAAAGAAATGTTTGCAGACCGGGAAAAAATGCTGACCGAAGCAGACTTTATCAATGCGGGATTACAGCCTGACCCGGAAATGCTCTACCAAGACTACATAACAATCCATTTGTGCCCACAACACACCCAATGGTTCCAAGGACAATTCGACCTTCAAAAAAGGAGAATGAAAAAGTGACCAATGGATTGTTTTGTGCTTATGAATTTCCCTGCGCGACTTGCGGCACCACAATCCGAACCTTCCTTACAACTGACAACGGCATGGTAAAACTCAGATGCATGAAATGCGCGAAGGCGAAAAAATGAAAAAACTGTTTTCTAAAATAAAAGACATCCTCAATGACGCATTTCTAATTATGCTCGGATTCATATTCGGCAAACTCATTATCCTAGCCCTAAGAGGATATAGATGCCCCCGATGCAATTACCCCGTCGAAGAAAACACCTTCTGCGAAAACTGCAAACAAAAAATTGGATTTGCAAAACCCAAAAAAAAGCAAACAAAAGTAGGAACTACTGCCGCAATAATTTATCCAGCTAATCCTAAGAGGAAAGAAATTACACATAAAAATAATACTAAAAAAACGCAATATTTTGGGAAAGATTTTAAATGAATCCAAAATGCCCCGAGTGCAATGGCATGATTGTGCTAGCCACTGCGGGTTATTGTTATTGTACGCAATGCGGAAAAGGGTTTGAATGAAAACCGAGTATTTTGCCAACCAACTTTTGATAGAAAATGTCCGCCCCCAGACCTTGAGAAACTATAAAATCAGTATTAATGAACTTAAAAAAAACATGGCTAACTCGGAAGCCGAGCCAACCAAAGAAGACGTGGTAAATTACCTAGCCAGATTACAGCAAGAGAATTACCAGTCTTCCAGTATTGCCCGGCACTTGGCGGCAATTAAAAAGTATTTCCTGCTCGTCCTCGAAAGCGACCTGAAAATAAAAAGCCCAAAAAAACAGTTGACACAAAAAATATATTTGACCAAAACAGAACTAAAAAAAATCCTCGAAAAAGCAAGCAAATACGAGAAAACCCTAATCCAAGTTTACTATGACACCGGAGCGCGGTTCGATGAACTCGCGCAATCCAACAAAACAGACTACGACCCGAAAACAGGAAAAATCAAGACCATTGGAAAAGGCGGAATACCCGCATACCTCTACTTCACTTACTTCCCAAAAGAAACCGCACAACTACTAGAACAATCCTTCCAGAACCGAAAAGACAAAAACCCCGCACTCCTAGTAGGCACCTATGGAGGCAGGCTATCCAACTCAACCCTCAATTATATACTTAGGGACTTATGCAAAAAATGCAAAATAACAAAAAAAGTCCACGCCCACATCCTCAGAAAAACAGTAGGACAACACATCCTCGAAGACACCGGCGACATATTCCTAGCCTCCAAAAAACTGAGACACAAAAACGTAGGAGTAACCCAAACAAGCTACGCCGACTACAGTGACGACCAAGTACAAAAAATACTAGGAGAAAAAATCAGTCCGGGGGAAAATTAATGAAGCACATTTTAAGTTTTGGCGGGGGTGTAAATTCTACTGCCCTGTATTTTGTCATTAGTGCACAAAATATGCCATTGGATGAAATTGTTTTTGCCGATACGGGGGATGAACTGCCGGAAACATATGCTATTATTGAAAAATTCAAACAAATTTTATTGGTTAATGGTATTATTTTCACAACGGTAAAATCACATTTGGCAAATTCGCTTTATGATTATTGTTTTTCCAAGAAAATTGTTCCGTCACGAATGAAAAGAGATTGCACGAGTAAATTCAAGGTTGCGCCTATACGCAAATATTTAAGGGAAAAATACGGCAAGGAAGAAAAATTCATAATGTATATTGGGATTGCGTTTGAAGAATCGCATCGTATCAGGACCTCGGATGTCAATTATATTGAAAACCAATATCCTTTGGTTGATTGCAGGATTGACCGCAATGCCTGTGTGGCAATTTTGAAAAACAATAATTTTTGAGAATGTTGCCAAATCTGGATGTTTCTATTGTCCTTTTACAAGACAGGCAAAATGGGAAGAATTACGGATTAATCACCCTGAACTTATGCAGAGAGCCATTGATTTGGAGGAAAATCGATCAAACCCTAATTTTATGTTATCCTCGAAACCACTTAAGGAATTTGTAAAAGATAAAAAATCACAGACAAAATTAGCTGATTTTGAACCAACTTGCGATATTAGTGGGAGTTGTTTTCTTTGAGTCAGATTTGTTTGCGGATATGCGCCCCCTAATTCAAAGGTACCATGCGTTTCGGGAGTGGCAGTGGATGCATTTCCAGTATTTGATTTTCATGTCTGCCGGGACAGTTAGTTCATAGAAAATGTCGCAGTACCTGCATTGGACTTCCAACTTGACTTTTTGCTTTTCTGTCAGTCCGCGCAGTTCAGCATGGTCATCTAGGGGCAGTGCCATTTCGTTAGAATCGTCTAGGACTGGCATTAAATATTTAAACGCAGAAAACACATAATAAAGAATATGCCTTGCGGAACATGCATGCAGGAACCAAAGCCGGACAAAAGCCTTCTTATCGCTACCCTAGTGGGCGGCGGCATACTCGCAGCCTTGCTTCTCCGGGGGAAAAAATAAATGCTCCCAAATAACATGTGGATAGTATCTACTACCTCTACTGACACATATTATCCGACAAACAGATGCATGGATTGCGGCAACCAATTGCCTAATGGAATGAATCTGTGCAAACTCTGCAAAATGGACCGGCTCTTGAACATGGTAATCCAGCAGAACAATTCGCTTGAAACAGAATTAAAAGAAATCAAGAAACTACTTATCGAGAAGCCGCACAAATAGTTTTTCCTGTTCCTCGGCAAGCCTTTTGATGCTCCGCGCCATCTCAAGGCTCACTTGCCTCAATTCATTCACTTCTGCCTGCGTTTTTTCGTTCACCTCAGCCTGCTTAGTGATAATTAGAAGTGCTTCCGAGGGCTTTAATGAGTCCTTCCCACCTTTCAAGATGTCCTTGATATGAGACTGCAAGGCAAACTGGTCCTCCAAGCCATGTTCAACCGTGACCGCCTCCATTTCATCAATCTTATGCGAAAAATCACAAATCATCCGCAACTGCCCATCAAGCCGAATATACAGCTTCTTACCCTCCCGATGAAGCTCCTGCGCTATTGAGTCAGAAAGATGCGCGATTTCGTAATTCGTGAACCTGACATTTAGGGCATTGTCTTTTAGAAAATCGACCCCTTTAAAGATTTTAGAAAGCTCCTCCGCAACATTCCGAACCAAACCCAAGGCAATAAGTTCAGCTTCCAAACCATTCTTGGCAAAAATGTTGGGAAAAAACACAAAAACGCCTGTCGAGTGTACCCGACAATCAAAACGATCAAACAACCAAAAACGCTCAAAACGCTCTACCGCCCCCAACCGCAAAGGCTCAAACTGAATCTTCTTCAACGAAAGAACACGCCCTTTGTTTTTCTTCCACTTCTCCCGGTCCACACCAACAGGCAAATCAAAAAAAACCTGCAACCGATTAATACGATAATCCTGCCCCCCAGAGTGATAAGTAAGGAAAAATTCACCGTCACGAGTCACCCCCTCGATTTTGTGAAAAAAATTGTTTTTGACCAAGAAATTTATGTGCTTGTAAACATTTTTCCGGCTCTTCTTCAAATGAACAGCTATTTTTGCAGGCAAATAACCCATGCTAACAAGCAGCCTGAGAACCTTGAGACATTCTGCGGACGGCTTGATTACTGGAAGTGTAGTGTCTGTCTGTTGCTCTGGACTTCCAGAGTCCCTACTGACATTTACCCCTGAATGTGACCCCACCGACTCCAAAATGTAACCCCCATACTCTTAGAGTCCAGAGATTAGATATGGATTGGTTGTTCAGAAAACAAACTTACTCAAAATAAAATCGGGAATACAATTCCTCTTTTAAAATGATGGCACACAAAACATGATAATGCCTGTAACAGAAAAAGTGCTAGCCAAGTACCGCATTCTCCTCAGAGACATTACAACAAAAAAATCAAAAACCATCAGCATTTATAATAAAGAATTCAAAACCCTAGACGAATTCTATAATTTCCTTAAACAAAAAATAGAGAAGGGACAAAAATGACATTTATAAAAAAAGCAAAAAACGGGAGCATATATACTTTCCCAAGCCATGCAGAGCAAAAAAAAGCCTCAGATAATTTTCAACGCAAATTAAACAAAATGATGCCAAACATCAAACGGTTAGCCGAGCAAATAGTTGAAGCCAAATTAGATTTTGAGGGGTTAGCCATAACGACGCATATGCTACTTAATGCGACAGGGCTATCATATTCAAGTGAAAGACGAGTATACCAAACAGCCAAAGACCTTACCCTTCGACAAGAAATACTCAACATAATTGTGTATGATATTAAAACTGGCAAATTAGAAACTCACGCAACAATCCCTAAAGAAGCATATGCCCAAGAAAAAAGGATTGTGAATAGGAAATCGAGGTGAAACCATGGGTATGGGTCAAAAAAAGGCTTTTATCCTGACAAAAGATGAAAAAACTCCAACTGGAGAAACGGCAGTTCTAAATCCTATGGACCCGAAAATAGAAAAGGCACTTCATACTGAAAGGGCAATGGAAGGTTACAAGAAACTTATAGATAGTCTTACTACTGGAAGTGATTTTTCCCCAATCGTAATAGCGAGGGTCGATGGTGAAATAAAAGCCACGTCCTGCGACCTACAAAATGGAGTATATGTTCTACCAGAGTTCAAGCCTCCTTCAAAGCTACAACTATTCTTGAAAAAAAGGCTCGTCCAAAAAATCATTAAAACACTCAACCCAATCCTAAGACGCGACATAGGAAATATAGTGCAAGTCGCACTCCTCAGAAAAACAGATATTCAACTCAAAGAAATACAAAAAAAAATGGACAAAGGCGACCCCCCAAAACTAACTAATAGAATAGGATGCATATACTTAGAAGTTGGAGATGAATCCACACAAATATAGAAAAAGCGGGTGAACAATAAATGGTTTTTAACCGGCAGGTTCTCTTTTCTAGTGCAAAGCAAGATTGGAAAACGCCTAAAGAAATTTACGAAACCCTAGACAAAGAATTTGCATTCGATTGCGACCCCTGCCCCCACACACCAATAGTGGACGGGCTGACGACAAGCTGGGGGCGATCTAATTTTGTGAACCCGCCTTACAAAGATGTCGCCAAGTGGATTCAAAAAGGCTTTGAAGAATTCATGCACAGCAAAACGGTTGTATTTTTGGTTCCTTCCAGAACCGACACCAAATGGTTCCACAAATACGTTTTACCCTACGCCACCGAAATCCGCTTTATCAAAGGCAGACTAAAATTCTCAGGACACAAAAATTCCGCACCATTTCCAAGCGCAATAATAATCTATAAGGTGAATATGTGAATGTCGGGAGTCTCTTTTCAGGAATTGGGGGTATTGAACTTGGATTCGAGCGCGAAGGATTTCCCACAAGTTGGTTTGTCGAAAACAACCCCTATTGCCAAGCGGCTCTTCGCAAAAACTTTCCCGGAAAACCCGTCTATGGGAACATCACGAAAATTGATTTCAAAAAGCTTGCGCCAGTCGAAATTCTCACCGGCGGATTCCCCTGTCAGCCCCACAGTATTGCAGGAAAAAGAAAGGCAAGCAAGGACGAGCGTGACCTTTGGTCGGAGTTCTATCGCGCCGTTTGCGAAATTCGTCCGAAATACGTTGTCGCAGAGAATGTCCCTGGTCTCATTACAAGTGAACATGGCAAATTTTTTCCTAAAATACTCAGAGACCTTGCCGAGGCAGGGTATGATGCGGAATGGTTTACTCTTCAAGCTGCCCATTTCGGTGCACTCCACAGGCGGGAGAGGATATTCATTATTGCCCACAGTAACGGGAATGGATGCGGATATACCGGGAAACGTGGTTCGCAAAGGGGCACACAATCGGCACAAAGTGAATCTACCCAATGTTCTGTTGGCACCCCACATTTTCCTGCCAACATTAACGGCGAGCGATGCGGAAGGGGGTGTGAGGTTCAATCCGAAGAGGAATATGCAAGAGAGGTTGCCGGACGAATTGATAATGCACAAGAAATTTCTATTACCGACCCCAACCGCGAGCATGGAAAAACAAGGGAAAAAGTATATGGGGGGAAACCCAACGCTGAAAGGCGCATTATTACCGACGATTGGAGCAAACGAGTTCAGAGGTTCAGGGAGGAAACGCTTCAAGGGGGGGGCGGACTATCCTGGTGCCAAAATGTCAGAAGGATTGAGGACCTGCGAGAACGACCCGATATACCTGAACCCCTCATTCGCGGAAAAAATAATGGGGTTTCCTGTCGGGTGGAGCGAACTCGCGCCCTCGGAAATGCCGTTGTCCCTCAAGTCGCGCAGTTCATTGCGCGTCTCATCAAAGAAACCGAGGAAGGCTATTATGAAAAAACAAGAATTGTAATCTGACTCTTATTTTTTCTTTTTCGCGTTAGCCAGCATCAAGTATAG
>OBEQ011369375.1_pt1 | contig 10416 bp, 10 predicted proteins | sample 1670901 | NCBI WGS metagenome assembly OBEQ01 (sample SAMEA104232315, study PRJEB22302) | groundwater metagenome | biome: forest; feature: aquifer; material: groundwater | place: USA | collected 2011-08-07 | depth 5.4 m | reverse complement strand
TTTGAGCAATTTTTTGGCGGTGGTGTGTCTTCATCCAGGCGCTCGGGAAAACAACGAGTAGTCTACAGTCTCACCATAGATTTTATGGAAGCGGTGAAAGGAGCAGAAAAGACGGTTGAGATAAACGGTAAAAGGCAGAAATTGAAAATTCCGGCAGGGATAGGAGATGGATCCAGAGTGAGATTTGAAGATTATGATGTCGTATTTCAGGTGAAACCTGACTCAAGATTCAAAAGAGAAGATTATGATCTGATTTCAGATATTGAATTAGGTTTTGCTCAAGCCGCATTGGGAGACGTGATTTCGGTACCCACTATAGACGGACCATTAAGCTTAAAAATTCAACCCGGTACCCAACCGGGTAGTTTTGTCAGACTTCGCGGCAAAGGAGTGCCTCATGTGCAGGGAAGCGGGCGGGGAGATCAGTATGTAAGAATAAAAATAAATATTCCTACAAAACTTACGACTCGTCAGAGAGAGTTATTATCCGAATTTGAAGAAGAAAATAAAAAGAAAAAGGGATGGTTTTAAAATTAATTTTAATTTACGGGTCCTGCCCCCTCAAAAACTCGGGGCAAGCGCGTTTACCCTGAGCTAGTTCGAAGGGTCACCCGTGGTTAAAACTTAATGTGATTAAATCAATGATCAATCATTTCAAAAAGTCTGATCCTATTCTTTATGGAATTATAAATAAGATTAATCCGCTCAAACCTCTTTCCAAATCCGCAAATTTTTTCTCCGATCTTTGTGAGGCGATTATCAACCAGCAACTATCAGACAAGGCAGCAAGGACGATTTTCAACAGATTTAAAACTCTTTTCCCCAAAGAAATCATTACTGCCGAAAAGTTACTCAAGATTACCGATAAAAAAATTCGCGAGGTAGGTACATCGTGGAAAAAAATTGCGTATATGAAAGGTTTAGCTGATAAAGTTAGCAAAAAAGAAATTAATTTAGAAAAGTTGGAAGATCTAACGGATCAAGAAATCATTATTGAACTTACTAAGTTACACGGAATCGGTAGATGGACAGCAGAAATGTTTCTGATGTTTTCACTAGCCCGGGAAGACGTTTTTTCCGCTGGTGATTTAGGTCTTCGCCGGGGAATGCAAAAATTGTACAAAATGAAAAAAGAACCAACTCCAAAACAAATAGAAAAGATAAGTAGAAAGTGGTCTCCTTACCGTACCTACGCTGCGCTTATCCTTTGGAGAAGTGTGGATTAGAAGTAGTTAATTTATGATTTTAAAGTGGAATTCAGATTGAAAACGGTTAAAGTGTTTATCAAAAGAGATAAGGTAATCAATTTTCTCATTTTCTAAAACAGCCAGTGTTGAGCAATCTGCAAAACTTAAGTCCTTTTCTTTAGTTTTTTGAAAAATTTGCCAACTGAATTCTTCGAGGATCTCATCAATTCTTATAATTTTGATACTTTCTTCTTCTTTCACGCTTCGCCCGAATTCTATGGCCAGTTGCCGACTTTTTCTTTGTGAAAGAATTGTTAAGACTTCTAGAACAATGAAATTACTGATAAATAGATTCACTTCTTGCTTGATTAAGTCATTAGAAATTGTCAGTGCTTTTTTATGGAGAGAATCTTCGGGTAGATGAAGGCTGCAGATAAAACTAGTGTCCAGAAAAATATTCATTCTTAGTTTTCGCTATAAAGGTAATGATCGATGCGACTGGATAGATCGGCAGGAGCTTTAGTTTTTATCTTTCTAGACATCTTTTCTGCTCTTTTGGCCAGATTTAAGAGATACTCACCTGCAGATATTTTCTTTCCGTTTCTCCGAGTTTGCCTCAACTCATTTGTTTCTGTATTATCAAGGTCGATAAATTCTCCTACGTCGTTATCAGTATACCTGCGTACAGGATAAGGAAGAGCTTGTACCGGTTCAAGGATTAATTTACCCTTTTCCTTCTTAATCTTCACTAGACTATTATCTTCCATAAAATCTTTTCTTAGATTTTTCGGAATCGTCAAAACACCTTTCGCTTGGAGTTTGATAATTTCTTCAGTTATAGATTGTTGCATAATATTCTCCTTAACTCATTTCTGTATTTCTATATTACAGAATTTACGCCTTTCTGTCAATACTCCCAAAATTCAATAAATTATTGCTGCAGCTGGAATTTAGTGAATGATGATTGACAGGAGATGTAAAGCTATTTTACCCTACGAGTTAGGTTATTGTAATAGAATGGGAATTACCAAAGTTGAGTCTTTTTTCACTTACATCCAAAGGTGAGAGTTTTTGGTATAATCTTCTCATGAAAACTGTTGGTATAATTGGAGGCCTTGGTCCGGAAACTACTGCTAAATTTTACCTAGAGGTTATTTTTGGTTGTCAAAAGAAAAATGCGGTTAGTAGACCTCCACTTTTAATCTGGAATGTCCCTTTAAAATACGAAATAGAAAGGGATCTCCTTATTAAGTCAGTTGGTGAAGATAGATATATACCTTATTTAACTGAAGCTGCACAAAGACTAGAAAAAGGAGGCGCTGATTTTTTAGTCATACCCTGCAATTCTTTGCATATTTTCATTAATCAGATTAGAAAATCAGTACAAATTCCTGTCTTAAATATCGTAGAAGAGACCGCCCGTTTTTTGAAAAATAAAGAAATCAGAAAAGTTGGGATACTTGCAACTTCTTCTCTGTTAAACCACAAACTATACGAAACTTATTTGGAAAAAGGAGGAATTAAACAAGTTACTCCATCACCAACTGATCAGAATAAAGTTGGAGAATTAATAAACAATCTTGTTTTAAATAGATATACGGAAAAAGACAAGACTGATCTTCTTGGAATAATCAGAAAATTTAGAAAGAGGGGTTTAAAATACGTCATCTTAGCCTGTACTGATCTTCAACTTCTCGTACCACAATATCCCGAAATTGAAATTTATGACACGATGAAAATATTTGCAGATGTAACTGTTAACGAAATTTTAAAATGAATAAAGTTTCATTTAATAATTCGTGATAAAATTAAAAAATGGCAGGAGAATCGGAAATTTCAATACTACCTCAAACACGAGGAATAAGTTTAGAGTCCAATACAGGGAGAAATTATGGAAAAGAAATGCCTGCTAAAAATGTACCACCTGAGGTAGTATATGCCTTCGCTAAGTATTGCGGTCATTTACTCGCCATACCTGAGGATGAGGGAAAAGATTTTGCGGCACTTACGGTTCAATCCTGTTACTTTTCCCAGGGCGGTAGAAAATGGCCTCCAACTGAAGATGATTTATCATACGCAGTGAATTTTATGAATGGTCGAGGAGTAAGAAAAAAAGCGAAAATATATAGAGTAAGCAGAGGATTTTTAAAAGATAAACCACAGGAATCTGGCTTTACATTGGTTTGTAAGCCTGACGTAGTTGTAGAGGGCGGACTTGTTGATAGTCTAGTGAAGGAAGGTTATAGCCCTACCGATTTACACCAGCATACTTATTTTCTTTCCAGTCAAAGAATTGGTGGTGCAAAGCGAGAAATGAAAAGCTTGGGGTTAGGGCTAGAAGGACAAATTAGCCAGAGATAGATTATAAAACTCTTTAAATATACCCTACCCAAAATCCAACTGAAGGTTTTCGATGATTTTTTTATTTTGACTAGACGATGATTTTTCTTTGGTAATAGGGAGAGATATTTTATTATCTTCATTTTTCTCACCAACCTCAACTTTTATTTTTTCATACCAATTGCAAAATGGGCAATCAGGCTTGGGGGATGGCATTTGACTTTCCAACACATTTATAGCATTTGTAATACGTTTAACCGTATTTTGCGGATCTCCGGTAATTTTGGTTACATGGATGACCATGGGGAAGCCGTTATGGAGGTTGGGGCTTTGGTCAGGATAGATATAGACTAGAAATCCAAATCCGGCGACTTTCATTTTGTTTTGGGCAATTATAAAAATATAACTGTCAATCTGTGATTGGTAGGCAGAAAGCGTTTCTTTTTCCCTGGGATCAGAACTTGAAGTTTTGAAATCTACCGGAATATATTCTCCAGCGTCATTTATCAGACATTCATCCAGTTTGCCCAAAAATCCATATTCATCATCAATTCTGACAAAGTATTTTTCCTGAAAAGGATTTTGCAATTTTCCTTCTAATTTTCCGGAAACCATTGGGGGTAGTTCTCCTATAGTTCTGAAAGAATCAAAATAATTTTTGAGAATTATATCGAAACGATTAGCTAAACGAGAAACAATTCCTTCCGGTTGTCTTATGCCTTTATTATATTGCAGCCAAAAACAACGTGGACAACGCTGCAGATTTTCCAGACCCGTATGTGATAACCAGACTCTTCCATCTTTACTCATTTATTGAGGTATTTTGAAATGTTCATATTGTGTTCTTGTATTGTTTTGGCTAAATGAATTTTGCCGGATTTATCGGAGATATAATAAATATAGTCAGTTTTTGTTGCATTTATTACAGCCTCCATGGCAGAAAGTCCCGGATTTGAGATGGGTGTTGGAGGAAGACCGTTATTTTTATAAGTGTTATAGACGGATTTAATATCCAAATCTTCCAGAGTCAATTCTTTCTTCCACCATTTTTTTTCTCCCTGTTGATAACCCAATGCATATTGTATGGTTGCATCAATATCCAGCTTCATGCCAATATTTAGTCTGTTTAAGATAACACTTGCTACCATCGGTCTGTCTTGAGCAAATTGTGCTTCCCGTTCAACCAATGAGGCAATTATTACCAGATCATCAAATTTTAGTTTATCCTCTGAATTTTTCTTCTCCTGAAATTTAGCGGTTTTCAAATTAAAATTATCAAGCATGATTTTGACAAGGGTTGAAGCAGAGGCATCTTTCGGGAAAAAATAAGTGTCGGGAAACATGTAACCTTCGCGGGCAACTTTCAAAAATTCATTTTCAGGTATGAAAAGTTCTTGAGTCAATTTAATAGCAATTTCCGTGTTTCGCCATCCCTCCGGAATAGTTACTTTTACGTCAATTGTTCCATGAGTCAGGGTGTTTGCGATACTTTCCATATCCATTGAGTCAGAGAGTAAAAATTGTCCGGCCTGCAGTTTATCCGCTAAATCAGTAAATCTGGCCAGAATAAAAAAAGCCAGTGGAGAACGTATAAAACCTTCTTTTTTCAGTCTTTCGGCAATTCCCCGGGAATTTTCACCCTTCTTGATGATAAAAGTGACGGATTTTTTACTAACCGGATTTGGAGGTTTTACCGCTTGCATCCACCAGAGTGAAAACAATATAAAAAGAGTCAAAAGAATACTTATGAGTACTATTATTTTTTTCTTCATGTTACTCTATTTTATATATCGGAGTATAAGACAGAGTTTCCACTGCTTCTTTCAGTCTCCATTTATCAGACGAATAGAGTACGCATAGTATATCATTCTTGTCTACCTTTTCATCAATTCTCATCTCCAGATAGATTCCGGCTTGTTTATCTACCGGACAGCCAAGTATTTTGGCAACGATTGTGAGATTGTGATTATTAAAAGAAGTGATAATTCCCTTTTTCAAACTGGGAACCTCGTATTTAAATTTACCTGATTTGATATCATCAGCACCGATATGCGGGTTGCCCCCTTGTTCTTTGATAATTTCCCTCATTTTGGAAAGAGCCTTTCCACTAGTTAACATTTCTCTAGCCAACTCCTCACCATTTTGGCCATTAAATTTTGATTTACTATCGATCATGCAAAGATCCAATAATTTACCGGAAAGCCTAAGAGCTTTGGCTTCAAGCATAAATGGCCTATCAGGTTTTTGCTCAAGGACTTTTAGTACGTCTATGGCTTCCAAAGCAGGGCCGACGCCATGACCGGCCGGTTCCAATGCCTGATTTATATCGATGGCTACTTTAATATTAAATTTTTTAGCAAGGAAAGTGAATTTTTCAGAGATAATCTCTGCATCCTTGAAATGATTAATTTTGACAGTAGGACCAACAGGGATATCAAGTACCAGATGTGTATCGCCCGAGGCAATCTTTTTGGCCATGATAGAAACTATAATTTTATCAAAAGATTCAAAAACAAGGGGTGTTTCTACCTGGATAATCAGATCATCAGCCGGGGCAAGGCCTAAGTGTCCACCCCAAACTATGCAGCCGCCTACTTTTTCTACAATACTTTTTATCCGTGGGGGAGTAAAAGTCACAGGTGCCAGTATTTCCATAGTATCGGCAGTACCAGCCGGAGTGGTGATGGCACGTGATGAATTTTTGGGTATTTTAAATCCGGCGCTAGCCACGATGGGAACCAGAATCATGGTAGTTCTAGTACCAGCCAGTCCGCCCGTGGAATGCTTATCTGCCACGATCCCTTTAAATTTAATTTTTATTCCGGTATCCACCATTGCCTTGGTCAGATAATAAAGTTCAGTATGGGAAAAACCTTCTTTAAATCCGGCCGCGACAAAGTATGTGGTGAGAATCGGGCCTAATTTTTGGCGGGATATTTCATCCATCACGGAAAAAACTTCTTTGTAGTTTAACTTTTTACCCAAAAGTTTTTTTTGGATAGCTGAAAGCGCTTGCGCAGATTGTAATTTTGAATCTTTATGTAGATGTGATTTCATTATTGTTAGATCTTATCCAATCTTGCCCTCACGACTAATCTTTTCAGATAAGTTCCAGGAGGTACACAAGTTACTAATGTGATATTAGCAGAATTATAATCCTGATCCAGTACAGAGATATCATCCGGTGTAACTATTTTCATTTCATATACTTTGTAGCGATAAGAAATATCATCCAAATGTATCGAAAAAACATCGTTTATTTTGAGTTCCGGCAATTTGGAAAATATGGTTTTGTAGTCTTTGGGATTATAAAACCAAAGAAGCGTTGAGTGGCCAAAGATTACTGGATTGCCATAACTGCCAGGTAATGGTCCGGCAAAGTGGATCAGACTTTTTGTCAGGTCATCACCGCCAACGATGACATTTGCATTTTCTATACCAAGTTTAGGGATATCCAGTGTATAAGCGGTGGCAGATGTGGCAAGTTTTAGATTGACTGCCTTGGGAAACCAAACGCTTGCTTTCGTATAATCTGTATTTTGACTTCCCAAAACAGAGGGAAGGTCGTTTGCGAAAGTATTTTTTATTATTTCATTTGGGATTGGTCTAATAATTCCGCTAAATTTAGGTGCATAAAAAATTTCAAAACTTAAGATTGGATATAGAACCCAAGCCAAAATTCCTAAGCCTGAAAGGATAAAAGCGATAGATATAATCGAGGCTATTTTGCGGGCTTTAGTAAATCTGATTTTGACATAAGAATAGATAGCCATCCTAACGTGATACTAAATTAATTTGAATATTTGAACTTCGCGAAGGCAATTTGTTTGGCATAAAAGGAAATTTTTGCTCGGAAATTATTTCCACGCCCCCTATTTCTTTGATATTTGATAAGTATTTATCTGCCTGCCCAAAAGATTTTCCGGCTAAATCTAATCTGATTTTATCAACTTCAACTTTGGGGGTGAAAAAGTACATGATATTGGCTTTGCCTGAAACGTCGCCTTTTTTATCAGCTTTGGCGTCAGAAATATGTATATTTGTTTTATCTATTGCCAGAGTAAACCCGGTAGGCACTTTTGCAGCATTTTCCGCTGTCAGATCCAGTAAATCTTTTTCTTTATATTTAATTCCGTTAACTTTTAAAGTCAAATCTAATTTTAATTCTTTTGATTCGTCCCCTATACTTTTGCTGAATTTTTTGGAAGAAATATTTGTTGAAAGCGTTGTATCCAAAAGCTTTTCCCCTGGATTTAGTTTTGGAATTATTTGCTGTTTAGCTAGAATTGTGAGTCCATCGGTCAGACTGGCTAATAGGTTATCCTGATCTTCTTTGGAAACGCTCGTTATATCCCGGCTGGTACCTCCGGATAGCTTGTCATTATTCTTTGCATAATAAGATGATTTATCAAAATCCCGTAAATTAAAATTCGTCCCAGCGACCAAATTTTCTTCAGGCCCAATTTCAGTTGCGGTGATTTTAGCCGCAGTTTTGCCGAAGGTGAGTCCTTCACCCGTATCTGATGCAGAGGCAATAGTTACGTCCGTGTCTAGCGAAAACTTTAGGTTATCAGCTATGATTACTGTACCTTTCGGAAAAGTTTTACTGGATAATGTTTTATTGTAAATAGTGACTTCTCCGCTAGATCTTTCACCGATTTTTGTTTTTCCGGTTGCAGATACAGTTTTATCACCGGTTACTTCTTCAGTAATTGTCGTTGCCAGAATAGTATTTTTACCGGATTTGATATTATCAGCATTGGTAGTAAACAATACGTCCACATTTGAAATGGATGAAGAAGGATAGACTATCAAGTTGACTGTAGATTTCGGATAGTACCAAAATGTTAAAAATGCAAAAGATAAGAGCAAGATGATGACTATGCCGAAAATGATTAGAGGTGATTTGGAAAAAGGTAATTTAGGCAGTGAAAAATTTATCCTCGGTAATTTAGTTGTAAATGACTCTTTTTGTTCAGCATAGATTTCTGCAGTAGCTTGAGGTTTATCTTCTGCCTCCTCTGGCGTTTCAACCTCTTCAACGATCATTTTTGCCTGCTTTTCGTTTATATCTTTGTTTTTTACAAATCCAAAAGTTTCTTCAACTGTTTTTTCCTGAACATCTTCTGGTGCAATTACTATTTCCTCTTTTTCTTCAAGTTGGAGCTCTTTGCCTAGACTTTGAGCTGCAGCTTCTACTAAAGCATAAATCAATGCTTCAGTTTCCAGTGTTTCAATTTTAGGAGTATGCAGAAATGTTGAGTGTTTATGCCATGAGTATCTGGATAGTTCCTCACGAATATCGTCTAGTTGCGCATCGCCTGATTCGTCATAGAGCATGATGCGTGATGGTAATATTTCAGTTGTAGAAAGGGTAGAAAGCGCCTTTTCAAAGTCAGAGGTGATAGCAGAGGTTTTTTCCACCATGATGTTGTTTTCTATTTTGCCTACCCTGATATGGGAAAAAGTTATTTGGGTTTTGCCGATAGACAGAAGAAGCAAAGTGGGAGGAGACTGCTCTTTGGTTTCCAGATAGTTTGCCAGTGCTTCCGGATATTCTATAAATCCGCAAGGGGTGAGAGACAACGCTTTGGTAATTTTTTTCAAACGAGCAAGATGCTGGGACTTGATTTTATCCCCGTCAAGTACGGTCAATGGCAGACCAAATATCACTTTTTTTACCAAGACATCTTCTCCTAGTTTTTTCTCGGCCTCGGAAATAGCTATATCAGCAGCTTCTGTTTCTTCGTTGTTTTCATCAAATTCACTTTGTCCGGAACCGATGATAGTGACATCTGTTCCCGCAATTGAAGCAACTGAAGCTATGATTCGATTTTCCTCAACTCCGACAACCAAAAAATATTCCTTGCCTTCTTTTTTGGACAGAATTTTATTTAAAAAAGACATCTATTTTGTGAGGATGGCATATATTCTACGCACATTGGAAGCAGCAGCATCCTCTTTTATTATCTTAAACGTTCCCAGGCTTCCTGTAAAGTCAACGTGAGGTCCCCCGCAAACTTCTTTGGAAAAAGAACCCACAGAGTAAACTTTTACTTTTTCAGGATAGTTTGCACCAGGTACAGTTAATGCTCCTTGATCTAACGCTTCCTTTAAATCGATTATTTCCAGAGTCACCGGCAGGTTTTCTCCAATTTTATTATTTATCAATTCTTCAACTTTCTGAATTTCTACATCAGATAATTTAGAAGGATGGGAGAAATCAAAACGCAGACGTTCGGCGGTAATATTGCTACCTTTTTGGTGTACATGAATACCAAGAACCGTTCTGAGGGCTTGTTGGAGCAGGTGTGTTGCAGTATGTAATTTGGTCGTTACTTCTGACTGATCTTGGAGTCCGCCCTTAAACATTCCTTTTGCAGCTGTTCGGGAAAGATCACGGTGCTTATTAAACTCTGACTCAAATTGCCCAATATCTATTATTTGTCCCTTTAGAGCAATCAATTCTGCGGTAATTTCAAGAGGAAAACCGTATGTTTGGTATAAGTCAAAGGCGACTTTTCCATCGATACTGGAAAGTTTTTGAACTTCCTCCAGACCCTTGTCTAAACTGCTGGTAAATTTTGATAACTCCGGGCCAATTAAATTATTGACGGATTCGATATTTATGTTTTTAAAATACGGTGTATTTTTATATGTTTTCAGAACGCTTTCAATAATTGGTAAAAATTGATGCTGGGTAGTAGGCTTATTTGTTAGTAACCGAAGTTTTATAGCTGAACGCCGAAGTAGTCGACGTAATATATAACCCTGAGTTTTATTCGAAGGCATTACTCCATCGACAATTAGAAAAGTTGCCGCTTTAAGATGGTCAGCAATAACTCTCATCAGAGGTTGGTTTTGCTCGTCTTTGTATTTTTTATCAGAA
>OBEQ010973571.1_pt1 | contig 10417 bp, 10 predicted proteins | sample 1670901 | NCBI WGS metagenome assembly OBEQ01 (sample SAMEA104232315, study PRJEB22302) | groundwater metagenome | biome: forest; feature: aquifer; material: groundwater | place: USA | collected 2011-08-07 | depth 5.4 m | reverse complement strand
TATTTAAAGACTTTTCCTTTTTAGATCAAAAAAACATAAAGATAAAGCCTGAAAATAATCAATATCCTCTAAATTCTGTGTAAGTCTGTTGGGAATAGCACTATACCCCTGATACACCCCTGCTATCGCTCCAGCAATACACGCAATCGAATCAGTATCACCAGGCACTAAATTAGCCGCCTCAATCACTGTTTGTTCAAAATTACCTTCAGTATGTACAAAACAATGAAGCGCCATTGGTACAGTTTCATAAGAACTCTCTGAACAACCAATAATTTTTGCCATCTCAAGCGGTTTTATAGACTTATTATTAGCAACATATTCCAATTTTTCTTTCAAATCAGAATCCAAATACTTTAAAGAACTATCAACCGCTTTTTCAATATCGCTTCCGCAATATAAATTCGCCACAAGTAAAGATATAAAAACACTACTATCAACTGCTGCAGGGTGAGTATGTGTTACTTTAGAAACAACAGAAGCAATACTTTTCAATTCTGTTGATTCAAGATGTGAATAAAATACTCCTAACGGTGCAACCCTCATCGCTGAACCACAAGTTGGCCTATTTCTTCCCGTTTCGAGAGGGTTTCCGCCATGATATAGATCAAGAGCCGCAGACATACTCGTACCCCCCGCAAAACGATTGTATCCCGGTACCGTACGACATTTATATCCCCACTCTCCCATCCGTTTGCCAAAATCAGTAATATCAAATCCCTCTTTATCAATCAATGACTCAACCAGCAATAATAATTGTTGTGTATCATCTGTATATTGACCAGCTTTCAAATGTCCACAAGGATGTGAAAGTAACGGCGCCTGAAAATCAACAATTCTCCCATTATAACTTCTATTGAGTTCCGTTTCAGAAAGATATTCTGTCGGCATGCCTAACGCATCTCCTACTGCCGCACCAACAATACATCCTTTTATTTTATCTAACTCTATAGTTGCATCCATAATAATCATACCTATAATTTTTTTAACAAATTTTAGCAGCATAGCATATTTGTTTCTGTTCTAACCTATTCATCAAATTTGAACCTAAATGCCAATGATCCAATAAATAAACCGCTTTTAACCCATCTTCAAAATCTTTTTTTATTTTCGGTAAAAATATCTCTTCCTCACGCGCCGTAAACGCTTTCATTCCTTCATACGCAGCCACATCCAACTCCAAACATGCTTTTGTATACTCGCGCGCTTGTGCAAAAGACTTCAATTGATCAGCAACATAATTATCCTCAAATTGTTTTGCTAAAATCCCTTTCTTCCAGCACATTCGTCTAATTAAATTCGCATCATCTCGATATAATAAAGCTGAATCAATAACAACACGTTCAGAACTAACAACCTCTTTCTCAAGTAATGTATCAACGATATTTAATCCTTGTTGTAAACTTTCAGATGAAGAATCAACACCAATTAAATACACACAAGCATTTGTATAATGCAATAAACCATTAACTCTAGGGATAAACTCTTTTAAAACAGTAATATTTCCCTCAATTAACCGCTGATAAATACCTAAACCTTCTCTCACTGTAACATGCGGTCGAGACATCAGTAATTCAGAGGATACCATTCTAATACCAAAAGTAACAGGATTTATAAATCTTTCTAAAATTTTATCACTAAATAGTTACAAATTAATAATCTACCGTACATACACCTTCTCCTTCCCACTAAATCCTTTCACCGTACTCGCAGTCCCCCCTGCAAACACTTCCATCTTCATCTTCCTATCAGAAAGCATCTGCACAACCACAACCCCCTCAACCTGTCCTTCAATCCCATACGCTTTACCAATTTTCGCAAAATGCCATCGATCCCAATTCTCCTCCGACACCGTTTTATAATCGTATTTCACTAATTCATACTTCACAACCCCACTATCTACACCAACCGTTGCCGGATTCGGACTATTTCCCGCAACCGCAAACTGCTGCGCTTCCTCTTTAAAATCTCCCAGCGACACAATCACAAGTCTTGGATCAAGCGCATCATACGCAAACGCCGCATGCGTCTGCCAATACCCCGGCATCCGATTAAATTCTTTCTTACCAAAATACCCATTCGTACCCTCTTCAAACCAATTCCCAACTAATTTCCCCTCAATATCATAATCTATTTTCCCACCACGCGGCATTGCCTGCCGGAGATCTTTTGCAAGCAACTCCGTTCGCAATGGCTCTTGAAATGAATCAAACATATCAACCGTATGAATCTTCCACTCTTCAGCATCATAGCTTGATGGCACAACAAACCCGCTCAACGTCACCTCATCATTAACCACTGAAAAATCAAACGCCGGAGCTTTACCAATAACCTCGCCCGCCTCAACCTTGACAAACCTTTTCCCATCCACCACTTTCTGCAGCTTCTCTGATATTTGATTCACATGAATATAAATCGTATAAAACGTACACGTATGACGAAGTATCAATCTATAATCCCCAATTGTACTTGACGCATACACTCCCGGCATACTTTGCACTTCTACTAATCCCGCCGCCGGTGCAAACACATCCACAAAATCCTCAACCTTCCTCTCTTTTGCATTCTTCCACTTCTTTGCATTATAATAGCCATGATCAATTGGTGTCACATGCCCCCCAATCATAAGACCCATCGGTTGAATTGTCTCAATTTCAGAAACCGCCATCGGCGCATGTGTAAACACCACCGCTCCACTTCCTTCACAACTCCCCATCGGCTTACCATTTTTTTCATTCTGCAAATCATTCTTCATATTTTCATTTTGATTACCAGTTTTATCTTTAACAACAGCACCATTTGTAGCCCCTTCCTGCGCAAGCACAATCATCTCCAATTTCTGTTTATAGGTATTAACATCCTGCTGCAAAAACGTCCCTTCAAAAGCCCCTAATCGCTTTAGCAACTTGTCATGATGATTTTTTCCTATATGATTGGGTCCTTGATCATACCAATAATCAATCTCCTGTTTCACTTGATCAAACTGATTTTGTAAATTTTGATGTTGATCAGCATTCACATTTTGCCCATTCTTCGGCTCTGCAACATTAGTATTAACACTATTTACACCAACCTTCTCTTTAGATACCTCATTTGAGTTCATTTTATCTTCAACCACACAACCAACTAAAATTAAAAAAACAAATAACAACCCAATACATCCAAAAATAATATATTTTTTCATATCAAATCACCTAAATTATTTTTTTAACAATTAACCTCTTTTCTCTATACCAACAAACTCTTCCCGCTCATCTCTTTCGGCTTCTTCAACCCCATCACCGAAAGCACCGTCGGCGCAACATCAGCCAACCCGCCAGTTAATTGTAATCTCTTTTTCCCACCAACCACAACAAACGGCACCGGTGCAGTAGTGTGACACGTATTACACTCCGCAAGCATATCTTCGCAATTCCCATGATCCGCTGTAATAACAACCATCCCTTTAAACCCGCAAATAATCCGTCCTAACTGCACATCAATTGCCTCAACCGCTTTTCTCGTTGCAGATATATTTCCTGTATGCCCAACCATATCCGCATTCGCAAAATTCACCACAAAAAAATCATACTCTTTTTGATCCTGAAGTAACGTATCCGTAATCTCTTTAACTTTCATCTGCGGAACAGTATCATACGTTTTCACTTTACGACTTGCAATATGCACCCGATGTTCACGCGGAAAAATACACTCACACAACCCATTAAAAAAATATGTCACATGCGCCCATTTCTCCGTCTCCGCAATCCGCAACTGCCGCAACCCTGCACGCGCTACAACTTCCCCTAATGTCATCGTAGGCGCAATCGGCCCAAACGCCACCGGCACACGAAGACGCGAATCATACTGCGTCAAAGTAACAAACTTCAAATCAAGCAACTTCTTACGTTTAAAATTCTTAAACTCCCCCAGCACAAACGCTTTCGTTAACTCCCGTGCTCGATCCGATCTAAAATTAAAAAATATAACCGCATCATGCTCCTCCACAATACATTTGTTTAACAACAACGTCGGCTCAAAAAACTCATCCGTTTCTCCAATAGAATATGCTTTATCTAACGCCTCAAACGCATCTTTCTCCTTGCGCCCAATACATTGCACCATACACTCATACGCTTTATGCTCCCGATTCCATCTATTATCTCGATCCATCGCATAATAGCGCCCCATCATTGTTGCAAGCTGACCAACACCCAACCGTTTCATCTCATCAAGCAACATCTTAATATATCGTTTCGCTGACTTAGGTGGCGTATCTCGCCCATCAAGAATAGCATGCACATACACTTCTTTTATACCATTCATCTTCGCCATACGCAGCAACGCAAATAAATGAGAGATATGCGCATGCACCCCCGAATCACTTAATAACCCCAACAAATGCAACGCCGTTTTATTCTTCTTCGCATGTACTATCGCCTCAAGCAACGCTTTATCCTTAAAAAACACCCCACTCTTAATCGCCCGCTCAATGCGTACAAAATCCGTCTCAACAACTCTCCCCGCCCCAATCGTCAAATGCCCAACTTCCGAATTCCCCATATACCCCTCAGGTAGTCCCACCGCCCCACCCGACGCATCAAGCAGCACATGCGGATACTTCTTCCATAAACTATCCCACACTGGCGTTTTCGCAAGAGCAACCGCATTCCCTCTACTCTCTTTGCGAAAACCCCAGCCATCCAGAATTAATAATAATACTTTTTGCCTATCACCCATATAAGAAATACTTATCTAAAAGTACATAAATGTTTTGTTTTAAAAACATAAAGAAGAGTACTAAACAGATTAAAAATTCAAAATTATTTCGCCAAATCTAACGCTCGTTGAAAATAAGTACCTGCATAACCACTAGCAACAAGAAGTGCTCCCCCTTCAACCACACCACAAAGAACTCCAATTGCTCCCCTCAACCGCAATTCACTTTTCAGACTATTTCCTATTTCAGAATCACCAATGCTATAATTAAAATCATTCATATAATTTAAAGATTGTGCATATCCACTACCAAAAGCAGTAAGCATACTCAATGTTACCGCTCCTTCCTGTGATGAAATAACACGAGTTCCAATCAATAGTCCCGCCGTTGCAGGTAACACATAATGCAAAGTATTAGACAAAAATGAATAAGCTGTATCTTTAAGAGTATCCTCTAACGAACGTTGTGGCGTTGTCCGTAATACTTTATTAGGAGTATAGTTATTATACATACATTCCTAAAATAGCTCAAAGTTTATAAATCTTCCCACAAATAATTACTTTAAAGTAGTGAACATAATTTAATAATCAGTTAACGAATCCAACAAAAAATAATGAAAACAACCCTTTACAACTATCTCACCCCAACACAACTAAAAAACATCCAAACTTTCTCACAAGACAAAGAAACCCCTTTTTTATTAATTAATCTTGAAACGATTGCCCAAAAATATGACGAACTCCAATCTAATCTCCCTTTTGCTAAAATCTACTATGCCATGAAAGCTAATCCTTTGGAAGAAGTCATTTCTTTGCTTCACAACAAAGGCTCATCCTTCGACGTCGCCTCAATCTACGAAATCAATCAACTATTTCAACAAAACATCTCACCTCAGAAAATGAGCTTTGGCAACACCATCAAAAAAGCAAAAGATATCGCCTACGCCTACCAACACGGCATTCGCCTCTTCACAACCGACTCCGAAACTGATCTGCACCACCTCGCAGATAACGCCCCTGGCTCAAATATAATATTTCGTATCATCTCCGAAGGCTCAGGCTCATTTGCTGATTGGCCCCTCTCCAAAAAATTCGGCGCCCATCCTGATCTCATCTACTCTTTGATTCTCGAGGCCAAAGAACTAGGATTACACCCGTATGGACTCTCATTCCATGTTGGTTCACAACAACGAAATATCCCTGAATGGGACCACTTCTTAACCATTTGTAAAGACCTCTTTGACCAAAGTGCCAAACAAGGCATACACCTAGAAACATTAGATATTGGCGGCGGCTTTCCTGCACACTATATTCATCCAACCCAAAATAACAAAGAATATGCACATGCAATCTATTCATATTTACAAAGACATTTTGAAAAAATGCCCGAAATCATTATCGAACCAGGACGCTCCATTACCGGTGACAGTGGTGTCATTGTAAGTGAAGTCATCAACGTCACTACAAAATCACCGTATGATACCACTCGTTGGGTTTTTCTCGACATCGGAAAATTTGGCGGTCTTATAGAAACACTCGATGAATCAATCAAATATCCTATCTTTATTGAACGTTACCTCAACACTCCTTCTTCAGATATCACCACAGGCGAAGTCATCCTCGCCGGCCCCACCTGCGACAGTTACGACATCATGTACGAAAAATTCAAATATAAATTGCCCCTTGACCTCAAAAGTGGTGACAAAGTATTTATCTTAACCACCGGCGCCTATACCCAAACCTATTCCTCCATCTGCTTCAACGGCTTTCCGCCATTGAAAACATATATTCTGCCACCACAAAATTCATAAACAATTTTTATTTACCACACCCTATGCCACTGATAACAAAAGACAACGAAACCTGGTTTCAAGAAGGACTATTTCCCCATGTTTCTTTATCATTCAAAGTTGATAAAGTCTTATTCGAACAAACCAGTAAAGATGAACAAGGCAATCCACTTCAACAAATCAAAGTTCTGGAAACTCCTCAATACGGCCGTGTATTAACCATTGACGACGCTATCCAAACAACAGAAAAAGAAAACTCTTACTATCACGAACCGATTATCCACTGTCCCATTAACACTTTTCCCTCTTCACCAAAAAGTATTCTTCTTATCGGCTGTGACGGCGGCACATTACGTGAAACCGTAAAATATTCTTCATTAGAAAGAATTGACGTTGTCGACATCGATGAAACCATCATAAAAATCATGAAACAATACATGCCTTCTCTTCCTAACGGCTCATTTGACGATCCACGTGTTAATCTCACTATTGCTGACGGCGCCGTATACGTCAAAGAAAAACTCGCAAAAAATATAAAATACGATGTTATCATTGTCGATTCCCCCGACCCGATGGGTGTCGCCATCTCCCTCTTTCGCAACGAATTTTATCAAGACATCCATGATCTGTTAACAGACAACGGCATCACCATCCGCCAAACTGGTTCAAGCTTATACCAACCAGATGAAATGCCCACTCATTATCATCAATTAAAAAATATATTCAAAGATGGTTCTATACACGGTTTAGTTTCTGCAATTCCTACCTATCATGGCGGCTATTTTACATTTGTCTCCGCATCAAAAAATCCTTTCGCCTTCGTTAACCTCAATCTCACTGATTTACAAGAAAAAACAAAACATCTCAATTCAGATTTATTAGAATGGTACACCCCACAAGTTCATCTTGCCGCAATGCAGCTTCCACTTCTCATTAAACGAAATCTGGAAAAGAAATAATCAAACAATTATTATTGTTATTATCCTCATAATAATAAAATAAAAGCAACACAACTAATCTAAATTCTTCTAGGAGAAGGTTCCTGCTGACTCGCACAATGCAGCGTCCCCCCATCTTTTACCATCTCAACACAATCAATTCCAACAACTCTGCGCTCCGGAAAAAATTGTTGAATAATTGACAACGCTTGCATATCATTTTCATGCTGAAACATCGGCACAACGACAGCATCATTTCCAATATAAAAATTCAAATAACTCGCTGGCTTTCGCGCAGAACCCGTATGCAAATGTTCCTCAGCCTCAACTTTCGCCATTGGAACTTTCACAACAGATAACAGATCACCACGTTCATTTTTCATTCTCTGCAATCGTTCATAATTCTCATCTAAAGCAGGATAATTAACATCATTATGATCCTCCTCATACGCACATAAAATCGTATGTTCATTTACAAACCGCGCAATATCATCAATATGCCCATCGGTATCATCCCCAAATAATCCCTCATTCAACCATAACACATTTGAAACGCCTAAATAATCAGATAAATACTTCTCAAGCTCCTGCTTATTCAAGTGCGGATTCCGATTAGCATTCAACAGCACAGATTCCGTCGTTAACACCGTTCCCAGGCCATTCACATCAATCGCTCCACCTTCCATAACAATTCCTGGTTTAAACACCGGCAATTTCAAATAGTGATTCATCTTATCCGGAACAATTGTATCACGAAGAGAATTTTCATACTTCCCACCCCATGCATTAAATTCCCAACTCACCATCGCTTTCTGACCAGTATTATCATTAACCACAAACGTTGGCCCATAATCACGGATAAAAATCTCCCCCGTCTTTATAGAATAAAAATGTAAATTTGAACCAAACAGCTCATATTCTTTCAACACATCACAAGCTCTTTCTTTAACTTTTTTATTTGGGACTAAAATATTCACTTCCTGACCAGCAGATAATGCTTCGACCCAACGACCATAACTCTGTTCCACCGTAGAAACCTCCGCACCCCACCATTCCGTATTATGCGGCCAACTAAGCCATATCGCTTTCTGCCTCTCCCATTCTGCGGGCATTCGATACCCTAATTCTTTCGGTGTTAATTGTGCTGGACTCATTGTTTGCGACCCTCTGCAACATCCCTAAGAGAATGATAACTCTCTGGCTGCCTATTCTTCAAAAATCTCCAACTCTCCTGCGATTCTTTAACCATATCCAAATCAAGCGGCACAACCATAACTTCACTTCGATTATCATTACACTGAGCAATAATTCTACCTTGAGGATCAGCCACAAACGAACTACCCCAAAAATTCAAATCCCCCTCAACCCACACTCGATTCACCGCAACCGTATAAACACCATTCAACGACGCATGACTTCGTATCGCATCCTGCCAACGTTGCAATGACTCTGGTTCATCTCGCTTCATCTTCTCAAACCAACCAATCGCTGTCGGATAAAATAACACTTCCGCTCCAGCTAAAACGTTCGCCCTAGCCGCTTCTGGAAACCACTGATCATAACAGATTAAAGGTGCAATCTTCGCTTTCTCATGCTGCACCTGCACATATCCTAAATTACCTGAATTAAAATAAAACTGCTCCCAATAATATTGATCATGCGGAATATGAATTTTGCGATATTTACCTGCAACATCCCCTAACTCCCCAACAACCAAGCACGTATTAAATCGTTCTGTAAAATTCTCAGTTGGCCTAAAACTATTATATAATTTTTCATAAAACGACCCGCCAACAAGCATCACATCTACATCTTTAGCCAAAGCAGATAAAAACGTTCTCGTTGGACCATCACCAGCACACCCATTAGTTGGATCCTCTTCTGCCAACAAACGCAACTTTTCATCCATCGTCTGCGCAAAATACCGATGCGCAAACAATTCTGGCAAACACACAATCTCTGCCCCTTTAGACACCGCCTCATGCACAAGCTCTGTAGCACATTTATAATTATCAGTAGAGTTCTCACTCATCTCCATCTGTACTAACCCAACTTGCAAAATTCGATCTTCTAGCATAAAAAAACCATCTCAAATAACCCATTTATAAAATTTAAGTAACAGTAAGAAAGCACTAAACAACAACTAAAAACCATTCCCAAAACCAATAGTAACATTTATAAATACACTCTTAAATATCAGTAAAAATGGAATTCAAAGTAACAAGCGAAGACAAACACAAGATCACTTTCGAACTAATCGGTGAAACCCATACTTTCTGTAACGCGTTAAAAACAGAACTCCAGCAGATTAAAGGCGTCGACATCGCAACCTACAGAATCAACCACCCATTATTAGGCGTACCACAATTTCAAATTGAAACAAAAAGTATCGAGCCCCGTAAAGCAATCAAAGAAGCATTAGCTAATCTCAAAAAGAAAGCTAAAGAGTTTGAGAAAGAAATAAGTAATTTATAATTTTGTATCCTTCTCGTTTATCAATTCTAACAAAAATTATTTAATCATACTTAGTCAATAAAAATATCGGTCGTGAGGCTTCCGCAGAACGCCTCACTTGACGATGCTTTCCGCAAGGAAAGTCACGAACGCTAGTGACTTGAACGCCTAAGATATTGGCGTATCGAGCCCCGTAAAGCAATCAAAGAAGCATTAGCTAATCTCAAAAAGAAAGCTAAAGAGTTTGAGAAAGAAATAAGTAATTTGTAATTTTGTATCCTTCTCGTTTATCAATTCTAACAAAAATTATTTAATCATACTTAGTCAATAAAAATACCAGTCGTGGGGTTGACAAAGGAAACCCCACTTGACGATACTTTCCATAAGGAAAGTCACGAGCGCAAGCGACTTGATCGCCTAAGATATTGGCAAAGAAATAAGTAATTTGTAATTGAGGATATTATTTTTTAGTCAGAAATTCTAACCAAGATTTCTGTTCATTTAATCCAATTTACTTTTTTTCATCATCGCAAACGC
>OBEQ010651821.1_pt1 | contig 10418 bp, 9 predicted proteins | sample 1670901 | NCBI WGS metagenome assembly OBEQ01 (sample SAMEA104232315, study PRJEB22302) | groundwater metagenome | biome: forest; feature: aquifer; material: groundwater | place: USA | collected 2011-08-07 | depth 5.4 m | reverse complement strand
GAAAAAAGAAATATTCAGAGAGCTAAGAGGATTTGCTGAAGAGCAGGCGGTAATTTTAGAAGACTTAAAGATGGGTAGAACAGGTCCAGTTCTAATCGCCAGTCCGCTTTGAGTAAATTTAAAACACTTCCAATCGTAAGTTCTGAAATGGTCTATCGGGGGGAACTCAAACCATTAATTTATTCCATTCCGAAGAAAGCAAGCTATATTGTTCCCAGTCTACAAAACGATCATAAAGCCACTCGGCTTCCCTAGAGATTCCTTCAATTTGGAATTTTAATTTATTGGGAATCGCAGAGCTTTTCTTATTTCCTGTGGCACAATTGATTTGCACTCGATTTAATTTAATGACTTTGAATGCATAATCTATGAGTCCTCCTGTTGCACGAGTTGCTATTTTTATCCCTTGGTGATCCTGATCTACCCAATATCCAATGGTTGTTTTCTTATTTTTGTTATCAATATTGTGATATCCAATTGCACCAACTAATACTTTTTTGTAATAAATACCAAAATCAGCTGCCTTACCCTGCAGGGCTCCATTTAATGAGTTTTGTATAAATTTTTGAGCAGTATCAGCTTCCGTTTTTATCTCATCTAACCAGGGCAACCATTTTCTTAAATATTCTCTATTCTTATCGGTTAATTCGAAAAGGATTTTAGCATCCGATAAAGTGAATTGTGTTAGCTTAATTTCTTCATCCACAATAATCGGTTTTAATATTGATTCCATAAATAAGATTATACCATTAACCTTCTTTTTATTATTAGTTTGATTCAGAAGATGTTCCCAATTTCTTCCAACTCCACGATTCTTAATTGTAGTATTGAATAAATTGTAGATACCTCATTGATTGTTGATATACCATCTCCGGATACTTCCATTCATAAATTCTGAAATCGTCCACGAATCCCCTATCACAAATTACGCATACAAACAGGTTCTAATGTCGTCCAATGCCCGGCAGCTCATCTTTGTCCATTGCAAATCTTACATTCTTTTGACTAACTATGATATAATACTGGACTATGCTTATTAAGCAAAGATTTACTGCTTTAGGACTTTTGATCTTAATCATTGTGTTAATAGCAGGCACTGCTTTATTATCTAACTTTAGAAAACAAGTCAATATTTTAAAAACTGCCAGCAACACTAAACAGAAAAACCAGTATCAGACTAGCCGCTTCGCTAATGATCAGGCTGTTCAGAAAATCAATTCACCTAGTCCTCTTGCATCAAATTTACCAAAAGGGGTTGTTGCCAACGCAATAGGTCCAGTTGAAGGAAAGCAAGGAAAAGCAAGCATCATAGCAGTTTCAGACGGTAAAACATTCAACTTGGTTTTAGAGGCAAAACTTGCTGATCCGCCTGCAGGTCAATTCTATGAGGCATGGATTGGTAAAAGTGGTAGTGATAACAACTTATTAAGACTTGGCAAGCTAAACAAGAATAATGATTCGTACACAGTCTCTTTTAGTAAAGATGGTGACTTTTCAGCTTATAAAGTTGCCGTAGTAACATTAGAGAAAAACGAAGGCGATAAGCCTGAGACAATAATTCTCGAAGGAGCATTTTAAGCCCATAGCTTGACCAGCTATGATATAATAGTTAAGTCTGAATCTTGCCAGTTGAGACAAATTTTATGCAAATACTAGCATCTTGCAGCTGGCTGCCAAAAATATCTTCTTTAAGAAGATATTCCTTTTTTGATTTTTTTGAAAAACTTGTCATACTCTCTCTAACTTTTATTATTACCTTTTTTTCTCCTTTAATTTTAGCACCTGCTTATGCGCAAACTGCAGGAACTACATTTTTTTTATCAGGTGCTAACACAACGTCTGAAGCTTTTGGAATAATAGGTGGTAATACTATGGCTGTTGATGTAAATGTTAAAAATGTCACCGATCCTGCCGGTTTAGCTGCTTTCGCATTTAAAATCAGTTACAACCCAAATTTACTTTCTATCCCCTATTCAAACAGTACTCATATTCCTGATCCTGGAAGTGTCACAGTTGGACCTTTTTTAGGTAGCTTAGGTAAAAGCGTCAATTGTAGTAGCGGATACATTGGGAATGACCTAGCTGACTCAACTAAAAAAGATCTAACTTTTATTTGCACTACGTTGGGTTCATCGCCTACAGCACCCAGGGGGAGTGGCGTTCTTGCAATTATTAATTTTAAAACTGGGAACACTGTTGCTTTTCCCCAGTTAAATTTTGTCAAAGCACAACTTGCGAACAATACAGCTAAAGCTACTCTTATTCCAAACACAATCGGCAGTACGAATTTGGCTCTAGTACCGTGTGCGGATTTTAATAACGACCATAAAGTTACTGTAGCTGATATTTTGTATGTGGTTAGTAAATTTGGTACAAAGGACGCCGCAGCTGACCTTGATAAAAATGGCATAGTAACGGTACAGGATATTTTAATAGCGGTTGGAGAATTTGGGATGACATGTTAGCTAAAGTTTGCAAGAATAATATGAGCGGTAAAATCAGGATACTCAGTTTCTTGTCGATTGCTATTTTTATAGTAGCAATTTCGACTTTTTTGTTAGCGAGTAGGTCATCTGTGCCAAAAGTTCATGCTGCAACTGACCAAACCATAAGAGACATGAATAACGATGGCATTATTGATTTAGCAGATGCCAGAATCATAGCGCCTCCCGCAACTGTTAATTGTCCTGTTTGTGTAGATATAAACGGTGACAAAAAAATTGACCAAAAAGATGTAGACCTAATACAAGCTAGAATTGACCATAACCTTCCTTACAATAGTAGATTTGACGTAAATAACGATAAGGTTATAAATTCTGCCGACGTTGATATAGTAAAAAAATATCTGGGGCAAACTGTCACGGGGCCTGCTTTTGGCCTTGATAATCCATCTGAGTTAGCTTATGGGTTTTTAGCAAATGACATGATGATAAAGTTTAAACCTGGAACAACGCAGCAGCAAAAAGACGACATTTATAGTAAATATAATTTAAATCGTAAAATAGATTTTGCTCAAATAAACTCAGCAGAATTGCATGCCAACCAAAGCAATGTTGAAAATTTGCAAAAACAGATAGAAGGAGAGCCGCAAGTTGCGAAAGCTGGTAAAAGCGGTATTTTAGAACCTTTGACAGATGACCCAAATTGGAGTGATCAATGGGCTATTCCAAAAATGAACTTGTTGCCCGCATGGTATCTTGGTATTACAGGAAAATCTTCTATTAAAGTTGCCATCGTCGACAGTGGTGCTGACTACACTCATCCGGATCTTGGTAACCTTTCAACAACTAAAAGGTGTGATGCCACTACAAATTGTGGAGGTATATTATGGGGCGCTCAAGATCTTTCAGACCCAATTGGCCACGGGACTCATATGGCAGGAATTATTGGTGCTACTGCTAACAATAAAATAGCAATTGCAGGCGTCAATTGGAATGTAGAAATTATTCCAGTTAAAGCGTGCGTTCCTGATGCTGCCAGACTTGCTATCTGCCCGGGGCCATATCTACTCTTGGCTCTTCAATGGTTAGCTAGTCAGGGTGGTATAGACGTAGTCAATTTGTCTATTGGTGCAGACAATTATACTAGCCAAGATAGAGCAGATATCGAATATTATCTTCGCGATTTAGAGTATCATGGAACAACTATAGTTGCTGCTGCTGGGAACGATGGAGGTAATGGATGTTTTTGGCCAGCATCTTACCCTGGTGTTACTTGTGTTTCTGCAACAAATAGCAACGATGACTTTGCTTGGTGTAGCGGGGGGAGAACTGATTCTGCTATTTCCGCTCCAGGAGAAAATATTATGAGTACTGTACCGACATATTCTATCGTTGATACAGGTAAAGACGGTGTTGAAAGTTTCAATTGTGGCACTTCGATGGCAACAGCATATATTAGTGGTATGGTTGCCCTCTGTAAAACGATTCAGTCTACCAATCCACCAGACAGTCGACAATGCGGCCACTTTAATAACTACGACTACACAACAAACAGAAGACTCGATGCATGGTCATATCTTTGGTACCGGAATTGTAAAATTTTCGATAACACTAGTACAAGCGGTGGCCCACCTGATGGCCACGTAGATCTTAACGATATACAATCAATCGCATTTTTGGCAAATACGGGGCTTTACGACTCAAGGTTTGATGTTTGGCCAGCAGGTGGAGATGGGGTTATCGATTCTCGCGATCTATATGTTGAATTTGTCCATTACGACGAGCAATGCCAATAAAAGTAGGTTAATATGAATAGAATAGAGGCAAGCCCTTTTAGAAAAAGACTGGTTAAATTATCTGCTGCTTCTACTGCGTTAGCCGTCTTGTGGTTGGCAAACGTTATTAATGACGGTGGGCCTTCAACAGTTAACGATCATCCGACGGTTCCTGTTCCAACAGCTACCGAAACAACTCCAATCACAGAGAATGGAGTTATTATCAACCAATTAGAGGTCTCTATTGCAGGACCGATAAATCAGACTCCCTCACCAGGTGATATAGAAAGAATTAGAAATACTATGGCTGATTTTCTTTCTAATAACCCCACGGGATTTGATTTGGCTACATTTGATCACAACAATCAAATAAATAACATTCTTATAATTACTCGGTCGCCAAATAATGGTGGTGTATTAGTTGAAGTAAATGTTCCTCCACACGTTGTTCTCAACCCTGGTTATAATGTTTTTAAGTTTGCTGAAGAATTAAGTACTGATAAGCGGGTCCGGTCAGTTACCCCCGTGGGATATACAAAAACTCAATAGATTCGCTTGCCTTCTAAAGGCCGTTGTTCTTGTCTTTTGGGTACGATCTTTCTATCGGGATTCGCTTGGGACTATCCCAGGTATTCGGACTGCACGATTAGCCCGTTATATCAAGAAATTCTTGATGCAGACAAGGAGGTCTGCACCTTCGGTGAGCCACAAGGATTTTTCTTGGAACCAATACCTTCTGGAACTCAAGCAACTATATACGATTATACCAGAATCGAAGCAGACACTTCCACAATATAACTACTAAGAGATATTAGAACCATTTTTACGAGCCTTAAGTTATTTGCTATATATACTTTGACTATTGCAAATAAAACCGTATTAGCTTAAATTAAAGATAACCCCATTTTTTATACAGAGCTTATGAGTAAAAATAATCCTACTGAAGACCTAACACTAGAAGAGATAACTAAAGTCATTTTAAAGGGTGAGGGAGAGACAGTTGAGTTTAAAGAAAGTTACAATGTCCATTTTGCAAAGTATTGTAACACTGTAGCCGCTTTTGCTAATACAAAAGGAGGATATATTTTTTTTGGTGTTAGGGATGATGGACAAATTATCGGAGTATCAGAAAACGAAAAACAACGCAAGAATATCATCAACTTTATTCTTGGTAATGTAAAACCCGATATTTCAATAGAACCTTATATAATAAAGACGACAACAGGAGAATATTTATTCGTCCTTAAAGTACTCCCAGATTTATTAACATTACATACCTCTGGTGATGTTCCATATAAAAGAATTGATTCACAAAATAAAGCTATGGAGCCAACTGAGATAGAAAAATATATACACAATGTATCTAAGCTAAGAATGGAAGGATATAAAAAAGAAACAAAATCTACTAAACATATTTCAGTTTCAAACATTAAAAAAAAGGGTTCGCTAAATGAAATAAGCACAATACTATTTAAAATAAGACCATATTTAAATAGATTGGGTTACGAGACGGAAAAGGATTTAGATTTTGGGGAACCTACGATAAAAGACGGTCAATTAATGGGTTTTACAGATATAAGAGTAAAACACAACAATAAACCTGCCTTTGTAATAGAGGTTAAAAGAGATAGTGCAAAAATCAAGCAAGAACATATTGAGCAAGGGCTTAGATATGGTAGGGCATTAGATTTACCATTTATTGCGATAACAAATGGACTTGAGTTTCAGCTTTTTAATACAAAGACAGGAAATAGGTTGAGTATTAACGACCATACATTTAACGTAGTTCCTTTTAAAAAGGATTTGGAATTGGTATTAGATTACTTAAAAAGAAACCCTCAAAAAGACAATATACAAATAACAGATAGGCCGCAAATATACAAGAAAGGTGTCAATAAAAATGAACTAATAAAAATATTCAAAAAATGTCACAACGCTATTAGAGATATAGAGAAAGATGACGAACATGCTTTTAGTGACTTTTCAAAAATCTTATTTCTTAAACTATTGGAAGAAAAAAGTGAGGTTGAAGCAAATGAACCGTATGGAACAAAACTTCCCAGAGGTTGGTATTTTTTTGATGAACTAAAAAATAATCCTCGTGCTGACCAAGTAATGCAATCAATCAAACAAATGTTTAGCTCAATAAAAGTAGATCCAAAATATGGAGATATTTTTCACGGTGATGATTTCTATGCTGATAATGAAGACACATACAAATATTTAGTTGATAATCTTGCGGATATAAGTTTTCAAGATTCTGAAGTTGATGCAAAGGGTTCGGCTTTTGAATATTTTTGCAAATTTAATTTAAAAGGAAGCAAATTGGGACAATATTTTACACCTCGTGAAATAGTCAATCTTATGGTTGATATGGTTGATCTCAAACCATTAATATTTAGTCTTTCAGACAATTCCAACCATCCAAAAGTAATTGATCCGTCCTGTGGTACAGGAGGATTTTTAATACAAGGAATGCAAAGACTGTTAGAAGAAGTGAAAAAGCTCAATTTATTTAAAGATAGAGAGGAAACCTTGACAGATAGAGTCAAAAAGGACGTATTTTGGGGTTGTGACGCTAATCCTACTATAGCTCGTACTGCAAAAATGAATATGGTTATCGCAGGAGATGGCTCCTCAAATATTAAGAAAGGGAATAGTTTGACAGAAGAAATAGATTTTCTAAAAATTGGCGATGATAAGCAGAAGGCAGATTATATCCTTGCAAATCCACCTTTTGGTATGTCTGAAAATAGACTTTCAGGAGATGTAATGAGACTTTATGATGTACCCACCACAAAAGGACAAGCCTTATTCATTCAAAAAATGATTAAATTGACTAAATCTTCAGGTAAAATATGCACCATTGTTGACGAAGGAATTTTAAACAACCCAACAATGGAAGATATAAGAAAATACATTCTAAAAACTTGCTATATAGACGCAATTGTAAGTCTACCAATGGTTACATTTAAACCAAATTATACAAACGTAAAAACATCCTTTTTGTTATTGACTAAGAAAAATAGTGAACTTGAAAGACAAAGTTATCCCATATTTGTTTGCGAGCTTAAAAAAGTAGGATACGATTCAGTTTATAAACCATTAAAACCAACGAGTGGAGAAATAAACGAGGAAGTCATTAATGAGTTTAAGAATTTTCAGACAGATAACGTTAGATATAAAGGCCCCTTTAAAGACGCAGATTTTAAAACATTTATTGAGGACGAAATAAAAACCTGCTTTTCGCTCACAGTCGATGAGATAGAAAAAAATTATAAATTTAGAATGGATGCTCGCTTCAATAACCCACATATTGTAAAAAAGATTAGAGAACTTAAAGATTTAGGAGCATTGCCTATCTCAGACCTAATAAGACAACCTATTGTTAGAGGAAATGGCCCTGATAATTCCGAAGAAGGCATTCCTGTATTAAAGGTACGCAATATAACCCGCATGGGTATAGATTGGAATACGGATTTTGTTACTGAAGAATTTTATGAAAGGGCTAGTAAACTTGGGAAAATAGCACTAAAAAATGATGTGCTTGTAGCTTCTACTGGGGTAGGTTCTCTTGGAAAAGTAGGCTATATAGATAGCGATCTCAAATGTACTATTGATGGTCATGTTTCTGTACTAAGGATAGATACCGACAAGATTAATCCAAGTTACTTAACAGCATTTTTACTTTCTAAACATGGACAAGTTCAATTTGAGCGACTCTACAGTGGTAGTACAGGACAAATTGAAATATATTCAGACGATATTTCGCAGATATTAGTATTAGTTTTAAGTAAAGATAAACAAAAAAAAGTTATTGATAATTTATCAAAAAATAAAAGACTCATTGACGATCTTAAAAGAAATTTGCAATTGTTACAGGAAAAAAGCATAAAAGACTTTGAAAGCTTAGTGTTAAATAAACGCAACTAATTATATTAACTTTTCTTTCTCCTTTAATAAATTTAAAAATATCATTGTGCTAAATTGTACTTGACAGTCTAATTTAGAAGTAGTATAAATTATACAGTGAGGTATAATTTATGTTAATGATCGGTGATAACCTTTTGCTAGAGTATTTAGAAGCAAAAGACAAATTTAATCTCGAAGAGTTGATTAACAAAAAAAGATTCAAAGTATCTGATTCTCCTCTTACCTACAGACAAACAAATGCACTCAGTAACGATCAGTTGATTCCAGACGATAGAGACAAAAAAGAAGGCTGGCATAAATTCAGCATGAAAGAACTGATCTATCTAAAAATTGTTGCTGATTTAAAAAAATTCGGCATGAAGCACGTTCAACTACAACAACTAAGACAAAGTTTTTTCCAAGAACCAGAAGTAAGAAATGACACCCCTAAATTTATTCAAATTCAAATAACAAAAGCATTTGCAGATATGGCAATTGGTTGTGCTTTAGGCGGTGTAGAAATAATTATTACAATAGGTTCAGATGGGCATGTAGACTATTATGATCCAAGACATTACTTATTATTGGATATAAAAGAAACTCCTCATATAACGTTAAAATTAAGCGATTACCTAAATGACTTACTGCTTAAAATCGGGAGAAAACCAATTAATATAAAAGTGAGCATTAGCAGCGTTTTTCTTGAGAGAAAAGTTACACCAAAAGAAGAGGAGTTAATGAATATAATACGAAATGAGGATTATAATATAATTAAGGTCAAAAAGAATGAAAATGACTACATAATTTATGCTGAGAAAAAAGCTGAAAATAGGTCAAATGTAACCGAGCCAGAAATTCTAAAAATGTTAAAAGATAAAGATTTTCAGGACATTTCAATTATAAAACGAGATGGGAAAATAGTGAGTTATAAAGTCGAGGAAACGATAAAATTATAAAGCTGAGCTCATAAAAAGAGCAGGCAATTTATATATTTCGCTTTAAGTATCAAGAAGCACTTGGGCTAAGGCAGGCAGAAATGCCGCTTAGCCATGATTGATAACGAGGTACTTAAAGAAAAACTTAAAAAAGAGCTCAAGTTATTAAAGCTTACAAAAGAGCAAGAGGAAATAGTAGTCAAAGAACTGAACTATTTGTCCAACCTTTTAATTGATCTTTATATACAGGAGACAAAAAATGGACAATACGCAACACAATAACCAAGATAACATAAATAAAGGTGGTGTTAAAACATCAGCGGGTAAAGCTGTCTCAAAATTCAACGCTGTAACTCATGGGATATTGCGACAATCTGTAACCGAGTACGAGCAAGAATTTTATTCTTCCTTATTGGAAGATCTAATAATTGAATACGAACCTCAAGGAGCTTTAGAACAGATTTTAATTGAGAGAATAGCACTGAACTATTTGAAGCTATGCAGAGCTCAAAAAGCTGAGACAGAATTTATGAAATCAAAACTCGATCCACGCATAGATACAACTTTAGAAAATATTAACTTTGGCGATGTTATACATGAAGGCTATGTTCCTAAAATCAATGTTGATAATGTACAAAAACTCATGGATATTTATGGCAGGTATGAGACCACATTAGAGAATAGGTTTTTTAGGGCTGTACACGAGCTTGAGAGAGCACAAAGGATTCGAAAAGGAGAAAAGATACTTGCTCCCATTACTGCTGATATAAACCAGATAGGTTCGTTTGGCGAAACAGACCAAAATGTATGAAAAATGCAGTTTTGTATGTACGAGTTTCCTCTAAAGAACAAATGGAAGGCAGTAGCCTTGAGACGCAAGAAAAAATCTGCACAGATTACGCACTGCGAAATGATTTTATAATTGACAGAGTATTTATAGAAAAAGGCGAAAGTGCCAAAACCACTGACAGAACAGAATTAAAGCTTCTTCTTGACTACGTTGCTAAAAACCATAAAAGTCTATTCGGAGTAATAATTTATAAAATTGATCGGCTAGCAAGAAATTCACTTGACCACGCACAACTCAAATTATTCTTCAACAAATACGGAGTAAAACTTGTATCTGCAACTGAGAACCTTGAAGACACACCAGTAGGCAGACTCATTGAAAATCAATTAGCTGGTTTTGCACAATTTGACAATGAAGTAAGAACTGAAAGAAGTGTTGGCGGTATGATGGCTGCAGTAAAGGCTGGTAGATATGTTTGGGGTGCTCCAGTTGGTTTTATAAATACAGGTGGTAGAGGTACTTCTACTTTAGCCTATGATAACGCTGAAACAGTAAGGTTAGTCAG
>OBEQ012554554.1_pt1 | contig 10419 bp, 6 predicted proteins | sample 1670901 | NCBI WGS metagenome assembly OBEQ01 (sample SAMEA104232315, study PRJEB22302) | groundwater metagenome | biome: forest; feature: aquifer; material: groundwater | place: USA | collected 2011-08-07 | depth 5.4 m | reverse complement strand
TTATCCTTTAAACAAAGATCTCGTTGAAATCAGGTTCTGGAATAAGGAGAAGCTCGTGGACATTCAAAAGATCAAGAACCAGGATTTACAGCTGTCCACTTTTAATCTTTAAATGGTTCACTTTTAAAATTTAGGTAACACCAAAATCGATTCGGTTAGGTTGATTTGGAGAAACTGACCGGCGGCGCCTTTTTTCTTTAATCCCAATTAAAAAGGGATCAAACTTTCGCGTGGAGTTTGTGGAAACAGAAAGGTAGACGCCGTCTTCCTTTAGAAAAGCATAGAGAAAGGAGCACGGCGAGTACAAATCTTCTTCTTGCGGACCTTCTGATTTTTCAGCCGCATATTTTAAACGGCGAAGCCATATTCCGGTGCGATCAACGACAGCCGCATTGTGAAAAAGGTAAAGCGACGGGCAGGCATTTGGTGATTTCAATTCAATCACTCCTTGCTGTGATGCGTGAATTTTTGGAATGGCGCTGGTATTTTCACGAATTAATTTGGAAGTGCTCCGAAAGGCGGTGACGGGCCGGATTTGCAAGCGGACATAATCGCCGTAACTCGAGAGAAGCTGATACCGGATGAGAACGGTATTTTCGCCATGAATCAAAATTACCATTTTCACCAAAGCCAATCCGTCCAGCCGAAAAACCCACGTTGGGAAAGGAAGCCTGTAAAAATGTTCCAGGGATTCGTATCCTTTCGGAAAAACCGTGTCGTGATACACATGGGTTGATAACGGAAATGGGCGTTCGCCGATATAGAGTGTCTCATCTAAATTGGCGAGCAAAACCGCTTCATGGATCGGCGATTGACACGGAGTAACCAAAAGGCCGTGAGCCGGTTTTGTGTTGGTGCCAAGAATGGAAGAAGCCGCATAGGCGCCAAGTTCGTTTTTCTCCTGCCACTCTTTTGTAAGTGCAAGATCCGGATTCCGGCAAACCTTCGCGCCGTAGGAAGCAGGTTTCATAATATAGAAAGGATAACACTAAAAATTCCAGTAGACAAATTGCAAACTGCACAGCAAAGCAGTACCGCTTCGCAGGTTTTGCTTGGAGAGTGTGAATCGGGATTTGTGATTTTTGTGAATTAACGTGCGATTTTCAAAGATTCCAGCTTCTGCTGAAATTTCTTGGCGCGCTCTGTGATTTCATGCCAATTGTGCGCTCGAATGAGTGTTTTCTCACAAATGGCGCGGCCGATTGCCACCGCTGTTGCACCGTCATGAAGATAATCAAGAACGTTATCGCAAGTAACCCCGCCGGAGACCATAAGATGAGAGCAAAATCTCTTCAGACGCTTGAGAAATGCGGACCCTCCGATTGAATCAATCGGATAAAGATTGACGAGGTCGACCGAGAGCGCGTTTGCTTCCATGACTTCCGTTGGCGTTGCGGCACCTTGAATCACAAACGTATTGTTATTTTTGCAGACGGTGAGTATGGCTTTATCCGTAAATTGGCTCGAGATAAACTTGGCGCCGGCATTGATGGCACGCTGGGCAGCCTCACCGTCAGTCACGGTTCCCGCACCGACCCAATAACCATTTCCGTTTTCTTTTTTTGCAAGAGATTCGATCAAGCGGGGCGCTTGCGGAACGGACATTGAAACTTCAATCAGTTTAAAACCGCCCGCAATTAAAGCGCGTGCAATGGATGTGGCATCTTCGTGTTCGCTTGCGCGAACAATCCCGATCAACTTGTGATCATCAAAAAACTTAAACGTGTCGTCCAACTTTTTTCAAATTCCTCTCGAATGAATTTCTAATTTTAAATTATAATCCAACCACGCTCCGTGTCAACACAATATCTCAAGAAAATGAAAAAATTTTTCGTCTCGCCGGGGAACTGAATTTTGTTTATCGTTTCTTCAAAATTGATTCACGGCGGAACCCGTGTTTTACTTCCAGGCGTTTGATTTCGTCCCTGAAACGCGCGGCTTTTTCAAAATCAAGTGCGCTTGAGGCGCGCTCCATCCGGTCATACAAATATGCAAGCTCGGATTTGAGTTCATGTCCTTTTTTGTCCTCCCCAACGACTTCCAAAACATAGTCTTCGGCTTGTTTCCATTTTTCAATTCCCTGACGGATTTCTTTCCGGATGCTTTCAGGCTGGATGTGATTCGCTTGATTGTAATCCGACTGGATTTTCCGGCGCCGCGACGTTTCGTCGATCGCCCGTTTCATGGAATCCGTGATCCGCTCAGCATACATAATCACGCGTCCGTTGATGTGACGCGCCGCACGCCCGGCAATTTGAATGAGCGACACATCGCTCCGCAAAAATCCTTCTTTGTCAGCATCTAAAATAACAACGAGTGAGACTTCCGGCAAATCAAGACCTTCTCTGAGTAAATTAATTCCTATCACGCAATCATATTTCCGGAGCCTGAGATCGCGCAAAATCTCAACGCGCTCAAAAGCATCAAATTCGGAATGGAGATAATGCGCTTGAATTCCGACTTCCTTCAAATAGCGGCTTAAATCTTCCGCCATCCGTTTCGTCAGCGTCGTTACCAAAACCCGTTCTTTTTTCTTCGCGTGCGCCTTGATTTCTGCAATTAAGTCGTCGATTTGACCATCCGTTTTCCGAACTTCAATTTCGGGATCTATGAGCCCGGTCGGACGAATGATTTGCTCAACCATTTGATCCGTGCGCTCCATTTCGTACGGTCCCGGTGTCGCAGAAACATACAGGATTTGTCCGATCATGCGTTCAAATTCGGCAAAATTGAGCGGACGGTTATCCAAAGCTGACGGCAGCCGAAATCCGTGCTCGACCAGCACTTTTTTTCGCGCCAAATCGCCGTTGTACATCCCGCGGACTTGGGGAATCGTCTGATGTGATTCGTCAACCATCGTGAGAAATCCTTTTGGCATGTAATCTAAAAAATTGTATGGCCTTGAACCAGCCGCGCGGGCGGAGAGATGCCTTGAATAATTTTCAATACCGGAACAGTATCCGACTTCACGGAGCATTTCCAGATCATAACGTGTTCTCGATTCAATTCGCTTCGCCTCAAGATCTTTTCCCTGCCGGATAAGCTCGCGAACTCGCTCAACCACTTCCTGTTGAATCGCTTCCATGGCCGTTTTCAATCTCTCGCTCGGCGTCACAAAATGTTTCGCCGGATAAATGGCAAGTTTTGATAAATTCTGGATTTCTTTGAAATCGGTACGGCCAAGAAGCGCAATCGAGCTGATTTTGTTTTTGTCAAATCGGATTCGGTATGGATTTTCGCCGTAAGATGGAAAAAGATCGACCAAATCACCCCGAACGCGGAAAGTTCCTCGCTTAAAGTCAGCGTCTTTCCGGTCATATTGAATGGTGATGAGCGATTTTAGGAATTCGTCCCGGTGAATCAATTGCCCAACTTGAATTTGAACCAGCATTCCCTGCCAATCTTCCGGCGCGCCCAAACCGTAAATACAGGAAACGCTTGCGACCACAATGCAATCTTCGCGCGACAAAACAGAGCTTGTGGCCGAAAGCCGCAGACGATCGAGATCATCATTAATCGAAGCGTCCTTTTCAATATAAGTATCCGTGTGCGGGATGTAAGCTTCGGGCTGATAATAGTCATAATAAGAAACAAAATATTCAACCGCGTTTTCCGGAAAAAATTCTTTAAATTCACTGTACAGCTGGGCCGCGAGTGTTTTGTTGTGGGAAATGACAAGGGTCGGACGGCCGATTTGCGCAATCACATTCGCCATCGTAAATGTTTTTCCGGAACCGGTGACACCAATTAAAACTTGTTCTTTTTTGTTTTTTTGAATTCCGTCTACCAATTTTTGGATGGCTTGCGGCTGATCGCCTTTCGGCTGCATTTTCGAAATGAGTTTAAATTTTGAGGAAGACATGGGGCATTATGTAATATGTAGTCGTAGGAACGCGGCATGCCGTGTCCCTACTTGATAGGATTCGTTTCTAATTCCGATTTGAATCCGGCTTTTTTGAGGCCTTCCTGAATATAAGGATTTTGCATGAATAAACGCCAAATAAATCCGGTTCTATAATTTTCAATCGCAATCAAAATCGACCCTTCATCTAAACCTAAATAGTTATCAAAAAACCAGTTGCGGCTTGGATTGAACGCATCTTTGAATCCGTATTTCCCCCAAACTTTATCACGAAACCGCTCGCGCATCCCGTAAAGCGCCGCAATGGAAAGTTCCGGTGTAAACATGATGGAACCCGCAGCCGCCGTCGGTGCAATCGTCCCGTCGTTGAATACCGGCACAAGTGACGCGATCGGCGGAGCACCGTAAGCTTTGTAGCCATTCGGGCCTTCGGATGCACTCAGGCCCCAAATTTCGGAAGAGTAATTATTTTCTTTGAGCGAGTACTCGCGGTTCGCCAGAGTTGCCAGAATTGAATTTTCAAAGTAATTCGTATAACGATCGCGCTGATTCCGGAAATCCACCCAAAGATGCGAATATTGATGCGTAAATAACGGCGCGCAGGAAATTAATTCGTAAGTTCCATAGATTCCTTTTTGATAAGTGCTCGCCCAAGCCTGCCAACTGGTTTCCGGGATAGCATGCTCGGGCGCCCCAAGCGCCAAGAGATAAACCATCATGGCTTCGTTGTAACCCTGAAGCTCGAGTGCGGAAGCGCCATTTTTGAGCGACCAATGCCACGGAAGAAGCCCTTTTGCGTCTTCCTTTTTGTTGCGCGCAAGCAAAGCATCCCACTCGATTCTTTTGAAAAATTGATCTACCTTTTTCCGGAATGAAATTTCAGAGGCAAGACCACCTGAGAAATAAGCTCGGGCTGTCAAGGCGCCGGCTAAGACAAAGGTCGTCTCAACCGCGTCCCCCATCCAGATTTCCCAAATTACTTTCCGGCCGGAATCAAACCAGTGCGGGATCAATCCGTGATAATTCGGCAGATTGTTCAACAGAAAATCCATCAAGATATTCATCCTGTGAAGCGCCTCTTCTTTCGCGATCCATCCGCGCTCAACACCAATGACATAAGCCGTCATTTGGAATCCGCTCAAGCCGGTTGCATAATTTGAGTCAGCGGTGTTCCGATCTTTCACCAAATAGGTTTTGGAATCAACTTCTTCAAGAAAATAATTAAAAGTTCTTTTTTGAATTTCATCCAAAAATGAATTCGCATTAAAATGATTTTGCAATTTGATTTTACTCATCGCACCTTCGCTCCGTTTTCCTGTTTCATCCACAAAAACCCCGCGCACCCAATACGTTCCGGAAATAAATCCGGCAATTTTCCACGGATATTCAAATGAGCGTTCGCCGCCTAAAGGAAATTCGGACAAATAAAACCAATGGTTTTTGTCCGCTGATGCTTCAAACCGGAAATGATTAAATTTGGCTTTCGGGGGAATTCGGGACGAAAGTTTCAGAATGGAATCCGTTTCGCTTGCCTGAAAAATTCTCTCGGCAGGCAGGTCGCCATTGATCAAAACAGGGCCCGGCGTTAGCAGGGGAAGTTCTGCTCTTTTTTCCTTAGAATCTTTTTCCAAAGTAAATGACAAATCATCTACATCAATCGTGCCCAGGCGCGGCGAGCAACGGTGGTCTTCAAACACAAACACAAATTCCTTGATTTTCTTTAGATTTAAATTTTCATGGTTGGTAAAAGACACGATGGGAATCACGATTTCCTGCCAGTCCCGCTGGCTTCTTTTTTCCACAACGAAATTATGAATGGAATCGTCTTTCAATTCCACTTTGAACGCGGACAAACCGCCGCGAACCCAAAAACGAACGGTGTTAAATTGATCAGGCAATTTCCCTTCACGAAAAATCACATAAGAACCGCCGAAGCCTTCGCTCACATTAAAGGAAATTTCCATCGCAGCGCCGCGCTTCTCGTCCTGGATCATTTTAGATTGGACAAACGGAACGCGCGCGTCCGGTTTTTTCTTGCCCACAAAATCACCGCGCTTCAAAATATATTCGGTACGCGGCGCATCAAAACCATCTGCCAAAAAAGCAAAGAGGCTGGAGGAAGCCGGAAATAACAGGGCGAGAAAAAAACAGAAAAAAATAACGCGGCGGGAATTCATCGGACAGGCTTCTGAATTTCTAAGGAAAAATCGATGGCGGGCACAGAATGCGTGATGGCGCCAATCGAGATCCGATCAACACCGGTTTTGGCAATTTGCCTCACATTTTGCAAGCGAATGCCTCCCGAGGCTTCGATCAAAACGTTTTTCGAACGGCGGCGAATCGATTTTACAATTCCCTCGAGTTCGATCGAAGAAAAATTATCGAGTAAAATCACACCCGGTTTTCCTTTCAAAATAGTTTCTAACGCGCCTAAATTGTTCTTTGAAATTTCGACAATCCATCTTTTTGCTTTAGATTTTTGAATTGTACGGGCAATCTTTCCTGCATCTTGAATGAGTTCCCAATGATTGTCTTTCACAAAACCTTGATCCCAAAGCCCGATCCGGTGATTGGTACCTCCGCCGGCGCGCACCGCATACTTTTCAAGCGAACGCCAAAGCGGAATTGTTTTTCGCGTGTCATAAATTTTCGCTTTCGTTCCCTTAATTTTTTGGACAAACTCGTGTGTCAGTGACGCAACTCCGGAAAGATGCGAAAGAAAATTGAGCGCAACGCGTTCTGCTTTTAAAATAGAAGCTGCGCGGCCGCTTACCAAACACACGGTTCCTCCCGATTTTAAAACTGCTCCGTCCTTCTTCCGCCATTTTAATTTGAGGCTTGGGTCAACCGCTCGAAACACTTCACTCGCAGCCGCTTGCCCGGCTAGAATACCGCGACTTTTCGCGACAATCACACCGCGGGCGCGTAACGTTTTCGGGATCAACGCATGGGTCGTGATATCACCCGAACCAACATCTTCACGAATGGCAATGCGGACGAGTGATTTAATTTTGAAATCTAAATGAAACATGCGAAGAAAACTTACTATTCTTTCTTTTTCGGTTTAAGGAGTGAATCGAGGGCTTGACTCAGAACTTCCGCTCCAACAGTCTCGATTGTTTTCTGGGCAATCGTCCCAAGATTGGGCGCGATCGCAGCGCCAGGGAATTTCCCTCTCATGATAAACGGAATCAGAATTTGGCCTTCCCGGTCTGAAATCCAGGCAAACTCGTGGACTTTCCCGGTCATCGCCTGGCTTAAAAGCGGGCCAATCACAAGTGAGCCGTTCAAATCAATGGACTGATCAAGCAAATAAAAACCCGCAAACGAAACCGAATAGTCGCTCGCCTGCAATATCAAAGATTGAATATTGACTCTCCACTCCTGAACACCAAATTTGAGCTGCATCAAATCAAAATTGGTGTCCCGCTGTTCAAGTAAATTTTTGAATTTCGGCCCCAAATCAACCTGGAAAAGCAGATTGACTCCGGGAATTTGTGTAATTTTCTCGAGATTTTCCCGCAAAATGTTCTTATTTTTTAACGCGCCGGATTTAATTTCAAACTCCCCCGCTCCGGAAAGAGACCTCACCAAATCATTGCTTGCGCCGCCGCTCGCACTCAAACTCACGTTTCCAGACATGGAACCCGCAAAATATTCCTGCGCCTGTTGCTCCGGTGAATAAAAGGAAGACAAATCCAGATTTTGGATTCCGACATCCAAGCGCAAAGCAGGCACGCCGAAAATTTGCGTCGCTTGACCGATCAATTTGACCGAACTTTCCAATTCGGCGTTCAGATGAATGGTTTGTTCGGGATAAGAGAATGTACCGTCTATTTTGAATTTCTTCGGAGTCCCCAAAAGCAAATCGGCTGTTCCTGAAAATTGAACCGGAGCCTTGAGTGACAAATGATTGATTTCTAAATGGATGTTTTGAACGCTGAACGCAAGAGATGTCCGCCTGGTTTTATCTCCATAAATAAAAGTCCCGTCCGTCAGAATCATTTTTGCAATTTCAAGCTGCGTCATCAGTGAAGCACTTGGTTTTACCGGCACCGTTTGGTTCACTGGGTTTGTTTTTGAATCAAGCGGCGGAATCGGATTTTGGGAAGGAACGTCGGGCGTTTGCCCCACATCGTTCAGATAAGTAAGCTGCGGAGATTCCAAAAGAATTTCGCTGGCGCGGAGTTCCTTTTTTAACAAATAGGAAGGGTCAAGTTTAAGAAAAAACCGCTTAGCCACAAAGGAAAACACGCCCGGCCCGGTTTTCAACTTCCCTTCAAGAGAAAAATCATTCACTTGAAACGCGATTCCATTTCGGAAACCAAGCGCAAGCGAACCAATTTTCACGGGATAGCCGGTTCTCTCGCTGAGACGGCTTGCGATTTCATTTTTGTACCGATTGGCGTCAAAGGTGGCAAGAAAGACAATTCCCGCAATCAGCAGAACAACGATCAAAACCAGTAGAATTAACGGTAACTTTTTCATGAGATGTAAAAGACTGGTATTATCTTAATAATAGGAAGCTTAGTCAAGATTGGGATTAACTTAAATAAAATAAATAATTAAATTAACTAAAAGTTGATTTGATGAAAAATGAGTTGGAAGCAGTCAAGGATGTCATCAAAATCGCCATTCCCTCTCACGAAAAACGTATTACCCGCGTCGAAACCAAATTAAATTTGAATTAAGCGTAAATCGCTTCGCTGTGGCTGTAAATCCGCCAAAACTCCTCCGCAGCTTCCAAAGCACTCTGGAAACGCATCTTCCATTCTCGGATTGCCGCTTGCGTAAAAATAACGATTTGTTCGAAATCCCGCTCGGCCAGACGCAATTCCGCCCGGTCGCTCGTTGCGTAAATCCTTTGAGTAATGCCAAGACTTGCAAATCTTTGCGCAGCTTCCCGCGGCGTTGATGCAATAATCATTTGTTGACGGACGGGCAAGTCTTCGTTTAATTTCTGCGCCAAAGTCCGTTCAATACCAATGGGCGCGACGATGGCAATGCGAAGTTCACTCCGGGCAAGCGTTTTAAAAAAAGGCAGCATTTTCTCATCAAACCCAAGCGTTCTGGAAATGGCAATTCCGCGCGTGCCTTCTTTGGAAGCTAAGTTGCCAATCAACGCTTCGCGAAGTTCCGCACGCGCAGTTGTATTTGACAAAGCTGCATCAATCTTTCGGCCAATGTCACCGACTCTTTCTAAATCCTCCAGCGCAAGCGGCGATGGAATTTCCAATCCCAAAGAAGCGCTTCGCTCAGAAGCCGGCTTGGGCGGAATCCAAATGATTTGTTGATCCATAAAAAGTTGATAAGTACCATCCGGCAGTTTCAAATGATTGTCGGGATTATCGATATAGCCTGCAATTCTTTTTCTCATTCCTTCCATTACACGAATCTTAAATGGCAAAAGAGCAGCCACCAGATGAATCATATCTTCCCGCGATTTTATTCTAAACGGAGTACGCACATCATCTTGAACCTTGATTTCATGGCCCCAATCGCGCAATTGATTGTGTATCGCGTTTAATCGCGCAGACGACGGCTCGCCGCCAAAATCATGACTAATTTGTACCTGATTGCCATCCCGCCGAACGTTGCTGTTCAAAGTAATTGCAAGCCGTCCTTCGTGCGCCAGAAGCTCTACGGTCTCATGAAAAATCCGAGGTTCCTCATAAACCAAGTATTGCACAATCTTGTTCGACATCACAATGCCGCTAAAATTCCCGTCTCGAGTATCGTGAATTCTATTGATCTCGTCGCGATCAGGCACATGTAACCGTGGGATTCGGCCCTCCGCCTCCAACGTTTTCAAATAACTCATTTCTTTCATATTTCTTTCAAACGCAAACACATCTCCCAACTTTACAAGAAATTCCGCTATCTCTCCCCGCCCGAGGCCCAATAAAAGAAACTTGGGCGGTGCACTTCCGGTGTGATGCTCTACAACTAATCGAAAAGTATCTATCAATGACTTGCCCAGCACTCGGTCCGTCTCCTCAAACAGAAGGTTATGCATTTTTCTAATATCTTCGGCTGAAAATTCGGAAAGACGCCGCAGGTCTGCAGGCATAAACTTTCGCTCAGGCATTCTTGCGTCAATCGAGACATCATTCGGTACTCCAAAATGGAGCACAAGGCCATATGGAATAATGCTTTTGACTTTAATACGAATGTTTCGATCAATCACAATTTCTTCATCTTCCTGATACCACTCATTTTCCTGCAGGCCGGAAGCCACCCTGCCAGAGCCGATGTTAAGCGTAAGACGCACTCTTTTCTGATCAGTATCAACTTCCAGAGCTTCAATGGTTGCAATCCATGTCTCCGTTTTTCGATTCATGACATCAATAGATTCGTGAATGTAAAGTTTTCTTGTTATACGCAGTTCAGACCGCCGATTGGTTGAATCGGCGTGCGGAACAGTGCTTGAGCCGATTGGGCTCAAGCGCAGCTCGGCCCTCACCTTCCTTGATTTTGACTCTATTGAGGGTGAGGACTGTCCCAAGCCTCCATTCCTTAATTTATTGAAGCTTGGGACGGCCCTTGTCGCCAATTTA
>OBEQ011365981.1_pt1 | contig 10419 bp, 9 predicted proteins | sample 1670901 | NCBI WGS metagenome assembly OBEQ01 (sample SAMEA104232315, study PRJEB22302) | groundwater metagenome | biome: forest; feature: aquifer; material: groundwater | place: USA | collected 2011-08-07 | depth 5.4 m | reverse complement strand
CTCAAGGCTGAAGAGATGGACCAAAGACCAAAGACCAAAGACCACAGACTTCAGGAGGCCCAAGGCTCAAGGCTCAAGGCTGAAGTGTCTGCTTCTCGTTCACTTCAGCCTTCAGCCTCTAGCTTTCAGCCGGCCGCGAGCTGGGAGTCTCTTCAGCCTTCAGCCTTGAGCGCTTTCCGCGCTCAAGACACCTCGGCAGCAAGGAGTGGCTGCCTCGGCGCCTTCAGCGAGGATCGCTTAGATTCGTGCGTTCCGCGGGTCACGGTGCTGATGACCGTCTACAACGGCCTGCCGTATCTCGCGGAAGCGATCGACAGCGTCCTGCGCCAAACGATGACCGACTTGGAGCTGCTCATCATCGACGATGCCAGCATCGATGGGTCGGACGCCGTGATCGCCCGGTGCCGTGATCCGCGGCTGCGAGTCGTCCGCAACGCGCGCAACGTCGGGCAGGTCGCCTCGCTGAACACGGGACTGGCGCTGGCGCGCGCACCGTTTCTCGCGCGGCTGGATCAAGACGACGTGTGCGCGCCGCAGCGCCTCGCGAGACAACTGGAGGTGCTGGAGTCGCGCCCGGAAGTCGGGGTCGTCGGATCGTGGGTCATGTTCATCGACGCGCAGGGCAAATCCTCCGGCGTGGTCGGGATGCGGCAGATCGGCGACTATGGCGCGTTTCTCGGCGCGCTGATGACGCATGCCTCGCCCGTGGCGCATCCGAGCGCGATGTTCCGGACCTCGGTGCTGCGCGGCGTGGGCGGCTACGACGAGTCGTTCGGCCTGTGCGAAGACTACGCCCTCTGGGGATCGCTCGCGCTGCACCGCGCAGGCGCGATCGTCCTGCGGCAGCCGCTGGTCAAGATGCGGATTCATCAGGCCCAGCAAAGTCAACAGCGCACGGACGAGCAGCGCGCGAATGCGCGCCGCGCGCACGACCGGCTCATCGCCGCGCTGTGTCCCGGGCGCGACGCGGCGGCGCTCGCATCGCTGCTGCGCTTCGACGAGTCGTTTTGGCGGCAGGCGCGCACCTCCGGCGCGGTGCAGGCGCGCCTGGCCCAGCTCGACGAGGCGGTCCGCGGCATTGCGCAACACCAGCACCTGACGGCTCACGAGCTGGCCTCGCTTCGACTGCGCCTGGCCTGGTGGGTCGGGCATGGCGCGTTGACGGGCCTGTTGGAACAGCGAGCGCACACGCACGCGCTGAATCAGTATGCGCGGCGCCGGGGCGCGCGCATGATCATCTACCCGGCGGTGTTCGGCTATCCCGTCTGCGTGGTGCTGCTGGCGCTGCTCGGACGCCGCGGGCGATCCGCCTTGACCACGTTCGCCTTGTGGCTCGGCCGCCAGAAGTACGCGTGGCGGCTGTTCCTGGGACGGCTGCATGCGACGCTCGATCCCGGCTCGCGGGAGCGTTAGAGCACCTCACGAAATGCCCACGCGGCCGCGACGGGCCGAGCCGCGAGGCCCGCAAGAAGCGAGGAGGAAGGCAATGCAGGATTCCAGCATTGACGACGACGAGCGACGCGGCGGGCCGACGCGGATCGGCCCGTCCCCAGCGGACATCCTCGGGGTTGTGGCGCCAGGCCGCCATCTCCGGCGGCCGCAAGTTCAGCCAACTTGCGGCACTTCCTCGGCCCTTGGCCTCGGTCGTCGCTCCTCCTCGGCGTACCTGGACTCCTGGTACGCTGTCGTCGTCGCTCCTTGGACCTGGCGGCCTGGCGCCGCAACGCGGCCACGTCGGCATTGTGTGAGGTGCTCTTAGGGCATGGCGTCCTTCACTCGCACGGATGGCCGGCGCGCGGACCAGCTGCGTCCGGTGACGCTGGCGCGCGGCGCGTCGAAATTCGCGGATGGCTCGTGTCTCGTCGCGTGGGGCGACACGCGCGTGCTGTGCACCGGCTCGATCGAACTCGGCGTGCCGCCGTTTCTGAAAGGCCGCGGGACCGGCTGGCTCACGGCGGAATATGGCATGCTGCCGGGCTCAAGCCGCCAGCGGATCGCGCGCGAGGCCTCGAAGGGCAGGCTCGGCGGGCGGACGATGGAGATCCAGCGGCTGATCGGCCGCAGCCTGCGCGCGGTCGTCGATCTGGCGCCGCTTGGGGAGCGCACGATCTGGCTCGATTGCGACGTGCTGCAGGCCGACGGCGGCACGCGCTGCGCGGCGATCACCGGCGCGTTTGTCGCGTTGATCGACTGTCTGCGGGTGTTGCGCGAGCAGAAGGTGCTGACCGAGGTGCCGGTGCGCGACTTCGTGGCGGCCGTCAGCGTCGGGATGGTGCGCGGCACGCCCGCCGTCGACTTGATCTATGAGGAAGACGCCAAAGCCGACGTCGACATGAACGTGATCATGACGGGGCAGGGCCGGTTCGTGGAGATCCAAGGCACCGCCGAGCGCGAGCCGTTCGACCGGCGCACGCTGACACAGCTCTTGGCGCTGGCCGGACGGTCGATTGATGCGCTCGTCGCGCTGCAGCGCAAAACGCTTGGCATCCGCACGTTCTCGCCGCGCGCCTCATCGCGCCGTGCTGCCGCGTCAGCGGCGCGATAAGTGCTTCTCGTTCATGTCTGCGCGTTCCTCGCGGTCTGCGGCTCCGATCGACATCGTCATCGCCACGCGCAACGCAGGCAAGGTGCGCGAGCTGTGCGCGTTGATGCGCGTGCCCGGGATTCGATGGCGATCGCTCCAGGAGTTCCCGCCGCGTCCCACCATCCGCGAGACGGGCAAGACGTTCCTCGAGAACGCCGCGAAAAAGGCGATCGAGACGGCGCGACAGACCGGCTGCCTCGCATTGGCTGATGATTCGGGATTAGAAGTAGATGCGTTGGGCGGTGCGCCCGGCATCCATTCGGCGCGCTACGCCGGCGGTCACGGCGGCGACGAGGCCAACAACGTCAAGCTGCTGCGGGCGCTGCGAGATTTGCCCGTCGCTCGACGCAAGGCTGGGTTTCGCTGTGTGCTGGTCGTGGCGAACGCGTCGCGGGTGCTGGCGTCCGCGGAGGGTGTCTTTCGAGGACGCATCGCGCGCGAGCCGGCAGGCTCCGGCGGCTTCGGTTACGATCCGATCTTCTTCATCCCGTCGCTGAGGAAGACGTCCGGCGAGCTGTCCGCGCGCGTGAAGAGCCGAATCAGCCATCGGGCGAAGGCGGCACGCCGGATGCAGCGCCTGCTGCGCGCGGCGTTACGGGCTAACGGGTTCCTGGCGGGGGCGTCGACCGCCGGTTCAACAACTGATCGAGCCCGAACGGGATCGCCTGGCTGAACAGCTCGTCCATGCCGAATTGAAAGGTCGGATCCGGCTTGTCGATCGTCCCGCCGATGTGGTGGCGGCCGATCAGGCGACGCACGCGATCAAGCATCCCCACGGATCGGAGAATCGTGCTGGCCAGCGTGCGCGTCGTGGGCGAATCCAGAACGACTTGCTCTGACAGTTCCGGATCAATCGTCAGATCCAGCGTTTTGTCGAGCCCCACCGATCCTCGCACATAGATCGTGATCGGCTCGTTGGCGGTGTTGCCGTTGAGCCGAAGGTCTTCGGTCGCAATCCTGCCGCGAGCCAGCTGCCACTGTCCCGCGATCTCCATGAGCTGCGCTTTGCGCAGCGTCGACAAGCCGAGCCGGTCGCCGATCGCGCCCAAGGATCCGCGCAAGACGCGGTCCAGCAGCGGCAGCTCGCCCAATCGATCGCCGGTCGCGTGAATCCATCCTTGGCCTTGGTAGGTGTCCTGGCGCGGCCACGTTCCCGAGATGGTCGCCCGCGTCGAGACGTCGCCCGAAATGCCCAGCGACTTCCACGCGGGGATGGCCGCGGCCAGCTGCGCAAGATCGGCACGGACGAAGTCCGCATCCAACGCCACGTCGGGGCCTGCGGAATTATTGACGATCGTCAAGGAGCCGGTCAAGCGGCCGCCGGCAACGATGCTGTTGGCGACGCGGAGCGTCAGCTGTTCCCGGTGCTGATCGAGCTCCATCTGGAGCTCATGCACCGCCAGGCCCCGGATGACCAGGCGATCCGAGTTGATGGTTCCTCTCGCAAGCCACGAGTCCCGTCCAGGCAATTCTCCCTCCAGCGTCGCATGCACCTCGGCTGAGCCCGAGAGCTGCCACTGCGCGAGCGCGGGCCACTTGACCCACGGCAGCGACGTCAGGTCCTCCGTGTCGATCACGCCACCGAGGCTGAGCCGGCTTTCGGTATGGGGCGGCCGGGCGATCGTGCCGTGCGCCTGCACGCGCGAGCTGCCGACCGCCGCGTCGAGTCGCTCCAGCTGTACGCGGTCTTCCCACGCCTTCGCGTTGATCGCCAACGACCCGCGAGGAAATTGCGCGGTGAGCGCGACGTTCGGCTGCCGAAGAAATTCCTTCACCGTGCCGCTGAGCCGGACGGGCTCTCCGGCGATGACCATCAGCAGCTGTGTGGTCCCCAATTGCTCGCGATCGAATTGAATCATCCCGCGCAACTGGTCGATGCTGATCGCAGGCCAGGCGAACGTCGCATTCTCGAGCGTGAGATCGCCTTCCCAAATGGGCGCGGCTGATGTGCCGGTCACCGCCAGCCGCAGCGAGGCAGGGCCGCGGATCCGAGGGCCGTTGTCGGGCAGCCAGGGTTGCGCGCGCGCCAGATCGGTCTTGGTCTCGAGCTGCAGATGGAGTTCGGCAGGCTGAATCAATCGGGCGGTGCCGCGAAGCGCGATCGGATCGTTCTGCAAGCGCGCCGACAGGGAGTCGACCGTCAGCTGTTTCGTCAGGTGGTCGTACCGAATGCGGCCGCGGATGGCCGTGAGCGGTTGCGCGATCACGGGAGGCTGCAGCGTGGCGTCGAGGAGTTCGGCGTCGAGCATCAGCTCGAGGTTTGGCCAGCGCGCCAACGGACCGCGGCACATGGCGGTCAGCCGCGCCGAGCCGGTGGGCTGCCACAGGCGAAGCGCCGGAAACCCGGAGGCCGCCTTGGCCACATCGATGGGCGTGCGCAACAGCAGCTCCATCGTCGTGGCCGGCCAAGGCTCCAGATGACCTTCCAATTGCCAGCGCGAGGCGAACACATCGCCATGCAATTCCTGGATGTCAATGCCGCGGCCTTGCCAGCGCAACGTGCCGCCGATATGATCCGTTCGCTCAAACACAGGCACCCCTTCGGCGATGGCGTCGTCGATGACGGCCGTCGCGTCGAACAGCCAGGGGCTCGGCCCTTGTGGCGTGGCAACCGCCTGGCCGTCGAGCGTCAGCCGCCCGGTGATGCGGAGCTGATCCCGCTGCCATACGAGGTCGCGTCCCATCACGCGACCGCTGATGCTGATCGGCTCATCTCCCGCGCGGCGCATCGTGGCGGTCAGCTGCAGGATGCCCTCGCGCACCTCCTTGGGCACGTACTGCGCAAACGGCGGGCTGATGCGCGCGATCGGCACGTCGGAGGTGACGAGGTCGACGGCGAGCTGCCGATCCTGAAGGTTGTAGCGTCCGGCGACGGAGATATCGCCGCGGCAGGGCACGCGCAGCGCGCCGCCGAGACGGAACGCCACGCGCTGGTGCACAAGCGATAGGGGATTGATGCGCACGCGCAGTTGCTCGGCGTCAAGCCACACCGCATGGTTGACCCGGTCGCGCACGATCACGTCCCGCAGCAGCAAGCCTTGCCAGATCGCGACGCGCACGGCGCCGATCGAGACGTCTTGATTGAGCTGCCGCTGGAGCTGAGCCTGCAGCCACGCTTTGCCCCGGACCGGCGCCCAGGCGGTGATCCAGGCCCACGCGCCGCCGATGAGCGCGCTCACGACGAGCAGAACGGCGATCAGGGCGATCGCCCAGCGGGATCGTCGCGGGGCCATGATCCGCCATTATACTGAAATGTTGGAGGCGGCGGTCGGGGCTTCGTTGACGCGTTGCGCGCGCCGCTGATAGAATGGCCCGGCGTCGAGCACTCGGAGGAATCGTGTGTCAGTCCCCAATCGACGGGGCGTGGCTCAGCTTGGTAGAGCGTCTGGTTTGGGACCAGAAGGTCGCAGGTTCAAATCCTGCCGCCCCGACTCTTCAAGGGCGGCAGCCCGCCCTTGAGGCTCGACGATCACCGTCACTCCATAACCGATCACTCATCCGAACGTTGTCCGCCTGACGTGCACTCTCTGCCCTTGTTCACGCGTGGCCGCGACGCGCCTGTAGCTCAACTGGAAGAGCAGCAGCCTTCTAAGCTGTTGGTTGGTGGTTCGAGTCCACCCAGGCGCGCCTTTGCTTCCTTCAAGCATTCGGTCTTGTGGAATGTGAAAGGCGTAATGCGTAATGAAACCACCAGCTCTTCTTGCCCGTTACGCTTTTCCCATTGCGCATTCCATGAGACCATTGCTCAATTCATGTTTGCTTGGAGTGGACGAGAACCCGCAGGGTTGAGCAAACAAGGCTCGCGACGCGCCGGAGCGTTGATCGGTTCGTTCGCCGCATGAGAGCTCCACCTCAGGTCCGCGCGCCGTGTTCCTGGGCGTCGTGCTGCTGCTCGTGGCCGGGTATCTGCTGGGAGAGCGTCTGCTCGCGCAGCGTCTGGTCGGTGTCGTCGGTCTGCTGCTTGACAATGGCTGTGCGGTGAGCGATGTGCGGCTTGAGGTGCCGTTCCAGGTGGTCCTGGCCGATGTCCGTTGCATACCGCCGCCGCCCGCCGCGCGAGTCTATGCCCCCCGCATGGTCGCGGTCCCGCGCTTCGGCCTGTGGAGGCAGGGCACCGTACACATCCAATCGCTTGTGATCGAAGAGCCGCGTCTGGTCTTGGAGGCCTCGACGGACACGTCCTTCTCGTCGTGGCTGCCGACGATTCTGCCGACCGCGTCATCGAGTGCCGCGGATGCGCCGCCGGCTCGTGAAGCCGCGGATGCGCGGTGGAAGGTGATCATTGATCACGTGCGGATTCGTCGCGGCCGCTTGGAGTTCATCGATCTGCGCGTGAAGCCCGCCGTGCGCGTCGTGGCCGAGCCGCTCTTCGGGGCGATCGGACCTTGGACCAACGAGCCGAACGCGCCGCACGCGATGAGCATGGCCGCGGAGTGCCAGATCACGGCAGAGGGGCATCCGCCCACCACGTTGCGATGCTCGGGATGGATGGATCGCGAGGCGCGTGGGCTAGGCCTCCAATGCGGTCTGGAAGGACTGCGACTGGCCGTCCTGGAGCCGTACTATCAAGGGACGACACAGCTCGCGCCTACAATACCACGGTCAACGCGCGGCTTGAGGCGACGGCGACGGGCAATGTGCTCGATGGCCACCTGCAGATGGAGATGAGCAATCTGCGCGAGGCGGATGTGTCGTTCTCGGGCCACACGCTCATCGATATCAAGCGCGTCGTTGGCCAGAACGATGGGGCGGTGCTGGCAGGCGCCGTGTCGGTGGCGGGGCCGCTGGATCGGATGGCCGATTGGCAACTGCAGTTAGTGCCGAGCGACGCGCTGCTGCCGAAGCTGTTTCGGCCGATGCTGGACCGTGGGCTCAGGACAATTCCGTTGCGGATCGGCAGCCACACCCTGCAACTGAGCCTCGCGCCGTTGCTTGGCGCGCATCGCGCCGAGGAGCCGCTGGATCGCGAGCCCACCAATGAATGGCTGCCCTTTCTTTCAGGTGGGGAATTGCCGCGTCCGATCAGCGGTCAGTCTGTGGCGCTTCCTCTGCCGACCCAGCTGCCTCACCAAGAGGCGCCGCTTGAGATGCCTGCGGCCATCGAGTCTCGCCAGGAATCCAGTCTCTCGACGACGGACACGCCATGAGCGTATGGGGCCAGGTTGCCTCGGCCTCGGGAATTCGCTAAGATGAGGCGTCGTGTCGCACGGCAACCATCGCATCAGCATCCAACCGCGTTGTCACATCACGGTGGGCGTAGCTCAGTTGGTTAGAGCGGCTGACTGTGGCTCAGCAGGCCGCGGGTTCGAATCCCGTCGCTCACCCCATTCTTTTGTTTTGACCCCTTCGGCGATCCTGTCGAAGGGGTTTCTGTATGTGGGGACTGGAGTTACGCCGTCGAGGCGGCAGTTCAAGAGGAGTGTTTTGAGCAGTTCGCGCTTTTCGGGCGGCGATTTCGCAACATACTCGGAATGCAGGTCTTTCGTGAATTCAAGAGCACGAAGCGCAAAGTCCAACGAACCTCCATCTTGATTTTTCAGAGACGCTAGACGGCTCGCGATTGCAGCACCTTCGGTCTGGTAGCTGTTGTGCTTCTCCTGCCAAAATTCTGCTGTGATCCTCCTGGCCAGTTTGTCGTCATAGAGTTGGCTCAAAAAGTGTCGCAACTCGGCCTGGCGTCGAGATAGTGCAGCCATTTGACCTTCGTGGTCACGAACGCTTGCTTCTTGCCGTGCCTGCACTAGCTCCTTCAGCCATTCAGCGATATCTTCGGGTAGGTCCACTCCTTGCACCACTTGACTGAGTTGGTCGATTAGTCGCTTTTCGGGAAGGTGATTATCCCGTTGACAAAGTATTCTTCTCATGCTAGAATCCTTGCATAACCAGCAAAGGAGCGCGAAGCATGGGAACCGCCAAGTCCATTTTTCAAGTCGTGAGTCGATTCAATACCGAAGAAAAATGTATCCAACATCTAGAGTCCATCCGCTGGCCGAAAGGCTTGCGCTGCGTGCGCTGCCAAAAGAAGCGCATCATGCGCTTTCAGGCCGACGGCAAAACCGGCAAAGCGCGTCATCTGTATGAGTGCGTCGACTGCCGCTACCAATACTCGGTGACTGCGGGCACTATTTTCCATGACTCGCATCTCCCGCTCGTGAAGTGGTTCCTGGCGATCTACTTGATTTGCTCGGCGAAGAAGGGCGTCTCGGCGCTTCAGCTTCAGCGGAATTTGGAGATTGGCTCGTACAAGACCGCATGGTACATGGCGCATCGGATTCGGTTGGCGATGCGGGATGATCCGCAGTTTTGCCGAAAGTTTGCGGGGATTGTTGAAGTTGACGAGACTTATATCGGTGGCAAACGATCAGGTCGGCGCGGGCGCGGAGCCGCCAATAAAGTTCCTGTAGTCGGGATAAAAGAGCGGGCATCAGGCAACGTCCGGTTGCAAGCCGTGAGCAACGTGCGGGCGTCCTCATTGGCGCGGTTTATTCGCCTCCACACCAAGCGGGGCGCGGAAGTCCACACCGACGAGTTCCTGTCGTACAACTGGCTCGATGGGTCCGAGTTTAAACATGAGGCCGTCAATCACTCCAAGACCTACGTGCGCGGGAATGTCCACGTCAACGGCATCGAAACCGTTTGGTCGCTGTTCAAACGCGGGATTGCTGGGGCGTTTCATCATGTCTCTGAAAAGTACCTGCCGCTCTACCTGGATGAGTTTGCGTTCCGTCTCAATCACCGAGGGCATGAGAATCTACTCGACGCTGTTCTTACGACGGCTGGTTAAGGAGTGTACATCGCTTTCAGAACGTTTGGGAATGCCTAACAACTGACATCCCTTCTCTATGCTTTTCCAGCGAGTGAACGACCATGACCCATCATGGGGAATCTGACGAAATAAAGACACGAAGGAGCGTCTCAGCGGTGATCGCTTTCCCTGTTCTTTATCCATCGAAAATCGCCGATGTTCCCAGGCAACAAAATCCGCGATTTGAAGCGGTAGACAGGATTTTTTGTTCTCAAAACTTGGAGAGAATCCATAAACATCCTTGGCCCGAATGAGGAATTTGCCACGGTCTAGGTCGCCATCCTCGAACACAAATCTTACTGGGTCATGTGCCACAAGATTACGTCGCATCCATTCCGTCACCAACCGTATCATGTTCATGGCGCACCACCCATACGGGGAGTTCAACTCTAGATGGTCTGGAATAGAATATTCGGTATGGAGCCTCAACAAATCCTTCACGACCACGCCAGAAGAAAAACTCTTATGCGTAGTAGCTTTGATGAGGGGGATTGCGCGTGAGAGAAAATCGGTTTGGCGCGTGACATCCCATCCAGCAAACTGACCGATACGCTGTGTAAACTCCTTCATATGAAAACACGAAACGTTAAAGTCCTGAAGTAAGCGCCCCCACTGGGACTCAAATCGCAACCATTTATCAGCCCTTGAGACGAACCCCGCCACAATTAACACAGCGCTATCAGCAGGATGACCACTTGCGTCAGAATAGACCGTGTAGGTTGTCGCCATCAAGACGTACTTTTTGCTCGGATTATGATTCAACCAGATCGCCGAAAACAAATGTTCCACGGGAGTCATGCTGACCTCCCACTGATTCTCAGTTTAGCGAATTTAGTTACTTTGTCAAGGGGATAATCTCCTATTTCACTCTCACTCCCATCTTTCTTAATCCCCAGTTCAATAACGAAGTGCAACACTTGATCGATTCCGGAGTCTCCGCGTTAGGATGCGCGGATGAACCAGCATGCCTACAAGCACCTGTCCATCCATGCACGTGATCTCCTCTGAGGGCTTAGGGGCGAGGGCCGAT
>OBEQ010440693.1_pt1 | contig 10420 bp, 9 predicted proteins | sample 1670901 | NCBI WGS metagenome assembly OBEQ01 (sample SAMEA104232315, study PRJEB22302) | groundwater metagenome | biome: forest; feature: aquifer; material: groundwater | place: USA | collected 2011-08-07 | depth 5.4 m | reverse complement strand
CTTTGTATATTTATCCTTGATGCATAAAATTCCTCGTTGCCTATTTCGGATGTTTTGAGACGAGTTCTAGAAGAATCATCTGAATATGAATGTGGACCCGAGGGGAATCGAACCCCTTTCTACTCCATGCCATGGAGTTATACTACCGGTGTACTACGGGCCCGGAATATTTTCTGAAAAATTTCCGGGTAAACCCCTTTTTAGGATAAACCCTTTCTTCTAAATTCCTGTCGTTTTCTAAAAAGATTTTCTCGAAAGCCTCCCTCTTTAATAAATTTTTGCTCCTGCGCATACAACAGGCGATCTAAAAGATATCCTTCTGTAAAACACAATGTCACCATGAGATTTGCAAAATCCTCCGGATTTTGCAAATAAGACGTATAAGGCTTATGAGACATATAGGTCTTATAGGAACGGATTTTTAAAACCCTTGAATCGTCTTTGGACCATAGAGCCAAGCCTCTCTGCCGCAAAAAATCTTTATAATCTTCCAAAAGCTCTCCGTAGCTGGCTCGTGCTATACCGGTAAGCTTTATATTTCCCTCCATACTCTTCTCCAGTGATCCTTCAACAATATTTTGCTTCCCAGAACGGGCAGCTTGCACCATCTGCTCAACGGTGCGCCGGTATTTGAACTCTCCCAAAAACCGCTCACAAAAGACAACCGTGAGATCCGAAATCACCACCGCCTGTTGATAGACGAGGAGATTCTCGTAGCCTCCTGGTTTTTTGGTCATCATATAAGACATATAAGACTCATAAGACGTATATTGTGGACCGGAGGAGATTCGAACTCCCCACCTCTGCAATGCGAATGCAGCGCTCTACCAAATGAGCTACCGGCCCATATAATAGTCACATTTTATCATATAATACGTATAGGACGTATTTGTCTTATAAGACCTATTTTTTACTTCAAAAACGGCAAGGGATTGACCAGTTCATTGCCTCTACGGATCTCAAAATGAAGATGCGTCCCCGTAGAACGACCGGTTGATCCCATGCGGCCAATAGTTTGCCCGCGACTCACGCGATCACCTGGCTTGACATATATTTCGCTCATATGCCCATAGAGTGTGATAAACCCATTGCCATGATCAATCATCACATGTTGTCCGTATCCCCAGCGTAAGTACTCCACCAACGTGACCACGCCACTATCGGCAGCGGCAATCCCGGGAGCCGCGGAATTGGCTATGTCGATGCCGCGGTGGTACCACACATAGTATTGGGTAATCAACCCACCAGTAGGCCATTGAAATTGCCCCGTTCCCCCGGCAAACACCGGCGGGGCGGGAATGAAGATTGCTGGTGCTTCTGGTTGCACGCCGTCAGGAACAATAAGGATCTGCCCGATATTGATCGCAAAGGTGTCTAGATCAGAAAAGTCGTTAAAGATCCAGTTAGCAATCTTTTGAGGTTCTGTTTTATACTTTTTTGCTATACTGTAGATGGTTTCCCCCTCCTTTACTTTGTGCACGATGCCAGTGACTGGGGGAATTTTCAGTTCTTGACCTATACTTAACTCATCGCTTTTTAGATCACTCGACCACTTAATACTATCTACTGATACATCAAACTTCTGACTAATGCTTGCCAAGGTATCGCCCTCTTGTACCGCATAGAGTATCACCTGATCCCGTGGTTTTGCAGAAACCTGGGTCTGCACTCCATATTCAGTAAGATCTAGGGACGTCAAGACCGCTGAAGCGGGCGTAAACTCATTTAAACTTGTTGGCAACGCACCTGGATAGGAACGGGCTAAAATCGGCGCGGACAAAATCCCAACAACGAGAAGCATCCCCAAGGAAAAATGTAAAAACGGCCGCTGATATCCTCCACGCCGCGCCATAAGAAAATTCACGAGGAAGGTCTTGTAGGTTTCAAAACGAGTGCCCATTCGGCCGAGTTTTTTTTCAATATAGAGAAACCACCCCCGTCGCCAGTCGGAGAGATCTTGGAGAAGCATATAAGACATATTAGTCGAACAGATCACGTATGTCCAATAAGAATTTTTAGCCTTTTGCGAGTGAATCGAGGAATTCGGCGTTGGTTTTTGTTTTGCCAAGTCGTTCAATAAGCATGACGGTGCGCTCTTCATCAGAAAGCATCGAAAGCATATGCCGCAGGGTCGTGACCTTTTTCATAGCGTCTTCCCCCAACAAAAGTTCATCGTGGCGGGTGCCGGATTTTCCCACATCAATGGCGGGAAACACACGGCGCTCCTGCAAAATACGAGAAAGATGCAGCTCCATGTTGCCGGTGCCTTTGAATTCTTCATAAATAAGATCATCCATACGGCTGCCGGTTTCCACCAGTGCCGTACCGATGACCGTAAGCGAGCCACCCACAGTAACGCGTTTACTCTGCGAAGAATCTAAGGGTTTATCCTGAGCCTCAGCGAAGGGTTCCACGCATCGCGCAGCTCCTAAAAACCGCTTGGCAGGATAAAGCGCCGCCGGATCAAATCCGCCAGAAAGCGTCCTCCCTGAGGGGTTAACCACCAGGTTGTAGGCACGCGCAAGTCGAGTAATGGAGTCAAGCAAGATAACCACATCGCGGCCCATTTCTACCAAGCGCTTCGCGCGGTCCAGAGCTACTTCTGCTATCCGGGTTTGCTCAGCTGGTGACTCATCAAAGTTACTGGCAAGCACTTCCCCTTTCACACTTCGACTAATGTCGGTGAGTTCTTCCGGCCGCTCGCCGATAAGGGCTGCCATCAGATGCACCTGGGGGTAGTTAGCAGCAATACCCGCGGCAAGTTCCTTGAGGATGGTCGTTTTGCCTGCTTTGGGCGGCGAGACAATAAGCCCCCGTTGACCAAACCCAATGGGGGCAACGAGATCAATGATGCGCATGGACAGAGGTCCGTCACTCGTTTCCAACACTAACTGTTTATTGGGATACACGGGTATAAGATCTTCAAACTTCGGCCGCTTCTCCATTTGCTCTGCCGGAAGATCATTGACTTTTTCTACTTTCAGAAGTCCCCAGTAGCGTTCATTGTCTTTGGGCTGCCGTGCTTGCCCTTCGACGACATCACCATTACGAAGGAGAAATCGACGAATCTGAGAAAGAGAAATATAGACATCTTGCTCACTCGGGGTAAATTTTGGCCGCAAAAACCCATGACCCTCGGGCATAACATCAAGCATCCCGTGAACCGTTTCTGTGGGAACATCGACATCCTGGGTGTAGCCTGCGGATCCTGTGTCACGGGTGAAGCTTGAAGCCCCAGGCCGGGAACCATTATTTGCTCCCCACTCACGCCTGCCGCCGGCGGGCGGAGAAGGGCTTGTCCTGGGTAAAGTCGAAGGGCGATACCCACCGCCAGAACGAAATCCTCCGCCGGCGGGCGGACTACCTTGATACGAAGGTCGTTGATAGGAACCGCCAAATCTATGTTTACCCTGAGCATCGTAGGGCTGGGGTCGAGGTACGAAACCTTGTGATGGCCAGGTACCATCTGGTAACCTGGCTGGCGGGTTTGGTGTCTCTTGGGGAGCTCCTTCCGTCGCTTGCACTGAGCCTGACGAATGTGCTTTCTCTTCTCTGGCTGCAGACTCGGAAGATACTGGTCCCCCAACGAGATCTTCCACGCTCATAGAGGAAGATCCTGATCCGTCAGCTGACGGACGAAGGACTTCTTCTGGTTTTGATGGAACGGGCGTTGATGTATGTGAGGCTCTGAAAGCCATAATAAAAAAAGAAGTACCACGACACTATGTAATTTCGATCATCGGTGTTGGGAATTGATGACAACTCTTTTTCTGTCCAGAGGATTACAACAATCTTTATGTATTAAAACACATATCTCCCCCCTTTGTCAAGCACCGCAAACGTAACCGTTCACGAGTTGGCAAAGAAATTATTCTTCGATCCGCCAGCTGGCGGAGAGAAGTCTCATGAAAAAAATAGTTCTCGGCAAATAGCCTCGAACAATAAAAGTTTTGCTAAATCCTGAACGGTTACCCGCAAACGACCGCGAGAGAGCGCACGTGATCCCTTCATTGGACTTGGTATATGACGGTTTGACCGGAGCGGAATGCCTCTTGAGCAAAGAGGCGGAATTTTTCCTCCACCAGCTTTGGATACTTGCTTCGCTCGAGCGTTCCTATGACAATGTAGGTGACGTGATATTTTTTGAGCAATGCTTGAGTTTGCCCAAAGTCAGGAGATTCGTAGATGGTATGCACCTCTTCGCGTCGGGGGCTAACCACGTCGTAACTTCCTCGCCAGAGCCATTCATGCACTGGCCAGCCGATGATGGTAGGAAGTCCCGTAAATGCAGAAAATCTGGCGTAATCGGTGTAGCTATCTCCGTCTGCCTCGACAAGAGTACCGAGGGGTTGCGTGCCAAGCCATATAATCGCTGCGTAATCATCGGAATACTCCCGCGCAAACCACGTTAACCCATGGAGCCCTTCATAATTTTTTAAGCTGTTAAAATACGATCGCACACTAAATATGGGATAGATGGAAACAAGAAATAACAATGGGAGAAGAAAAAGGAAAAAAGCTCTCTTCTTCACCGTCATAATAGTGTATCCCGATACGATACTAAACAAAATAAATGCCTGGTATCCAAGCTTAAACATGGTGTTGCTACGAAAATGCGCGGGGTAGATATCTTTGAAGTAAAAAAACTCAGGAAATATAATAAGCCCGATGGAAAAAATAAAGAAAATAAGCAACAATTTCTCTATGTTAGATACAGTTTTACTCATTTTGATATGAAAAATAAACCATCCCCCACAGTACAAGAAAAACCCCCACAAAAGGAGAAGCATCCATAACGGAGAATGTTGGCACTTCTCTACGCCTTCAAAAAGAAACGGCCCAATCGGCGAGCCGGCGGATGCCGATGGACAGTTTACGCCAATGCCAGAGACAAAAGATTTGAAATGAGCAAGGAATGGCAGACTCGTGAGTCCTGCAGTGAGCACAACCATCCCTATTGTTCGAGCGAAGTCGAGAACTATTGCGCGTGACTTCTCGACTCCTCGATGAATCGTCGCTCGAAGAATATAATAGAGAATCACAAATAACCCGAGATAAATAGGCCCGTCCAGCGCATTGGTCATAAGAAGAATGCCAACGAGGAAGCCGTAAAATAAAATTTGAAATTTGAAATTTGAAATTTGAAATTTTTCTCCATGAACAGACTGACCAAACATCAAAATCAGAAGTGCAATACCAAGAAAAACAAATGGTAAAGACAAAACATGCCCATGCACATCTGAAACCACAAATGAGTAGCTGGGAAATTCGTGGATAGTGTAAGGAATAAAGCGCGTGGCGTTAGCGTACCAATATCTTTCTAACCCTGCTAGGCTCCACCCTAATTGCCAAAACGGCGGCGGTCCGCTAGCTGGCGGATCACCGGTATAGCCCCGAGTAAATGCATAAATAGTCTGCAAGTTCCCCGCAAGGGTCACGAGAAACGCCGTCAACACTCCGACCATTATCTTTCCCCTTCTCCCCCATATTCCCCCTATCACCCCTAACTGAACCCCTATGGAAAAGCTCATCGTCAGGGTGAGGGCAAATATTGTGACAAGCATGAGGTTAAACGTGTAGGCAAGATCAATGCCGGAAAGCTTCGTGAGGACTGCCAAGACGACATGGCCAAAGTAGTAATAATTAATGGTCCCACCGGCGTACCACATATCTGGCGCGGGAAAATACAAGCTGTTGAGGACGGATTTCGTAAACCCAAAATCCATAAACTTCTCCAAAGCTCGAATCGATGGTTCATGTCCTTTCACCCATGCCCAAAAAAGAAGTGCTGCGAAAAAGAAAAGTTCCTCTCCGGCAATCAGCATCATATTGGTCTTATTTGACCTATCAGTCTTATGAGAACTATGGAGAAAAAAGCCTACAGCAAAAACGGTACTCAACGAAATCACAATGGTCGGGATGGTAAACGGCAAAATGTGCAAACTTCCCACGAGGTACACGAAGTACGTCACGACTGCCATTCCGACTGCTTTGGCAAAAAAATATCCGCCGTCCCACCATCCTACGCCAGAGGCTTCGGATGGCAAGCCAGGGGCAAACAACCGTTTGGTTAAAGGAAACGAAACTGCACCAACCAAAAATAATACTGCCCACCATTGAAGAACGATCCAAACATCCGCACCCATGTGTTCCATTATACGATAGGCCTCACCGTGATAAAATACATACAATGCGTCGAAGCACTCTATTAACTCTTCTCCTCTTTGCTTTCTTTTTCTTCTTTTCTTTCTGGCTCATGTTTCATACATTTTCCTATGACACCAAGACGCACGCCATGCTTCTTTCTGCAAAAGTCTGGAGCGATTTTGGCAGCCACATTGCATTTATCCGATCTTTTTCGGAAGGGCGTAATTGGCCTCCGCAACATCCCCTGTTTCCTAATGAACCGATCCGGTATCACTTTTTGTTCTACTTTCTCGTCGGGATGTTAGAAATTGCTGGTATTCGCATCGACTGGGCGCTCAATATTCCCAGTGCCTTAGGATTTTTCCTTCTTCTTGCCGGCATCTATCTGGTGGCTCAAAAGGTATTCAAAAATCAACGAATTGCTCTCCTCTCTGTCCTTTTTTTCTTGTTCAATGGCTCCCTATCTTTTCTCCAATTTTTTCAAAAGCAACCGCTTTCTCCCCATACACTTATGGACATTCTGCATACAAAAGAATTCTCTGCGTTTGCGCCCTGGGGCAAAGGAGATATCAGCGCGTTTTGGAATTTGAATATTTACACCAATCAACGCCACCTTGCATTGGCATTCGGCATAGCACTTCTCTTTATCTACGCAATTCTCGACATCGAGAACAAATCGTGGAAAAAACAACTCTTGTGGTTTTACCCTAAAAATTTCTTAATTTTTAGGGCGGTGTTTTTTGGCGTCCTGTTTGGCATCTTTCCCTTTTTTCATCAACCCACCCTCGCCATCATCGCCGTACTGATGGGAATCTATTTTTTATTTTTCCCCAAACTTCGATTGTTTCTTGCCCTCAGCGGCACGATCACCAGTCTTCTTGTTCTTCCACAGCTGCTGGGTTTCTCTCATGGACCAAAATTGATTGCATGGTACCCGGGATATCTTACCCACAACAATTTCACCCTCGGCCATTTTGTAAGCTTCTGGTGGCAAAACCTGGGCCTTCACAGCATCCTTATTCCACTAGGATTTTTTCTCGTGCCAAAACGGACAAAAAAACTCTTCTTCCCAATCTTTGTACTCTTTATTATCGCCAATCTCTTCAAATTTTCTCCAGAAGTTGCTGCGAATCACAAATTTTTTAACTTCGCGCTCATTTTAGGAAATATGCTCTCTGCGTATGCTGTCTTTGTAATTATCCGTCGTTTTCATTTCATTTGTCGGATTTGTTTATTTGTCGGATTTGTCGGATTTTTAACTCTTTCGGGCATCATCGACTTTATGGTTATTTTCAATGACGCCAAAGGCCCGCTTTCAGATATTCCCGCCAACAAAACCGCCACATGGATAGCCCAAAACACGCCAAAAGATGCAATTGTTCTCAATAGTAGTTTTTTGTACCATCCCGCTTCCATTGCGGGCAGAAAAATTTTCCTGGGCTGGCCGTATTTTGCCTGGTCCGAAGGCTACGATACAGATAAGCGCCTCAAAAACATGAAAACCATATACGAAAATACCGATCTGACGACGATGTGCACCATGCTCAAAGCCCACCACATCTCATATATAACGTTCCAAACCAAAAATGCCGCAGAGGAAATCTCCTTTCACGAAGAAGTCTTCAAGAAAAATTTCACCCGAGTTTTTTCTAATGATTCTGAAGGCTTCTCAATTTATTCGACAAAATCAGTCTGCCAGTGATATACTATCAGTCTGAGAGATGGTGGGGTAGAGGAAAGGGGTGATTCCATGATCACCGTATCAATGGTTTTTCTCATAGCCATTGGACTGTTGGCATTCGGTCTCGGGATGCTTTTCGGCACAACACATTTTTATCCCAAGATCGGGATTGCGTTGACAGGACTAGGCTTTCTCTGTATAGCATACTCCATCAACAGACAAGATCTATCTCTCTTCTTTGGTCTTGTGGGGGCTTGCCTCATCGCGTTAGTTTTCAAAATGCGAATCCACCCCATACGACCGCCAAAAGAGGAGGAAAAAACGAACGATCACAAAACAAAAGATAAGTAACCGCGCTTACTTTGTTTTCCATCCGTTCATTGTCCGTTCCCACCATCTCCTCTTTTTTCTCCATGGTATAATCCCATTATGAAAATCGCGGTAATTGGTGGCGGGCCTGCCCTGCCGAAGATGTCATACGAGGCACTCCAAGAACGAAAAGTACTATGTAAAAGGAATAACTGAAATATGAAAGTAGCCATTATCGGAGGCGGGTTTGCCGGTTTAACTGCCGCTTACGAATTAGGTAAACGTGGTCACGAAGTAACGGTATTTGAAAAAGACAAGGTTCTCGGCGGCTTGGCGCATGGATTTAAACCCACCTACGCCAAGGCTTCCACCTCTGCTAAAGCTACGGCGGACAGGTCGGCGGGCAAGCAAAAAGATTGGGACTGGCATTTGGAAGGAGCCTATCATCATCTCTTCACCAATGACTACGCAATCATCAATCTTATCAAGGAATTGGGACTAGAAAAAAAACTCATCATTAAACGCCCCATCACGGCGACGCTGATGCCCTCCTCTGTCATCCCCGTTTATCCGTCATCCTGGTCCCATCCAGGATCCGCCTTCGCCGAGGCTTTGGCGGACAGGTCGGATTCTGGACAAGCCAGAATGACGCGGTTCCCCAACGCTATCTATCAACTCGATTCCCCGATCCATCTTCTACGTTTTCCCTACCTTTCACCTGTTGACAAAGTCCGTACTGCCGCCCTCCTTGCGTTTCTGAAATTCAACCCATTTTGGCAGCCATTGGAACATCTTACCGCCGAAAAATTTTTCAAAACCATTGGCGGGTCCGCCAGCTGGCGGATTTTGTGGGAACCACTTATGCGAGGAAAATTTGGGGAATATGCTCCGACCATCGCCGCTTCCTGGCTTTGGGCACGAGTAAAAAAAAGGACGCCCAGTCTTTGCTATATTGAAGGCGGTTTTCAGACGCTGGTGAATGCACTCCAAAAAACTATCGAAAAACAAGGAGGGGAAATTTATAAAAAAATATCTGTAACAAACATTCAAAAAAGTGAAAAATATTTTATCCTTCGATCCGCCAGTTGGCGGAGAGAAGTTTATCAAAATAGTTCTCGTCCCGCTTGGCGGGACTCGAACAATATGCAAATCCAATTTGATGCCGTCCTCCTCACTGTCCCCACACCCGTGGCCGCCAAGCTTATCCAATTCCCAACGTCCTTTATCCAACCTCTTTTGAACATCCCCCATCTCCACGCCCAGACATTGATTCTCGAGACCAAAGAGCCCATTCTCAAAGCTTGCCCCGAGCAAAGCCGAGGGGTCTATTGGCTCAACATCAACGACCGATCATTTCCATTTTTGGCCGTCGTTGCCCACACCAACTTTATGGACAAAAAACACTACGCTGGCCATCACCTGACGTACTTCGGCAACTATCTCCCGCAAGGCCACCCCTATCTTTCCATGACTAAAAAACAATTGCTCAAAAAATTTCTTCCTTTTATCAAGCGTCTCAATCCTACACTCTCCCTGGTCAACTCCTTTATGTTCGTCGGCCCCTTTGCCCAACCCGTCCATCAACTTCACTATTCTCGCACTGCGCCAACGATTAAGACGCCAATTTCCAATGTTTACCTGGCTAATCTTGATAGTATCTACCCGTGGGACCGCGGCACCAACTACGCAGTGGAATTGGGTCAGAAAGCAGCAAGAGAGATAATCCGAAGCTCGCCCCGTACAAAACAAAAAACATACTCTCCATGAGAGATAGTTCGCCTGCCCAACAAACTATCCCTCACACAAAGTACGTTTAATTCTTTTTGTATATCTTTCCTACTCGATTATCAAAGTATAGATCAACTGGATGGGATTGTAAATCGGTTCAGGAAGAATGTCAATGGAAAAAAGTGTAACTATTCACCGTTTTCCAATGGAGCCTCATTTGTCATTCCCGCCCCGTGTCGAAGCACGGGGTAAACTCCAGCGGGAATCCATCTTCGGTAAGAGACTGGATCCCGCCAGGCGGGATGACACTGGAAAAAGCTGAATACTTACGAAAAAGTCCTATCGCTTTTTACGTTGAGGCCGCAGTTCTGGATAACGACGATAAAATGCATCACGAGACTCAACTTTCTCAACTTCGCGATCTAGTAGAAGTTATCTCAAAACCTTGCGATTTGCGTCATTCTGGCAAGCCGAAGGCGCATCCAGAATCAGACCTGTCCGCCAAAGCCTCGGCGAAGGCGGATCCTGGATAAAACCAGGATGACGGGCTAAAGT
>OBEQ011738388.1_pt1 | contig 10421 bp, 9 predicted proteins | sample 1670901 | NCBI WGS metagenome assembly OBEQ01 (sample SAMEA104232315, study PRJEB22302) | groundwater metagenome | biome: forest; feature: aquifer; material: groundwater | place: USA | collected 2011-08-07 | depth 5.4 m | reverse complement strand
GCGTTTCTGCAAATGTTGCTGAACGAGGGAAGCTGGCACGGCACCCGTCTACTCAAGCCGGAATCCGTGCGCCTGATGACGTCCAATCAGATTGGGTCGCTCGTCGTCGAGACCATGCCCGCCGCGATGCCGGAGAGATCCGCCGCGTTCCCGTTCGGGGCCGGCAGGGACAAGTTCGGCTTGGGTTTCCAGATCACGGTGACCGATGGCAGCTCCACGCGCGAGCGAGGCGCCGGAAGCTATACCTGGGCCGGGATCAACAACACGCATTTCTGGGTGGATCCGAAAAACGGAATTGGCGTTGTGATCCTCACGCAGGTGCTGCCGTTTTATAACGCCACCAGCATGGACGTGATGAAGCGGTTCGAGAAATTGATCTACGAGTACCTGCAGTGAACGGCAGACCCGCCCGAAGAGTGCTAAGGTAGCACGGCTGAACGGCTGAACGGAGGAAGTTCGCATGCGCGCCATCCTGACGAAACTGTCGAGCGTGATCGCGTTGGTCGGTCTCGCGGCCGTGCCACTTTCAGCGGAGGTCGTGCGCATCGAGGTGCGATCGCGAAGCGACCTCGCCGCCGGGCAGGCCTTCGGCAAGGCCGGCCCGTTCGAGAAGATTGCCGGGACGATCTTCTTCGCCGTCGATCCCGCCGTGCCGGCGAACCGCATCGTGACCGACCTGGACAAGGCACCGCGCAACGCCGCCGGGAAGGTGGAGTTCTCCGCCGACTTTTTCCTCATCAAGCCGAAACAGATCGAACGCGGCAACGGCGCCGTACTCTACGAAGTGTCCAATCGCGGCGGGAAGGGGATGCTGGGCTTCTTCAACCACGCGACGGGCAGCGTCGATCCGGGATCTCCGGCGGAGATGGGGGACGGCTTCCTGATGCGGCAGGGCTTCACCCTGCTGTGGGTCGGCTGGCAGTTCGACCCGCCGCAGCGTCGCGGGCTGGTGCGTGTCTATCCCCCGACCGCATCGGAGAACGGGCGGCCGATTCGCGGGCTGGTCCGCAGCGACTTCGTGGTCACCGAGAAGGAAGCGGATCACTCGCTCGCCGACCGCGATCACGCCGCCTACGCCGTCGTCGATCCGGATTCTCCGGACAACGTGATGACCGTGCGCGACTCCGTTGAGGGCCCGCGCCGGATCGTGCCCAGAAGCCAGTGGGGATTCGCGCGCGCCGATGGCGCGAAAACCGTCGTGGATCCCACGCGCGTCTACATGGCGGCGAAGTTCGAGCCGGGCAAAATCTACGAGGTGGTGTACACGGCGCAAAATCCGCCGCTCGTGGGGCTGGGGCCGGCGGCCATTCGCGACGTGATCTCGATGCTGAAATACCGGTCAGCGGACACCTGGTCGATTCCGGCCGGCGCGATTGACCGCGCGCTGGCGTTCGGCATCTCACAGAGCGGCCGCTTCCTGCGCACGTATCTGTATTACGGCTTCAACAAAGACGAGGGCAATCGAAAAGTGTTCGACGGCGTCATCGCCCAGGTGGCAGGTGCCGGCCGCGGCAGTTTCAATCACCGGTTCGCGCAACCGTCCAGAGATGGCCACCCGTACCTCAACTTCTTCTATCCGACCGACATCTTCCCGTTCACCGATGTGGCACAGCGCGACCCGGAGTCGGGCGTCAGCGACGGGCTCCTCACGCACGCCGGTTCGCCCGAGCTGCTGCCGAAGATCTTTTACACGAACTCGGAGTACGAGTACTGGGGCCGCGCCGCGTCGCTCATTCACACGACGGTCGATGGCGCGAGCGATGCGCCGCTGATGGACAACGTGAGAATTTATCTCCTCGCCGCGGGGCAGCATGGTCCCGGCGCATTCCCGCCCACCCAGACGATCGGACAGCAGCGGAACAATCCGCTCGACTACCGCTGGGCGATGAAGGCGCTGCTGGTCGCCATGGATCGCTGGACCGCCAACGGCGCGGCGCCTCCGCCGAGCCGCTACCCGCACGTGAGCGACGGCACGCTCGTGCCGCCGGACAAGCTGCATTTCCCCAAAGTCGCGGGTGTCACCACGACGACGATGGTCCATCGTGCCTATCACGCCGACTACGGGCCGAAGTTCGTCTCCGAGGGCGTCGTCACCATTGAGCCTCCGCGGATCGGATCGTCGTTCCCGATTCTGGTGCCGCAGGTGGACGCCGACGGAAACGGCGTGGCGGGCATTCGAATGCCCGAGCTGACCGTTCCGCTCGCCACCTACACAGGATGGAATCTTTTCAACGACCGCTCGGGGCCGCCCGACGTGCTCTCGAGCATGCAGGGGTCCTATATTCCTCTGGCGCGTACTGCCGCCGACCGGAAACGCACGAACGATCCACGGCTGTCGATCGAGGAGCGCTATCGCGACAAGGATCACTACGTCGGCCTGATATCCAAGGCGGCGCAGGCCCTGATCGACCAGGGTTTCCTTCTCGCTGACGATCTGGCGGCCATCGCGGGGAACGCCGGCCGCCACTGGGACTACCTCGCGTCGACCACGACTCCCACGGCGGGTCTGGAAAAACGGTGAGTCATGCCAGCCGGCGTGTCGTGTTGAAGGCCGGGATCGGACTGGGACTCGGATGGCCTCTCGGGTCCGGCGAGGCCGTGGGCCAGGACGATCGCATTGCGGTCAGGCCCGAGGAGGGCGATCTCCTGGTGAAGTCAGGCGACTCGAGCAAGACGCCATTGACGCCGCGCGACATTCCGGCCGGCACCGCGCAGACGATGGCGTGGGCGATGGAGCCGGTCAATCGGAGCGTGCGCAGCGGATCGCGACTGAATCAGATCCTCCTGCTCCGCCTCGACCCGGAGAAGCTGACCGCCGAGACTCGAAGGAGAGCGGCAGACGGTGTGGTCGCGTACACGAGCATCTGCACGCATACCGGATGCGACGTCGACACCTGGATGGCCGCCGAACAACTCTTGTCCTGTCCCTGTCACGATTCAGTATTCGATCCGAAGGATGGTGCCAGAGTCGTCGACGGCCCGGCGCCGCGCGTGTTGCCGGCGTTGCCGCTGAAGATCGTGGATGGGAAACTGGTAGTGGCAAAGCCGTTCACCGCCGCCGTCGGGTTCGAGAAGGGTTGAGATGAGGATTCTGCTGTGCGCCGCGATCTTGTTTGCTGCCTCGCTGGCGCGCTTGCCCGCCGAAGCCTTGCGCGACGGCGGGCAGCAGCCGCCGCCTGCGCCACCGGTCCCGGTTCCCGTGATTCTGCGGAACTACAAGCCAGTGACCACGGAACGCCTCAAGAGCCCGGAGGACAGCGACTGGCTCCTGGTCAGACGCACGTACGACGGTTGGGGATATAGCCCACTGGACCAGATCACACCGGCCAACGTCAGACGACTGGAGCCGGCGTGGGTGTTCGCCACCGGCGTGGCGAACGGCCACGAGGCGCCGCCGATGGTCAACAACGGCGTGATGTTCGTCGCGACGCCGGGCAACCAGATCATCGCGATCGACGCCAAGACCGGCGGCCTGCTCTGGCGCTACAAGCGGCCGCTGCCCGAAGACGTCGTGCTGCTCCACGGGACCAGCCGTGGCGTGGCGCTCTATCGCGACAAGGTGTTTTTCGCGTCGGGCGAGGCCGTGCTGGTGGCGCTCGACGTTAAGACCGGCGCGGAGGTGTGGACCAAGAAGGTCGCGGAGAACACGAGCGGGTACTACATGTCGGGGGCGCCGCTCGTCGCCGGCGGCAAGGTACTCGTCGGCGCATCGGGCGGCGAGATGGGTATCCGGGGTTTCGTCGCGGCGTACGACGCCGAGACCGGCGCGGAAGTGTGGAGGACGTACACCGTGCCGGCGCCTGGCGAGCCAGGCAGCGAGACCTGGCCGAAAGGCGATCAGTGGAAGACCGGCGGCGGTCCGGTGTGGGTGACCGGCACCTACGATCCGGCGACCAACCTCGCGTTCTGGGGCACCGGCAACGGCGGTCCGTGGATGGGCGACCAGCGCCCCGGCGACAATCTCTACACATCGTCCACGATCGCGCTTGACGCCGCAACGGGCGCGATGAAGGGTCACTTCCAATATCACCCGAACGATTCCTGGGACTGGGACGAAGTGTCACCGCCGATCCTTGTCGACTACACGCGCAACGGCAGGACGGTCAAAGGCCTGATCGACGTCGCACGCGACGGCTACCTCTGGTTCCTCGAGCGCACAAACGGCGCGATCCATTTCGTCGAGGGCAAGCCGTACGTGAAGCAGAACGTGTTCACGAGCCTCGATCCGAAGACCGGACGGCCGAACGTCGATCCGGCGCGCCAGCCTGGCACCAACAAGGAGGCGGACTTCTGTCCGTCGCACTGGGGCGGCAAGAACTGGCCGCCCGTCGCGTTCAGCCCGAAGACGAGGATGATCTACATCCCGGCCAACGAGAATCTCTGCACGACGATGATCGGACGGCCCGTCACGTACGCGGCGGGCCGGGGCTTCACGGGCGCGACCAACACGATCAGGATCGTGCCGGGCGCCGACCATATCGGCGAAGTGCAGGCGTGGAACGTCGACACGGGTCTGCGCGTGTGGACGCACGGCTTCGACTCGGCGAACTGGGGTCCGATCCTGGCGACGGGCGGCGGTCTCGTCTTCAGCGGTGGCACCCACGATCGCCTGTTCCGCGCCTTCGACGCGTCGACCGGTGCGATTGTGTGGGAGTTCCCCACCAACTCCGGCATCATCGGCCAGCCATCGTCGTTCATGGTTGACGGCAGGCAATACATCGCGGTGCAATCGGGCTGGGGGATCGATTCCCGCGCGATGCAGTCGCGCTTGAACAGGATATCGCCCGGCAAGTTCCCGGACGTGCCCGAGGGCGGCGCCGTCTGGGTGTTCGCCGTCAAGTAGGGTCGAGTGGGGCGGGTAGGTCAGGTGTCTGACACCTTACAAACGCAGGGAGGTTCCATGACGCGGACGATGCGGTGGCTGTCGCTCGTGGTTCTGGTGACTGGTAGCGCGAGGCTGTATGCCGAGCGTCCGATCCCGGTCCAGGAACCTGCAGCGAGGAATCCGGCTGCGAACAATCCCCATCTCGGGAATGCGCAGTCGATTCGAAGCGGCATGGCCTTGTACCGTATCCGCTGCGCTGATTGTCACGGGCTGGATGCTCGCGGCTATCGCGGGCCGGACCTGACCGCGCTCCTGGCCGGCGACATGACCGATGAGCGGCTGTTTCAGACGATTCGGAAGGGCGTGCCTGGCACCGACATGCCGGCAGCCCGGGAACTCGACACACCCGACGATGATCTGCTGCTGATGATCGCGTATCTGCGCAAACTTGGCACGGTCGCGGCACCGGAGAGCCCGATTGGAAATGCCGAGAACGGTGCGCGGCTGTTCGCGTCGCAGTGCACGAGCTGCCATCGCGTGGCCGGCCGCGGCGGCCGGATCGGTCCGGACCTGACACGGATCGGCGTGGCGCGATCGCGCACGGCACTTGTTCGCGAGATCCGCACGCCGTCCGAATGGGTGACGCCCGCCTACGAGACGGTCACCCTGGTCACGAAAGAAGGCCAGCGCATCCGTGGCGTCAAGAAGAACGAAGACGTCTTCTCGATCCAGATCATGGACGTGCGCGAGCGTATCCAGGGCTTCGCGAGGGCCAGCCTGCAGGAAGTCATTTACGAGAAGGACTCGCTGATGCCCGCCTTTGGGCCCGGCCGGCTGAACGGCAGCGATCTCAACGATCTAGTGGGATATTTGATGACGCTTCGCGGTCGTTAATGCGGATTGAGGAATGCGGATTGCGGATTTAATTCCACAATCTCAATCCGCAATCCTCAATCCGAAATCCGCAATATTCAGGGAGGGCTCCTATGCGCGCTTTGCTGATGATCGTGATCGCGTCCGCCACGCTGACCGCACAGACGGCTGCGCCGCAGGTGTCGTCGCAGGATCTGCTGGACGGTCTCAAGGATCCCACGCGATGGCTCACCAACGGCGGGGAGTACAACGGCCAGCGGAGTAGCCCGCTCACGCAGATCACACCCGAAAACGTCAATCAGCTGACGGCGCAGTGGTCGTTCCAGACGGGTACACTCGGCAGCTTCCAGACGACGCCGATCGTCGTCGACGGCGTGCTCTACGTCACGGGCTTCAATAACAACGCGTGGGCAATCGACGGACGCTCCGGACGGCAAATCTGGCGCTATCGCCGTGAGCTTCCCGACGATCTGAAACTCTGTTGTAGCGCCGTGAACCGCGGCTTCGCCGTGCTCGGCGATCGGTTGTTCATGGCGACCCTCGATGCGCACCTGATCGCGCTCGACATGAAGACCGGCTCCGTCCTGTATGACGTCGAGCTCGCGGACTACAGGCTCGGGTACTCGGCCACCGTCGCTCCGCTGGTCGTGAAGGACAAAGTGATCGTCGGTATTGCGGGCGCCGAGTACGGCATTCGCGGATTCATCGACGCATTCGACGTGCAGACTGGCAAGCGCGCGTGGCGTTTTTACACCGTGGCAGGACCGGGCGAACCGGGTGGTCGCACGTGGCCGGAGGGCGACGCGTACAAGCGCGGCGGCGGATCGGTCTGGGTGACCGGCACCTACGATCCCCAGTTGAACACCGTCTTCTACGGCACCGGGAACCCTGGGCCCGACTACTACAGCGGCGCGCGAGAAGGGGACAACCTCTACACGGCGTCGCTGGTCGCGCTCGATGCGGACACCGGCCAGTTGCGCTGGCACTATCAATTCACGCCACACGACGTGCATGACTGGGATTCGACCCAGGTGCCGGTGCTCGCGGATCTCCCGATGAACGGCCAGCCGCGGAAGGTCGTGATGTTCGCCAACCGCAACGGCTTCTTCTACACGCTCGATCGTGTCACGGGCAAAGTGATCGTGGCGAAGCCGTTCGTGGAGACCACGTGGGCGAAGGAAATCGGCAACGACGGCCGGCCAGTGCTCTTTCCAGGCCATCTGCCGGACGAAGACGGTGAGAAGACCTGTCCCGATCTTGGGGGCGGCACCAACTTCATGTCCCCGTCATACGATCCGGTAACGCGGCTGTTCTTCGTGACGGCGCGCGAGACCTGCGCCACCTTTTTCGCCTACGACCAGCAGTTCAAGCCGGGCGAGCAGTACACCGGCGGGGCCACGTCGCGGCCACGGGATCAGAAGAATTTCGGCGCCCTTCGCGCGATCGATCCGGTGACGGCCGAGCGGAAGTGGGAATTCCGCTATCCGACGACGTCGTCGTCCGGCGTGCTGACGACCGGGTCAGGCCTGGTGTTCGCCGGTGACGGCGACGGCAACATCATGGCCTTCGAGTCGCGTACGGGCAAAAACCTCTGGCACTACCAGTTGGGATTTGCGATGCGCTCGACGGCCGGGACCACCTACATGGTCGACGGCCGGCAGTATCTGCTGGTTCCGTCCGGCAGCATGCTGACCGCGTTTGCGTTGCCGCAGAAGCCGTAACCGGCGAACGCCGCTCTTGGGGCATGTAGGTGCAATACGGGAAGCAGTCGCGGACGTGTCACGAATCGCGCCACACATGCGCATGTGTAGTATGATGTGTGAATGGCGACCAATCTCGCGCTCGACGGCCGGCTGCTCGACGAAGCGTTGAAGATCGGCGGCAGGGCGACGAAGAAGGACACGGTGACGGAAGCGCTGCAGGAATACATCGCGCGGCGGAAACAATCCCGGATCGCAGACCTCTTCGGCACGATCGAGTACGACGCGACCTACGACTACAAGAAGCAGCGGGGACGCGGGTGAAGGTACTCGTCGACACCTCTGTCTGGTCGCTGGCTCTGCGCCGGCGGCGCGCGGCGACAAGGAATGCCGCCGTCGACGAGCTCCGACGGCTGATCGGCAACGGCCGGGCCGCGATGGTGGGCCTGATCCGCCAGGAACTGCTGAGCGGCATTCGTGATGATGTGGCCTTCAGGCGCCTGCGCGACCGCCTGCACGCGTTTCCGGACGAAGCGGTCGACACCGCCGACTACGAGCAGGCCGCTGCGCACTTCAAGGCGTGCCGGGCAAGAGGACTCCAGGGGTCGAACACCGACTTTCTTCTCTGCGCCATCGCGAGCCGCCGCCGCATGCCGATTCTCACGACCGACGAGGATTTCCGGCGATACGTGACGGTCATTCCGATCCTGCTGCACCGACCCGCATAGTCCACAGTCCATGACGGTTTACGCCGAATCGCCCGAATCGCTTGCTTGGGCGGAAATTCGCAGCCTCGCCGACGGCACGCACAGCGTCGTGCTGGTCGTGAAGGATCAGCCGCCGCAGCTCCTCCTGCTGCACGAGAGCATGGACACGGATCAGGACTACGCCTCCCACGCGGTCTGGGTGGACGGCGTCATCGTCTGCAACGACGGTCGCGGCGTCGTCCGCATCGTGACCGACAGCTCGGTGACGCTCGTGGAAGGGCGGCGGTGGATCGCGAAGGATCTCGTGTATGAGGCGGCCGAAGACATCGTGCAGGTGGTGCCGGCGGCCAATCTCGACGTCGTCCGCCGACTGCTGGAGCTGTCGCACCATCGCATCAGCCCAAAGCGGACCGGCGCCACGCTGTTGTACGCGTTGACCGACAACGCTGACGCGCCGAGACTGCGGGACGAGGGCATCAGCGTGAGCGCGCTGGATCTCTCGGTGCTCAGCGAAGCGGAGGAGCCGCTGCTGCTGCATCAGGCGCGCTACCGCGACGGCGCGCTGCTCATCGGCCACGACGGCCGGCTGCTCGCCGTGAACGTCATCCTGCGACCCACGCGCGCCAGCGAACAGGCGGTGCCGGCGACGAAGGGCACGCGTCACACGTCAGCGGCCAGGCACACCTACGATTGCCCAGAGGTGCTCGCCTTCGTTGTCTCGACCGACGGCCCGGTGACCGTGTTCAGCGACGGCCAGCGGATCGCGGACCTCAAGGCGCAGCACGTCCGCAAGACTGGCGACACGATTGCAGCGCTCGCCGCCCAGCGGCGAGCTGAGCACGGTAAGACGACCGACCCTCTCCATGTGGCGGAGGGCTTCAGCCCTGCGAAACGCGCCTCGGAGGGCTGAAGCCCGGCGCCACACCGGTACCGATTCAGCGAGGACGGCCCACTACAATGACTTCAGAAACGCCAGCAGTTGTTGCCGGCGCACCGGGTCGAGCTCGAGAAACGCGCCGGTCACCGGCGACGCTTCGCCCTGGTGCCGCAGGATCGCGTTCTCGAACGTCAGCGACTTCCCGTCGTGCATCAGCCGCGCTCGCGTGCGCACGCCCCAGAGCGGCGGCGTCCGAAGCCTGTTCCGCGTGCCCGGCCCGCCGTTCTGGACGATGCCGTCGCCGGTGCCGATGTCGTGCAGCATGAAATCGCCGAACGGGCGGATCCGCTTGTTGCCCAGGGCCGGTGGGACGGCGAGCATGTTCCCGTTGACCAGCGTGCCGGGCGCCGCCGTGACGATGGCGCTCACGTGGCACACGTTGCAGCCGATGTTGTTGAACACGTGCTCGCCCGCCGCAGCGGCGGCCGTCACGGGGCCGCGGGACGGCGCCTTCGTCGCACGCATGAAGGCGGTGAAGAGATCGATGTCGCCCTCGGGGTCTTCGCCGAAAGGCGGCGTATCCGGCACGGTGTCGAACGCGGTGACGGAATGCCCGTCCGACGTGTTCTCCGTGAGGAACAACCGGTTCGTGACGCCCTGTTCGTTCAGGTACGCGTCCCCTGAGAACGAGAGCAGGCTGGCGTTCTGATTCTTCCACCCGAAGCGACCGATGCGGACCGTGCCGGCAATCGCCTCGGCCACCGGCACGCTGATGATCTGCCCGCGCATCCCTGGTGGCTGCGTGCTCCTGATCGCCGAGAACGTCGCGTCGGCGATCGCTTCGACGAACCCGTCGCCGAGCACGTTCAGCGTCGTGCGCAGCGTGCGCACGTTGTCGGTCTCGAGGACGTGCTCTTGGATGCTCGGATCGATCGCGCGATCGTTGATCAGCGACCCGCCGGGATGATCCGTGAACACGCCGCTCAAGAACGTCCCGGCGCGCACCTCGGTGATCTGACTGATGCCGCCGGTCACCGGGCTCTGGTGACACTCCGCGCACGACTGCGCGTTGTACACCGGGCCGAGCCCTTTCGCGACGTCGTCGCGCTCCTCGAAGGCGTCGCGGTCAGCGTCGAATGTGGTCTGGTCGAGGAAGCCGTTGGTCAGGCCGTCGAAGCCTGTGGGTGCGTCGGTGATCGCCGACGTGGTTCCGGCGAGCGATGAGGAATAGACGCTTGCGGCCCACACGAAGGCCAACGTGGTACACAGCACCCTGAAGATCTTGGACATACGAAGACCTCGCAGGGCGACTATCCAGGGGGTGTCGAGACGTTAGCTCAGTGTGCAGCCGTGGTCAATCCACGGAAAACGTGATCACAGCTTACGGCATCGTCTTACGAAACGGTCGGCTGGCGGAGGGTGAGCGCCTGGGCCTTGCG
>OBEQ010359291.1_pt1 | contig 10421 bp, 9 predicted proteins | sample 1670901 | NCBI WGS metagenome assembly OBEQ01 (sample SAMEA104232315, study PRJEB22302) | groundwater metagenome | biome: forest; feature: aquifer; material: groundwater | place: USA | collected 2011-08-07 | depth 5.4 m | reverse complement strand
GAAATTCCAATTATATTCAACGACCGAACGAAAGGTGAATCTAAAATTTCGAAAAGAGTGATTTGGGAATCTATTTTTTTTGTTTGGAAATGCTCCCTTCAGCGGCATAGATTAAAAAAAATAAACTTAAATTACAAAGCCAATGCCAACACGAACACAATTTAATAAACGGCTTGTTTATTTTATTTTCCTTTCTGTTCTTGTGCTTGGTGTTCAAACCATTCGAATCCAGCGTCCTTTTCTTGGGCATTACGCAAGCTATCAGGCAACCGTCATGGCATCTATTTCCCGCAATATGATTCAGGAAAATTTTTCGGACCTTTTACTCCCCAAAACAGATCTTATAATCTCAGGTAAGAAGTCGCTACATTTAAACCAATATCCATTTCCATCGCTCATCGCTGCCTTAGGCGTAAAACTATTTGGCGGAACCCTAGAATTTTGGGGAAGGTTTCAGGCGATCATCTGCAACTTAATTTCAGCACTTTTCCTAGGACTAATTGCACTTAGGCTTTTTAACGAAGCGACAGCATGGCTGAGCGTTGCTACATTTCTTTTGTCACCTTACACCATGATATACGGCCAGGCATTCATGTCTGAATCCATGGCTCTTACTTTTTTATTACTTGCTTGGTTTCTCCTGGTTCGGGTTGAGCCAAAAAAATTAAATTTATTTAATCTGATTTGTGCGGGAATTTCACTGTCGATTTCAATAACCGGAAGATTTCATTTAATTCTATTTTATCCACTTTTTGCGCTCTTTTTATTCCTGACACAAAAAGAACAGCGAATTTTAAAAATTGTGGTTTTCAGCTTGCTCTCATTCGCTATGCCGATCGGATGGTATCTTCACACTTATTTTGCGTCTCTTAACCAAGCAAACGTTCATACTAATTTATTTTTTCAGGCAACGGGACAAAATGCCGGAGCTGACCTGCTCCTGAAAATCAAGTATTGGAAAAAAGTATTCGATATTATTTCTCAAATGGTTTTAACACCTTTTCTTTTTCCATTTTTTTTACTTGGTTTCATATTAGGAGATCGAAGAAAAACAGGATTTTGGATCGCCTTCGGCGGAATAGCCTTTGGTTTGTTAACTATTCTGCTTGCTTCCGAAAAAATAATGAAACATGATTTCTACTTATACGGTACTTTTCCGTTTATGGCACTTTTGACCGCACACGCGCTTGATTTAATTTCCCAGAAATTTCCTGTATTGAGAACCTATCGTATGGGTATCTTTGTAACCTTTCTTTATTTCGGAGTATCATCCCGTTTTTTCTTAAATCCTATTTTTACGGTTCCTTCTGAATCAAAAAACTTTCTGCTTGCGGCCAAGGATGTTCAATTGAAAACGCAGCCGGATAATCGGATCATTGTTTTTGGAAACGATCCCGCAACGACACTTTATTATTCCGACCGGCCGGGTTGGCTCCTTCAGCCGAATTTGATTGGCACGCCGCTTTTTTCATATCAAAAACACCCGCTGCGTGGACACCGCGGCCTTGCAGAAGCTCAGGAACTTGAGAATGCGATGAAGGATCCCGTGAGCTGGTTTGAATATTTAAAATCTCAGGGCGCGTCCTATTTAGTAGTACCTGTAAAAACTGAACTGGATTCCGTACCTCAATTGTTATCCTATTTGAAGGCCCGCTCTATGAGAGTTTCAAACGAGAGTGAAGTTTTTTCTTTATTTGATATTCGTACAAACCGTTAATCGTTACACCTAATTAAATGAACAAATACGATTTTGTGATTGTGGGAGGCGGAATTGTCGGACTCACCATTGCCCGCGCATTATCCAAGCACCGTTTGGGCTCCGTTCTCATTTTAGAAAAGGAAGCAGAATTAGGCCGGCATGCAAGCGGAAAAAATAGCGGAGTACTCCACGCCGGAATTTATTACGGCACAGATTCCCTGAAGGCCAAGGTTTGCGTTGAAGGCTCCCGGCTAATGCGTGAATATGCGCAGGAGCACGGCATCCCCGTATTAAAAACGGGGAAGGTGATTGTTGCGACAGAACCCAGCGCTGTATCCACGATCGACCAACTTTATCGCAGGGCTATCACAAATGGAGCCCGCGTGGAAAAAATTTCTCCACAGAAACTTCAGCAGATAGAACCGGAAGCGCACACGTGTGAGATTGCGCTCTTTTCACCAGACACGGCGGTTATTGACCCTCATCATGTGTTATCAGCATTGGAAACGGAAATTAAGTCTTTGGGAATTGAACTCAAAAAAAATGTACCGGTTTGTGAGATTGATGAAACGAAACAAATTGCCAAAACAAAAAACGATTGTTTTGAATATGGGCACTTAATTAATGCGGCAGGTCTTCATGCGGACCGTATTGCCCATTGGATGGGAGTTGGAAAACAGTACCGGATTTTACCTTTCAAGGGAATTTACAGAAAATTAACTCCAAACGCTGCCTTGCGAATACGTGGTTCCATTTATCCAACGCTTGACATCAGAATGCCGTTCTTAGGTGTGCACTTAACCAGAACCATTCATGGTGAAGTCATTGTTGGCCCGACTGCCATTCCTGCCTTTGGCCGTGAAAATTATCATTTTTTCGACGATTTGAACTTTAAAGACTCTTCTGCCATCATCAAAGATTTGCTCATTATGATCGGACGAAACCAAGACGGAATCAGAAATTTAGTCAAAGAAGAAGTGACTAAATATATCGGCTCCGGCCTCCTGAGGCGCGTACAAAAACTGGCTCCTAGCATTCAAAAAGAAGAAATCTTGCCGGAAGAAGCTGCGGTTGGAATTAGGGCGCAACTCATCGATCAGTCTACGATGAAATTGGTCATGGATTTCGTTCTAGAGGAGGGTCCAAGCTCAACCCATATCTTAAACGCTATCTCACCAGCTTTTACCGGAAGCCTTGCTTTTGCGGAGCTTGTTATATCCAAAATAAGGAGAAGAGAGCTGATTTCTAGCTAGGTAGTGATTATCATTGACTATTAATGACTACTAATGATATCCTAATAAGGGTCGATAAACCACATAACACAACATCCAAAGGATCCTATGGAAATCAAAAAAACAGAAGTTTATACCCCTCAGGAAACACAGGAGATCCTTAAAGTCAGTTCCAGCACCGTGACGCGCATGATTAAAAAGGGATTTATCCGGACTGCTAAAGTAGGCAAACAATACCGAATTATGGGCAAGGAACTTCTGCGTCTTCTTTCACCAAAACTCGAAGATCAAGTTGGCCAAGCTTATAACAAGGCAAGGCGCTGGGTTCATGAGAGCGTTGATCAATAATTAATCTTTAATCTTTAATCTCCTTTCAATGTCTGCCCTCAATATTCAAGCTATTGTACAAGCTAGAATGAGTTCGAAACGGCTGCCCGGAAAAGTGCTTCACGCTGTTCATGGGAGACCTCTTTTGAGCTATCTGCTCGACCGACTCAAAAAAAGCAAACAATTAAGCGGTGTCATCGTTGCAACTTCTTCTGATAAATCTGATATTCCAATCTTGGCTTATTGCAAAGAAGCAAAAATTAAATGCGTCGCTGGTTCTTTAAACAATGTGGCGGCCCGCTTCAAAAAGGTATTAAATGAAGAGAAAATGGACGCCTTTATTAGAATCAGCGCAGACAGCCCGCTAATCGACCCTGAAATTGCTGACGAACTAATTTCACATTACCGCTCAGGCGGTTACGATATCGCAACAAACGTGTTGGAACGAACATTCCCGAAAGGGCAGAGCATTGAAATTATTAGAACTGAACTATTTATCAAATCGTTTTCTGAAATGACAGATCCAGACGATCAAGAGCATGTAACTAAATTTTTTTACCGCAATCGAAACCGTTTTCGAATCTTTAATCTTCAATCACCAGATTCGAATTTTTCAAAGATCAATCTCTCAATTGACAATCAAGAAGATCTTAAAAAGTTTGAATCCATTCTTCAACGAATGCGTCACCCGATGGAACAATATGGTTGGGCAGAAATCGTTAAGTTATATCAATCGATTACTCCAGGAACGGCTGTATGCCGAAACTAAAAGCTGGAATCATTGGATTGGGAGTTGGAAATTCACATATTGAAGGTTTTAATTCTCATCCGAATTGTTCGGTCGTTGCGTTGTGCGATCTTGCAGATTCCAAAATAGCAGAAGCTAAAAAAAAATATTCCCAAATGCGGATTACTAAAGATGCCGAAGAAATTCTATCTGACCCAGAAATCGGCGTCGTATCAATTACTTCTTATGATAACTTCCATTATGAGCAGGTGGTCAAAGCACTGGAACACGGCAAACATGTATTTGTGGAAAAACCATTGTGTCTTTATCAAAAAGAAGCGAATCACATCAGGTCCATTTTAAAAAATCGTTCAAATTTAAAACTTTCGTCCAACTTAATTTTGCGTAAATCTCCGCGCTTCATTAGACTCAAAAAAATGATTGAAGAAGGCGTCTTTGGGAATCTGTTTTTTGTCGAAGGAGATTATCTGTACGGCCGTCTTCATAAATTAACGGATGACTGGCGCGGCCAAATTGATTTTTATTCCGTCGTCTACGGAGGTGCAGTCCACATCGTGGATCTGCTGCTTTGGCTGACGGGAGAACCAATTACCGAAGTAATGGGCTATGGCAATCAAATCGCGTCCCATGGTTCTCAGTTTCGTTTCAATGATTTTGTCGTCGCCATTTTAAAATTTCAAAGCGGTTTGATTGGAAAAGTTTCTGCTAATTTTGGATCAGTACGGCCTCATTTTCACGGTTTGACGATCAATGGTACACAAGCTACTTTTGTTAATGACTGGCCTGCAGCGAAGTTATTCAAATCGAAAAATCAAGATGATCAACCTGAGCTTATTGAAGATCCTTATCCAGGAACACGGAAAGGTGATCTCATTTATAATTTTGTCGATTCAATTTTAAGTGGTTCATCTTTGGAAGTATCGATGGATGACGTATTTAAAGCAATGTCCGTGTGCTTTGCAATTGAAGAATCTGTAAAAACCCAAAAACCTGTCAAGGTCCGATACATTTAGGAGAATTGATGCAAACAGCTGCCAGAACAATTCCATTTGGAAAACCAATCATCGGCGATGAAGAAAAGAATGCGGTACTCGAAGTATTAAGTGGTTCGATTTTAGTGCATGGCCCAAAAGCAAAGGAGTTTGAGAATAACTTTGCTAAATTCACAGGAGCTGAACATGCAGTATCTGTCGCATCTTGCACAGCTGGCCTTCATCTTTGTTACTTCTATCTTGGAATTAAACCAGGAGATGAGGTCATTGTTCCAGCTCAGACGCATGTAGCAACAGCTCATGCGGTCGAGCTCAGCGGAGGCACACCCGTTTTTGTGGACGCTGAGAAAAAAACAGGCAACATTGATTTGGATCAGCTTGAAAAAAAGATTACTTTCAAAACCCGCGCGATTTCGATTGTTCATTTTCTGGGAATGTCAGTCGACATGAACCGCGTGATGGAGATCGCAAAACGGCATAAATTGTTCGTTGTTGAAGATTGCGCGCTGGCGGTAGGGACATATTTAAATGGGAATCACGCTGGGCTTCAAGGCGACGCAGGATGTTTCTCATTTTATCCAGTAAAGCACATGACGACTTCCGAAGGTGGAATGGTCATTACGAAGCACCAAGAGCTGGCCGAAAAAATGACACGGCAAAAAGCGTTTGGAGTTGACCGGCACGTTGGGGAAAGAACAGTCCCTGGCGTTTATGACGTAACCATGCTTGGTTTCAACTATCGCATGAGCGAATTAGAAGCGGTGATCGGAATTGAACAACTTAAACGCATACCGAATTTTTTAGAACACAGAAAAGAAAATTATGAAATTTTGAGCAAAGCACTCGCTGAAATTGATGAAGTAACACAGCTTGAATCAAGCCATGACAATTATCAAAGCAGTTATTATTGTTTGTCAGCGCTGCTCAAAAAACCTTTTGATCTAAAACGTTTTGAAATTGTGGCCTTCCTCAAAAAAAATGGGGTCGGCACAAGCGTTTATTATCCAAAGCCAGTTCCGCATATGAGCTACTATAAAACAAAATATGGAATTAAAGATACCGATTTTCCCGTTGCTTCATGGATCAGTAACTCATCCATTTCTTTACCAGTAGGACCTCATTTGAATGGGGAAGATATGCAATACATCGTAAAAATACTTAAAGAAGCAATTCTGGATTTAAAAAAATAAAGGAGCTACTTAATGATTTCTCTTAAAATTAAAAAAATCGTTTTAATCGGTGGAGCTGGATTTATTGGCCATCATCTAGCTTTGGCCTTATCCAAAAATGGGGCGTACGTTGAAGTAATCGATAGTCTTCAAATTAATAATTTGCTGACGTTTGCTTCCGCTGGAACCAATATTCCAAACCGGAATCTTTATTACAATCTAATTAACGAACGGCTTAATTTGCTGCATGAAGCTGGAATTCCTGTCCATGTTCAGGACGCCAGGGAATATCATGGGCTGTCGCATGTGCTAGCAAAAATTAAACCTCAGGTAGTCGTTCACTTAGCAGCAATCGCTCATGCGGGCACTTCAAACAAGGATCCGTTCAGTACGTTCGATCACAGTCTCAGAACGCTCGAAAATGCTCTGGATTATTCACGCGACATGATTGAACATTTCATTTATTTTTCCTCGAGCATGGTGTATGGCAATTTTGCTTCTGGTATGGTCACTGAAGAAAGCAATTGTGAACCGCTTGGAATTTATGGTGCGCTTAAATTCGCCGGAGAAAAAATGGTCATCGCATACAATCAAGTCTTTAAATTGCCCTATACGATTGCACGGCCTTCCGCCTTGTACGGAGAACGGTGCGTCAGTCGCCGCGTAGCTCAGATTTTTATTGAAAATGCAGTCCAAAATTTGGACATTTCAATTAACGGTGACGGCTCCGATCGTCTCGATTTTACATACGTCGCAGATTTAGTGAACGGAGTAGTTAAAGCTATTGAAAATGAAAATTCCAAAAATAAAATTTTTAATCTGACCTATGGAGAATCTCGTTCAACTGCTGAACTAGCACAGATATTAACGGAACATTTTCCAAACGTAAAAATTAAATATCTTCCGAAAGATAATTTAATGCCAGAAAGAGGGACTTTGTGCGTTGATAAAGCCCGAAAGCTTTTAGATTACAACCCTCAATTTCCATTAGAAAAAGGGTTTGTTCAATATATTGAGTGGTACAAAAGCCTGTTTCAGCAAAACAGCGGTGTTAATGAGAACTTGCCCTCAGATCTGTCCTTTATCAGTAAAAAATAATCATGGCTCCTTCACTCAGAGCAACTGAAAAAATTATTTTGGACGCATGGTTGAGCAGTATCTTTAGCTATCCCGTTTATCAGGTAGAGGGTCAAACATTTGCCGTAAACGAATGCTCTGACTTAGCAGAGCAGATCCAAACTTTGAAACAACAGCCTGTTTTTCTGTTTGCAAAGATTTCTACAGGCAATGCTCAGGGAATTCATTTTTTTGAGAAACTCGGTTTTCATTTGATTGACACTGCTGTCAACTTTGAAAAACAAATTAGTTCCACCATTAAACCCAGCGGTCGTTCGGCTCTACAATTTGCGGAAAGTCCAGACGAATCAGGTGTTTGTGAGTTGGCAAGACAAAATTCAAGGACTTCCAGATTTCACCTGGATCCGCTCATTTCACGCACTATTGCAGACGAAATCAAAACAGAGTGGGTGAGGAATTTTTTTAAAGGAAAGCGCGGAGAAAAATTAATTTTAGCATTGGATAACAATCAAATTGTTGGATTTCTTCAGGTGCTTCGTCCACAAAAAAATGAAATCGTGATCGATTTAATCGCCACTAGTCAAGATCATCGAAGGAAAGGGATCGCAAGCGACATGATTGCCTTTACGGAATCTCATTACGCCAAAGAGTGTTCTAAGATCCGAGTAGGGACTCAAATATCAAATGTTCCCTCAATTAAGTTATATCAAAAACTTGGCTTTGAAATTTGTTCATCACAATATATTTTTCACTTTCACAATAGGCCTCAATAAATGAGAATCGGAAATTTTAACACAAACCAAAAAGTTTTAATTATTGCCGAAATTGGAAATAATCATGAAGGCAAGCTTTCCCTGGCTCAAAAAGCGATTCGCGCGGCGGCCGAGGCAGGTGTAGATGCGGTCAAATTTCAAACCATCATTCCGGAACGGCTCGTTTCGATAAAAGAAACTGAGCGAATCAAACAACTAGAGCGTTTCCGTTTCAGTTATGACCAGTTTGAAGAGTTACACCGAACCGCCAAAGAAGAGGGAGTTTTGTTTTTATCCACCCCGTTTGATTTAGAATCGGTTGATTTTTTAGATTCGTTGGTGCCTGCATTTAAAATTGCTTCTGGCGATAATAATTTCTTTCCACTGATCGAAGTCATTTGCAAGAAGAAGAAGCCTATTATCATATCTTCTGGAATGGCCGATTTAGCACAAATTAAAAAAACAAAACAATTTATCAAGAAAATTTGGAATAAGTTAAAAGTCGATACTGCTAAAAATTTAGCAATTTTACATTGTGTTGTTAGCTATCCCGCGCCACCTGAACAGGCTAATCTACTAGCAATCGAAGAATTAAAAAAACTTAAGGTTTCTGTCGGTTATTCGGACCATACGATCGGAACCGAAGCCGCCGTTCTTTCAGTTGCCCTCGGCGCTCGTATTATTGAAAAGCATTTTACACTTGATAAAAATTTATCTGATTTCCATGATCACAAGATTTCTTCTGATCCAAAGGAAATGAAGGAACTTGTCAGGAGGGTAAGGGAAGCCTCACTTTTCTTAGGCAGCGGTGTAAAAGAATTGCAGGAATGTGAGAAAAAAATATTAAATAAGGTCAGGCGATCGATTGTGGCTTCTCGTGAGTTGAGCAGAGGTTCAATCATCACATTAAAAGACCTAGGCTGGGTAAGACCTTTGGCAGGACTACCGCCTGGAGAAGAAAAGAAAATCGTTGGAAAAAAAGCAAAACGTTCGATTTCAGTTGGAGAACCGATTTTACTTTCAGATTTAAATTAAGGGCAAACAATATGTGCGGAATAGCGGGTTATTTCGGAACTAATCAAATAAATTCAGAAAAAATAGAATCGGCGCTGTCTTTAATGAAGCGGCGAGGTCCAGACTATTCTACGTTCAAACATTGGACTACACCGAATGGAAAAAATGTGTACCTTCTTCACTCACGCCTAAACATCATCGATTTAAATGACAGGTCGAATCAACCGCTTCAACATGGTTCTCATTGGATCGCATTTAATGGAGAACTGTATAACTACATTGAACTAAAAAATGAATTGCTAAAATCTGGCCATCAGTTCCGAACACAATCCGATACGGAAGTGCTACTCCAAATGGTCTCACAAAATGGCATCCAATCATTAGACCGCTGTGAAGGCATGTGGGCATTTGCTCTTTATAATGAAGCAGATGGTTCATTATTGCTCAGCCGCGACCGGTTTGGTGAAAAACCTCTTTATATTTTAAAAGACGAAACTGGAATTTATTTTGGCTCAGAAATCAAATTCCTTTTTGCCTTGCGCGGCCGAAACGCGAAAATCAATTACGATCACTTGTACCGTTTTTTAATCAATGGGTATAAATCGATTTACAAAACCCAGAGTACTTTTTTTGAAGGACTGAGCGAAGTCCCGTCTTCAACGGTCATTCGAATCGACCAAAACGGCGGGGAAGAAATTAAAAAGTATTGGCAGCCTCAAATTGGGCAAGATGATCAAATGACATTCGCCGAAGCAGTTCAAGGGGCAAGAGATCGACTGATTCGGGCAGTTGAAATCAGGCTGAGAGCCGATGTGCCTCTGGCGTTCTGTATGAGCGGAGGAGTGGACTCAAATTCATTGATCAGTATCGCTAAAAGAGTTTTTGACTATCAGGTTCATGGTTTTACGATTGTCAACACAGATACGCGATATGAAGAACAGGACATGGTCAATCATGTCATTCAAGAACTCGGAATCAGACATACACCCATCCCAGTTAATACCAAAGGTTTTTTGGAAAAATTGCGAACACTTGTTCGTCAGCACGACGCACCCGTTTTTACGATTGCTTATTACGCTCATTGGTTACTCATGCAAAGTATTGCCGCAAACGGATACCGTATTTCCATCAGCGGAACAGGTGCTGATGAGCTTTTTACGGGATATTACGATCATCATTTGGCTTATTTATACGAAATCAAAGAGGAACCCGCTTTGCTTGCTTCTTCTTCACGTGCTTGGCAAGAACACATTCAGCCGATCGTGCGAAATCCATTCTTGAGTAATCCAAACGCTTTTATTGAAAACCCATCTTTACGCGATCACATTTTCTTAAATGCAGATGAGTTTTCGGATTACTTGCGTTCGAAATGGCATGAACCTTTTAAGGAAAATAGATACACAAGCGGGCT
>OBEQ011874117.1_pt1 | contig 10422 bp, 11 predicted proteins | sample 1670901 | NCBI WGS metagenome assembly OBEQ01 (sample SAMEA104232315, study PRJEB22302) | groundwater metagenome | biome: forest; feature: aquifer; material: groundwater | place: USA | collected 2011-08-07 | depth 5.4 m | reverse complement strand
TGTGTAAAACCCCCCGCGGGCCCCCCCAAAAAACTAAAGAGAATATGCCTTTTTGGTTTGTTTTGAGCCCCCGCCGATAAAGTAAATTTTTGATTTTTCTCCATACATGTCCATAAATAGTCCTATTGCGCCGATTTTATGCGCCTCCTCTGTCGGAATTAATTCAAAATGCACAGGTAAATTCTCTTTGATTTTTTGCTTGACTGCGTCTTCAAGTTGTTTTATTTGCTCCTCTGTCAATTTCCGGTCATAATTAAAATCAAATCTTACTCGCTCCACAGTGATATTTGAACCTGTTTGATGTATTTGCTTTCCCAATAAATCCCGAAGCGCCTGGTGTAGTAGGTGAGTCGCGGTATGTCCCATGATCGTCTTTTCTTGGTGATTTGCAAGCCCGCCGCGAAACTTCTGCTCCGCGCCCTTCCTCGACAACTTCTGATGCTCTTCCATCTTCTCTGCAAACATTTGTTTATCAAATGTATAACCAAGACTTTCTATTTGCGTCGGAGACAATCCGTGTGAAGCATACAAATAGAAAGCATCTTCAGCCGAGATCTCCTTAACCCCCATTAATTCATCACCAATCTTTTTATTTTTGTCATTGCGAGGAGCGAGGAACGAGCGACGCGGCAATCCCGTTGAGTATGGGATTGCTTCGTCGTACTTCCTTGCAATGACAGATTTAGTATTGTATTTTTTAACAATATACGCCTTCGCCTTCTCAAGTGATAGAGAATATTTTCGCACCTCCTCGATAATAGTGAGTTTTATATGTTCGAATTTCTCAACCAAACTGGGATCCGTATCTTTATACTGCTGAACAATAGTCTCAACGATAGGACTCAAATTCCACCCGCCAAGCTTTGAGAAATGATCAAACCCACGTCTAATCAACCGCCGCAAAATATATCCTTGCTCCTTGTTTGATGGAGTCACACTCGCCGCAATGATAAAACTGCTTGCTCCTAAATGATCGGTAATAATTTGCATTGAACTTTTGTTATCAATATAACTTTGTCTTGTTAACTTCTCTATAGTTTTTATTGTGGGAGCAAATAACGATGTCTGAAACATATCCGGTTGATTTTCTGTCGCGCCAATAAGCCTCTCCAAACCACCCCCAAAGTCAACATTTTGTTTCGGAAGCGGTTTAAAACTCCCACCATTCTGTTTCTGATACTGCATAAAGACGCTATTTCCGATTTCCCAGTGTCTTCCGCATTCACAATTCACGTGACATTTTTGTTTGTTAAATTTACTTTTCTCATGAATATTGTGTTCCTGCCCAAAATCGTAAAAAACTTCAGTATCCGGCCCTCCGGGTTCACCCGCGGGCATTTTGTCAAGCGTACCGCTTCGAGACCACCAGTTTTTTTCAACTCCATATTCAAATACTCGTTCTTTTGAACTAAGCCCCGCGTCTTCTAATAATCGTTGCCAAATTTTAAATGATTCTTCATCTTTGGGAATTTCACCGTCTCCTCTAAAAATAGTAATATAGAGGTGTTTTGGGTCAAGATGAAGCTCTTTTGTCAAAAATTCATAAAACCAGGCAATCTCTTCCTTCTTAAAGTAATCGCCCAAACTCCAATTTCCAAGCATTCGGAAAAATGTCGTATGTCGATCGTCGCCAACTTCATCTATATCCACCGCGCGAAAGGAATTTTGCACATTTACAAGCCGCTTTCCCTGAGGATGGACTTCGCCCAGAAGATAGGGAACTAAAGGCTGCATTCCGGAACTTGTAAAAAGTGTCGTCGGATCATTCTCCGGCACAAGAGGAGAATTCGCGATCTGCTTGTGCCCTTGTTTATTGAATAATTTAAAATAACTGTCAAGAATATCCTTCGCCATCAATACGCTAGTATTATAGCATGAAATTAAAGAGTTCATCCCTCCCTCTAGTTCTAGAAACGATCGTACCCCCTAAAAATTTGGTGCTTTTCAATACCCTACTAAATAAGCTATTATTAATAATATGGATAGTCCTGCCCAACAAGATCCTTCTACAACTACAAACAACTCTGCGTCGACGCTATCGCCGACAATGGTTCCTAATCCTGATGAACAAGCGGCGATGGCGCGGGGGGATATTCCAATGAAAATTGAGAATAGTATTCAGGCAACGGCGGCGGCGGAAAACGAGGAGCTGAATAAGATGAATACGGTTTCCAACGCGGAAATTCTCAATATTCAGAATACGCTTGAGGACGCATCCCATCAGCTTGAGGACGGGGCAACCAAGAGTAATACAACAATTATTTCAGACCATGGCAAATCTACGGATCAAATCCGTCAACTTGGCGAAAAGATAGAAAAAGCGCCCCTGCCGCAGGAGTTAAATGGTCTTTTGAATGACAGAATTTCGCGTCTCGCACTAATCCGGCAAAGCGCGGGATTTATGAGTTCGGCATTTATCATCGAATACGAGCAAACTTCGCGCTACGTGAATTGGGTTGTTGATCTTCCATGGGATAAAGAAAGTAATGACCTGATGGATTTGGCGAAAGCCAAAGAAATTATGAATAAAAACCATTATGGTCTTGCGCCCTTGAAAGACAGCGTCCTGCAATATATTGCCTCACTTATGTTGAATATTAAAAATAATGGTACTAATAATATCATCAAATCTCCAATTATTTGCATTGTCGGACTCGCCGGCACAGGAAAAACAACTTTTGCCATGTCACTGGCCGAATCTCTTGGACGCTCCTTTGAACGCATCGCGTTTGGAGGCATGGCGGATTCACGGGTATTGCGAGGACAGTCACGATACTTCCCTGACGCGGAGCCGGGCGCGATTATCAAAAAACTTGTGCACGCGAAAGCCAAAAATCCCGTCATCCTTCTTGATGAGCTTGACCGTGTTACCGATACTGCGCGAGCGGATATCATGGGCGTACTTATTGAGATTCTGGACCCTGAACAGAACGCTCATTTTACAGATCACTATATAGATTATCCTTTTAGCCTGCAGAATATTATATTTATAGCAACGGCCAACAATGTTTCGGGGGTGGCGACTGCAGTACTTGACCGTTTGGAGATTATACGAATGCCCTCTTATAATGACGAGGAGAAAATTGTCATTGGCCGCGATTTTGTGCTGCCCAAAACTATGAAATTAACGGGATTACTGCCTGAGCAACTGCAAATCGATCAAGAAATTTGGGAGACGCTTGTGAGGCCGCTTGGGTATGATCCGGGTATCCGGGGGCTCGATAGACTTATCACCAATATGTGCCGCAAGTCTGCGATGCTTATCGTATCGGGGCAGGCAGAAACAGTGCGCATAACGCCTGATAACATGAAACAATTTATGCCGGAATGGTGACCGAGTTGAGAGTTGAAAAATGAGAGATGAGAATTGGCGCCCTACTTGTTTTAGCTACATAAGAAAGTTATACTATACAAATAAATAATGATTGAAGAGAAGAAATTAATTGCCGCAACTACCCCAAAAGATTCAGTTACATTTATCTCCCTTGGGGGATTAGAAGAGGTTACGCGCAATATGTATATCTACGAGTACAATCAGGAGATACTGATTGTAGATTGCGGGCTTGGCTTTCCTGATGAGACTATGCTAGGCGTTGACCTCTTGCTGCCGGACATCACCTATCTTTTGAATACAAAAAAAAGGATAGCGGGCATGGTACTTACTCACGGTCATGAAGATCACATCGGCGGTTTACCTTTTATCATTCCCCAACTGCCGCCTTTCCCTATATACGCCTCGCCATTGACTGCGGCACTAACAAACGAAAAACTTTTAGAATTTGGCCTCAAACCCATCGTGCAAACAATTAACTTTGATAGAGCTGCAGTACACATAGGTTCTTTTAAGGCAACCTTCCTTCGCGTTACTCACTCGGTACCGGATAGCGCCAATATCATTATCCATACGCCTGTTGGGAATTTTTATCATGGAAGTGATTTTAAGTTTGATTTTACTCCTTATGACGGGCAAAGAACGGAGTTTTCTAAAATTACCAAAGCCGCGGAGGAAGGAGTTCTTTGCTTGATGTCAGATTCACTCGGTTCGGAAAGGTTGGGATTCTCCCGTTCCGAGCAAGGATTAACAGCTAATTTTGAGCGGGAAATGAGACTGTCTCGCGGCAAATTTATAGTCGCAACTTACTCATCCAATATCGCGCGCCTCAATCAAACGATACAAGCTGCTGCTAAATTTAATCGTAAGGTTTGCTTTGTCGGGCGCTCGATTATTAAAGTCAAGACTATTGCCGAGCGCATGGGATATATGCATATTCCCAAGGGCATGGAGATTCCATTAACGCACATGCACAAATATAAAGATCATGAATTATTGCTTTTGGTAGCCGGAAGTCAAGGGCAGGAGAACTCGGCGTTGACGCGAATCGCAGACGGCGTACATAAAGAAGTGAAACTTGGACACAGGGATCTCGTCATTTTGTCATCCGATATAATTCCAGGAAACGAAGTTGCGGTAAATTCTTTGATCGATGCTTTGTCTAAAAAAGGCGTGCGCGTGCTGTACAGCGCGATTTCTCATGATTTTCACGTCTCAGGGCATGGATCGACCGGGGATCTGCAACTTCTTATTTCTCTAACACAGCCAAAATTCCTGCTTCCTATTAGCGCTACCTATCGGCAGATGGTTGCTTACCGGGAGATCGCGCAAAAGATGAATTATGACAGACGCGATATTTTCATTGTCGAAAATGGGCAGGAGGTTATTTTTAGCAAAAATTCCGTAAAATTGGGCGGGAAACATGATGTAAAGAATATATATGTCGATGAGGTCTCGGGAGAGGAGGTTGAGAATTATCTCATCCGGGACCGGGAAAAGCTGGCGCGGGAGGGAATTGTCATTGTTTTGACAGAGATAAGCGCTTCATCGGGGCAGCTTGCTGGCAAGCCGGAACTCATAATACGAGGTTCAACTCTACAAGGCATGAGAGAGGATATTTCTTCGTCACTGGGAGGCAAAATAGAAAAGGAGCTTAATGCAAGAACTGGTAAAGTCTCAAACTGGTCGCATACCAGGCGTCTTATTGGAGATATAACGGAACTGCATATCCTGAAAAAGTTCCACTCAAGGCCGCTTGTACTTCCGGTAGTTATAGAGGTGTAAATATTTTGATAAAATTCTCAGGGGTTGTGATTTGGGTTGTTTTAATTTCTTTCAGAATCAATAAATCATTATCTATGGTTATTAGAAAATCTGCTTTACTTTCCTCTGCCAGTAATACATAAATATTATCTTTCATATCGCGTGATGATATTGAAGAAGTCTTTTCAGGTGGTATGGTAACAAACTGTGCGTTGTATTTATACCAGGCAACAAAGGAGCCTATTTTGGCAGGATTGTAGTTGATAAGTTTTTTGATTTTATCTGATTTAAGAGTAGTTCTTAGTTCTGTAAAGGCATCGCTACTTGTAATTAGCGTAACTTTATTATTGGATGCGAGTCTCAGAATATCTCTTGCGTAACTTTTACCACGTGAGACAAGAACGGAGATTAGTACAGACGTATCTAGGATCAGAAGCATGTGTTAATGACCTTATTTATTTTTGTTCCACCATCTTGCAAATTCTTTTTCTGTAGGCCCTGACTCTCTTTGATCTAACTCAGTAAAAAATTTTGCTAAATCAAATTGGCTAAAAGTGGTATTTTGCCTCTTAGTTGCTTTGGCTAAGTTATTTAGCGCAAGCCGGACTATCCCAGCTTTATCTAAGCCTTCGTATTCTTCAGCTAAAAAGCTCCATACGTTTTGCAAGCCCTTATCAAGGGAAAGTTTTATTTGGATATTTCGGTTAGCTATAATATTCATAAAGAAGCATTAGTTAGCATTATGCAGCATTATGCTAGAAAAGTCAATATATTGTGCTTGTTGTCATCATGGCTGTAAAGTTCTATAATACATCATATGCCCAGGAGGAGAAGGAGGGGAGCGAAACCCTTTAAGCTCAAACTTAAGAAAAACACGATTTATACGCTTTTTGCTATTGGGAGTTTTTTGGCTGCCGCCATCAGTCTTCTATCTTTTATACGTCGAAGTGGGGCGCTTTTGACTCTTAATTTTATGCTGAGCGGCTTTTTTGGGACGCTCGCATTTATGGTCACCTTAACATTTATTTTTATCGGGTTTCTCCTGATGCATGTAAAAAAGTTTTATTTCTCGCGTCTTAACGTTACACTTGGATTTATTCTCTTCTTTGTGTCGCTTTTGAGTCTTACCAGAAACGGCTCGAGCGGCGCGAAGATGTTTTCTATACTTTCGGAAATTATTAGCGTGCGGGGAGCGGATATTGTCTTTATTGGGGGGCTTCTCGTTGGTATTATTGTCTTTTTTGATACGTCATTTGATGAAATTTTTGAGGGGCTCACAGCAATTGGCAGTATATTTAAACGTCTTTTCCCAAAAGCGATTTTTCCCCACCGACCTAAATCACTAATTGACCGCAATAAACCTATGACCATCAAGGGGTCGGAAAGCTTGAAACAACAAGAAATTCCTCCTCTTAAAGAAAATCAGCGACCCCAGCCCCAGCCAGCGATACGCAAAAAGGAAGCGGAATTATTGCCGGCAAGTTTAGTCAGTAATGTCCTTAGTCAAACGGTTCATGGAGTATGGGAATATCCTTCATTATCGCTTTTGTCCGACGTATCAGGACTTAAAGCTGATCGAGGAGATATAAAAAAAGTTGCATCAAAAATCGAGCAAACTCTTGATAGTTTTGGAATAGACGCGCGGGTTGTTGAGGTAAATTTAGGCCCTGCTGTCACACAATACGCGATTGAAATCGCGCTCGGCACTAAAGTATCCAAAATCACTTCCCTCACAAATGATTTGGCTTTGGCGACTGAAGCGCCAACGGGGCAAATTAGAATTGAGGCGCCGATTCCGGGGAGAAATCTCGTAGGGATTGAAATTCCGAATAGGTCGCTTGAAGTTGTACCTCTTCGCACCATGCTTGCATCATCTGTCATGCAGAAAGCAAAATCCAAGCTTACTGTTGCCTTGGGGCTTGATGTGTCAGGAAACCCGATTGTTGTTGATATAGCCAAAATGCCGCATGTCCTGGTTGCAGGAACTACCGGGTCGGGGAAATCGGTTCTTATCAACTCTTTTATCTCATCACTTCTTTTCAGGGCGTCACCCCAGGAAGTGCGGCTTATTCTTATTGACCCCAAAAGAGTTGAGTTGACAGGATATAATAATATCCCTCATTTGCTAACTCCTGTTATTGTTGAATCTGAAAAAATTTTGTCTGCTTTGAAATGGGCAATGGCTGAGATGGATAAGAGGTATAAACTTTTTGCCGAACGCGGCGTTCGCAATATTGATTCCTATAATGAACTAGCTGGGTTTCAGGTACTGCCATATATTGTAATATTTGTTGATGAGCTCGCCGACCTTATGATGTTCGCGCCTGTTGAAGTTGAAGACGCCATCGCCAGGATCGCGCAAATGGCACGTGCAACGGGAATTCATTTGGTTATAGCAACGCAGCGCCCATCCGTTAATGTCATCACCGGCCTTATTAAGGCAAATATTCCATGTAGAATTGCCTTCAGTGTCTCATCTATGATTGACTCCCGTGTAATAATTGATATGCCGGGTGCCGAGAAGCTTTTGGGCCGCGGAGATATGTTATATATTCCGCCTGATCAAGCCAAGCCGACCCGTATTCAAGGTGCGTATATAGAAAAAGAAACCAAAAAACTGGTAGAATATTTGAAATCAAGAAATTATCCTGTTGAGTATACCGAAGAAGTTACGGCGCAACTTCCACTCAAGGGTGGAAAGGGTGCTTCAATTGGCGCCGATGGGCGAGATGAAGAGCTTGAGGAAGCAGTGCGAATTGTTTGTCAATTTAATACTGCTTCGGCGTCATTCTTGCAGAGGAAAATGTCGATCGGGTACGCGAAAGCCGCCCGTATCCTTGACCAATTGGAAGAGATTGGGGTTGTCAGCCAAGCTGAAGGAGCAAAGCCGCGGGACGTTCTCGTCAGAAACGCGAGTGAGTTCTTGAGCAATATGAATCAGCAACAACAGTGATGATTGATGATTGATATTTAATGATTAATAATCAGTCATTAGAAATTAATCATTAGGAATTCTACCTATGATTCGAGTCGGACAAAAATTACAAGATACCAGAATTAATAAATCCTTAACGCTTGAAGAGATCGCAAAGGCTACCAAAATTCGCCCCAGCTTTCTTGTCTCGATTGAGAATGGGGAGTATGATAAGCTCCCATCTCCTGCATACGCAGCTGGTTTTGTGCGAAACTATGCGTCCTTTCTGGGTTTGTCAGAGAAAGAAATATTGCCTCTTTACAGACGTGAATTTGCTGAAAAGAGGCAGTACAAAGTTCTTCCCGATATGTGGAGCATACATAACACAAACGCTTTTACGCGTTTACAAATTGGACGTTCATTTATTATTTTGGCTTTCATACTTCTCGGGCTTTTTGGTTATCTGGGATTTCAATATAGGGCGATGATCGTCTCTCCAATGCTTATTCTTGATTCTCCAAAACAGAATAGTGCGGTCTCGGGCGATTTTACAGTTTCCGGCAGAACTGATCCGAGTGTAACTGTTTTTGTAAATAATGACGTGGTATCGCTCAATGCTAATGGAGAGTTTAACAAAAAATTAACTTTGTTTTCCGGCAAAAATTTAATAACAATAAGAGCCAAAAATAGGTTTGGCAAAGAAACAGTGCTGCAAAGGAATGTGATCGTCAAGAATTAAAATGAAAATTTCATTTATAAGGAGCAGAGTGCGCAAAGAAGAATATGATCTTTCATCTCATGCTCATCAAGAAAGACAAGAAGAGCAAATTACAATGCAGGAAATCGAAAAAACCTTGCTCGAAGGTGATATAATTGAGAAGTATTCAAACGATCCGAGAGGTGAAAGTTGTCTGTTAGCAGGAATGGCATCTGACGAGCCGCTGCATATCGTTTGCGGAATGAGAGAAAACAAATTGCTTATAATTACTGTATATCGGCCAAAACCACCAATTTGGATCGATTACAAAACAAGAGCAAAGGAGATAAAAAGTCGTGTTTAAATGTTATTTTTGTAAAGGAAAAACTGAAATAAGAAATGTTGATGTCGACTTCCGTTGGGGAGAAAAGCTTTTTGTGGTAAAAAATGTGCCTGTTGAGGTATGTACTCAATGTACTGAGCGATATTATAGCGCAAAGGTTTCAAAGAAACTTGATGATCTGGTAAAAAAAGCTCACTCAACAATAAAACCCGAACAAACAATTAAAGTGCCAGTATTGAACTGGCAGTAATTTTTTTCATACTTTTTTTGCAATGATAAAATAATATCCTTGTTCACGCATTGAATTATTAACTTCATATTCTTTGAATCCTGCCTCGCCCAATAGTTCGACCAGCTTTTCTTCGCTCCATACATAATTTACCCATTCGTCAGAATACCCGCCATTTCCTTTTAATAATTGCACACCGATTTTGTCTCCATTGCGGAGCGGGGACGTATAAATATGTTTAACCGGATCACCATTTTTAAAATCTGTATTAATATCTCACCTTACGCAAAACTGTCACGTTTCTGGTAAGCGAGGCACGAGCGCATCCAGAATCCGGATTCCTGGATTAAGACCAGGACAGCGTCTGGACAAGCCAGAAACATACGAACTGCGTAACATGAGTTACTATATCACATTCCTAATCTTTTTGCGTAACATGAGTTAATATCACAATTTGAAACAAGAAACCTTCCGTTGCTCTCAAGCGCGGTGAATACGTTTGTGAATGTTTGCCGTACTCGCTTCTCTGTTTCAATATTACACACGACCATATTACAAAAAATAGTGTCGTATTTTTCATCGGGACTCATGGTTACCGCATCTGCGACACGAAATTCTAGCGATGGATATTTTTGCCGTGCTTCTTCAATGCTTGCAGTATCAGAATCAAGACCAACAACTATAGAGCCTTGTTCTGCAATATATTTTGTATATTGCCCGCGGCCGCACCCAAGATCAAGCACGCGCTGTCCGTGTTTAAATAACTGATAATGCGCCTGCAACTCGCTAACTTTCTGAGCTAATTCCCTAACAATGACAAACTCTTCATACCCTAATGGCATGGCATTTTCTTTTTTTGCTGGGGAGTGACCCATTGGTTCTTTCATATTTATTTTTCATGTTCTCGCTCATATATTATTAAAATTACTTGGCGCGTTGGATTATTCGTACTATACCTTCGTTGGCATTTACTTCAACCAAATCGCCATTTTTTAGAATTTCCGTGGCATTGCCCATCCCAACTATGCAAGGAATATTCATCTCACGACTTACAATGGCAGCGTGAGATAATAAACCACCTTGGTTGGTAATTATTGCAGAAGCTTTTTTGCAAGCAGGCATGAGTTCTGGAGAAGTTGTTTCA
>OBEQ011680305.1_pt1 | contig 10422 bp, 10 predicted proteins | sample 1670901 | NCBI WGS metagenome assembly OBEQ01 (sample SAMEA104232315, study PRJEB22302) | groundwater metagenome | biome: forest; feature: aquifer; material: groundwater | place: USA | collected 2011-08-07 | depth 5.4 m | reverse complement strand
TATCACCTTTTTTGACTTTTTCTAAATCCCTAACACCGTTTACGATACTTACTTTTCCACTTGCCAATCCGCGAGAAGCAACCATTCCAACTATTTGCAAGACTTTTTCGTTTTCCCGAGCGGGAAGCTTAAAAATTTTTAAAGCTTCATTTATATCTGATCCTTGCAGACAGACTAAATTTTTATTGGAGTCTAGATAGATTACAAATCCCTTTTTCCTTTCGCTTATAATCTCTTTGGAGATAATCGATTTCCCGAGCAGGAATGAGATAATTTCGGATTCTTGTACGTAACTAATGTCGCCGGGTTTAATTTGCATCTTTTTAGCCAGCTCGGCAAAAAACGGCAAAGAATTATTAACCCCCTCTCTTCTAAAATCGTCTCTGGCGTCTTTGATGTAAACAAAGCGCTTTGCGATCTGTAAATATTCCAAATCGTTTGAGTTTATTTTTAATTCTTTTGAATACTTAGAAAAAGCAATTTCTTTTTTGGCTGGAGTTTTTGTAAACGATTTGATCTGTTTTTTGAATTCTTCTTTTGTCCAAGGCCGGTTGTGTAAATCCAAACAAGATAGCCATTTAAACCTGCTGTAAAGATCATCAAGGATTGCTTTAGGCGGTTTGCCTTCATATTTTTCAACTTCATATTGCAGTTGTAGAATTGCTGCTCTTTTTTCTGGTTTGAATAGGGAATCAATAATTTCCTGTTTTTCGCTTTCTCTGCCGACCTTTTTAATGTATTTATCTAGGATGTCTGTGGCTCTTTGCGCAACATAATTGTTTAGAATAAAAGCCGACCACGCAAAAACCGAATATTTATCTTTTTTGTCCCGGTGCTCGAGAAAAAGTTTGAGAAACCCTTTATTCGATAAATTCCGGAGATTAAATTTCGAAAGATTTTCCGTGAATTTCAAATAAGCGTTACCATCAAAAATAAATTGTTCCTCATAACTTCTTAACCTTTTTACATTTGATGTATATTTTGCGTTGAGTCCTTCGACAAGTTTTATCCAAGAGACATCATCAATATAAAAAGCGGTGCCGGCTTCGCCGGGAATTACTATTTGGTCTGTAGATGTGAATGGAAAGTGATATTTGGCATTTGCCAAAATCGAAACTGCGAGTTCGGAGTATTGCACACCATACTCTCTCTCATAAATTTTCTGCCAGAAGATTTTTGAAAGTTTATTTTGGAAAATTGGTTTTGGAATTCTGCCCATTTTAAGGTCTAAAAATATCTTCCGGGGGCAGACCTAGTTCTTCTCGAACTTTTTTAATTCTTTTAACGTACTCTTTAAAAATTTCTTCAGGCTTATGCAACCTGTAAAACCTTTCTGCGCCTTTATAAAGTGAACAGTCAAAAACGTCGGCATCTTTCACAAGTTCTGTATACGGATCATCGGAATAAATTTCTTTCTCGCTATGATGGGCAATAGCGTCTGTTACTGTTTTGATTTCTTCCGGGGAATAACCGCCTATCTTTTTTAAGATTTCCTTGGCAATCGGCGCTCCGAGTTTGGCGTGGTCTTTGTACTTTCCCTCGACAATTACGTAGATATCATGGAGGACATTTGTAACCTCTGCAATTTCTATATTTAACCCTCTTTTCTGGGCAAGGATTCTAGCCACCTGGCAGCACCCGGACGAATGTTTAAGCTCCCAGACAACAGAACTTTCCCTCTCGTCATCAGGTAACTTTGAGTTGATTAGGAGTTCCACAACTTCTCTCTCTACTTTTTCCGATCGAGTGAGATTTGTGCCTTTGTAGTGGTGAAAATCTTTTAGTCTATTCATACGCGGACAGATTTGTGGACTCGACAGGGATCGAACCTGTGACCTTCCGTGTGTGATACGGACGCTCTACCACTGAGCCACGAGTCCCTGGCTTTGTTCGCCTTGGGAAATTTTAACATAATATCTTTCTTCTTACTCAAAAAAATGAGGATTGGTGTTAAACTTATTGTAAGAGCCCAATTTGGGGGAAATGAAATGGACTTGAAGAATTTTTTATCGGGAGCAGTTCGCGAAGTAATTCAGACGGTTTTAATATCGCTGGCAATTTACTTTATAGTTAATATTTTTTTGGTGCAGCCGCATCGGGTCAAAGGCGAATCGATGGTGCCGAATTTTGCCGACGGAGAACTGCTTCTGACCGAAAAAGTAACTTATCATCTTTAAAAGCCGCAAAGGGGAGATGTCATTGTTTTTAAAGCGCCCGGCACCCAAAACGTAGATTTTATAAAAAGAATAATCGGGCTTCCGAACGAGCAAGTAAAGGTTGAGGGCGGCGCGATTTTTATAAACGGCCAAAAGTTAAATGAGCCGTACGAGACCCAACAAACTCAGGGCGATGCGAATCTGAAGCTTGAGGAAAACCAATATTTTGTACTTGGTGATAACCGTGGGTCGTCTTCGGATTCAAGAGTATTTGGAGCGATTAATAAAGACAGCATCCGCGGCCGGGCCTGGCTGGTTTATTTTCCAATTTTTAAAACTAATAAGAGTCGGGGGGCGAGGATGATATCAAGAGTTGATTACGGCATCCCGGACACGCTTAATTACCGCTGAGGTTATTTCGGCCTTACCGTGGACAACAATTAACATTTTGCCTTCTATTCTTGATTGGCTGATTTTGACTTTAACCGAAGCGCCGTCTGACTGCAATTTATCCGCTATTTCTTCTTGATATTTATCCAAGTCTTCGTTTTGAAGCCTGAGCTGGGGCTGTTGCTGCTTCGGCGCAATATTTTCCCGGGCTTTCATTTTTCTAGAAAGTTCTTCGGCACCGCGGACGGAAAGGTTTTTAGAAAGAATGAGTTTGTAAGCTTCCAGTATCAAATGAGGATCTTCCAAAGACGCAAGGGCGCGAACGTGGCCTTCTGTCGTAGCACCGGAAGCGAGCGCATCTTTCAAAACGTCGGGGACGGAAAGAAGCCGCAAAGTGTTACTAACATACGGGGCGCTTTTGCCAACTTTGACGGCAATTTCGCCGGTGGAAAGACCAAATTCATCCATTAACCTTCTGAAAGCCTGGGCGCGTTCGAGCGGGTTTAAATCTACCCTCTGAACGTTTTCGATAATGGCCATTTCCAGCATTCCCTGGGGCGTTGTTTCCTTGATGATTACGGGGACTTTGCCAAGACCGGCAATCTTGCTTGATCGCCACCTGCGCTCACCGGCAATAATTTGATAACCGGCGGGAGTTTTGGCAACCACCAAGGGCTCTAGAACACCATGTTCTCGGATGGAATCTACTAGTTCTATTAAGGAATCGGGCGTGATTAGGCCACGGGGCTGCAAGGGGTTGGGCTGGAGCATATCGATATCGATTTCGAAGATTTGATTATCCTCCATTTAGATTTAGATAACTTCAACAAATTTTTTGCCGATCTTTTGCTTAAATTTAACAATGCCCGCGGCGATAGCAAAAAGGGTGTGGTCGCGGCCCATCTTAACGCCAAGGCCGGGAAAGAATTTAGTACCGCGCTGCCTGATTATGATGTTTCCTGGTGCGGCTTTTTGACCACCGTAGATCTTGACGCCTAAACGTTTGCCAGCTGTATCGCGGTTTTTAGTTACGGCTCCGCCGGCCTTTTTGTGTGCCACATACCCTCCTTCGGAGGAATTTCTAATTTCTAAATAATTCTTGAATTCAGTAATTTCTAAATTATTTAGGTTAATAAGAGAGCTTATTGCTTATAAATCCGCAATTAGGTCAATTAGAATAATTAGATTAATTCTCTATGGATTCTACCGTGCTTTTCACGATGTGTCAATGAGATATTTCTGTTACTATTTGATCTATTAAGCGGAAATTTTCTCGATCAAAACCCTGGTGAGATTTTGTCTATGACCGGTGGTGCGGGTGTAACGGGATTTGGATTTAAACTTAACGACTCTGATTTTTTTGTCCCGAAATTGTTCCACAACTTTGGCCTTAACTTTGGCTTTGTCGACCAGGGGAGTGCCGATTTGCGTTTTTTCACCGCCCAAAGCTAGAACCTGGTCAAAAGTGACTTTGCCGTCTTTTGCTTCGAGCTTTTCTACGGCAAGTTTGGTGCCTTCTTCAACTTTATATTGTTTTCCGCCGGTTTTAATTACTGCCCACATAGTTTGAGGATTTTAACATTTAAGTCTCTCTTCTTTCAACTTCTGGGGCATCATCTTCAAAGTCTTGCACCTCTTCTTTTGACAAATTATCCCCAGCTTTTAGAATTTTGACATGGCCTACGTGTGGGATATGTGCTTTAACAACCCCGTCTTCGCCTCCCTGAAGATGTGCATGATCTAAATTCATATCTGCCATCTTTATGCCCATTTCTGGATCGTAATTTGGATCATCCGGAGGACGCATTCTAACCCACCCGGAATTTGTTAGAGCGGCTACCCAGTCAACATAAAATGCAGCCATTTTATAGGGTTTCCCTTCAGAATCTTCTTCTATTTCAATGGCAACTCTTTTTATGGAACCTCTAAATAATGCTCCAGTTTCTTCCAGTACCAGATCTCGAGAAATAAATCTTCTAAGTTCAGATTCTTTTGGAACTTGATCGCCTGTATCTTCCATACACGATTATTATACTTAGTATTGGTACCTTTTCACAGAAAAGACTACGCCGAGGAGAAAGAGGGTGGAAATGAGCGAAGAGCCGCCGTAGGAGATTAGCGGAAGAGTAATTCCTGTTACGGGAAGCAGGCCTAAGTTCATACCGACATTGACTATAAATTGCAGAGCAAGAAAGGAAGCTGCGCCCACGGCAATAAGCTGGCCAAATTTATCGACGTTTCGAGAATAGCTGATGACCCTCAGAATTAAAGTGGAAGACAGAAGAATAACTATGGTGGCCCCAAAAAAGCCTAGCTGCTCGGCAATGGAGGCAAAAATAAAATCGCTTTCAGCTTCTGGTAAAAATTTCAGCTGGGATTGTGAACCATGACCCAAGCCTCTGCCAAAAAATTCCCCAGAGCCGATCGCTATTTTGGACTGGATAATATTGTAGCCTGTGCCGAGCGGATCACGGGAAGGATTAACAAAGGTGGCAACTCTGTCTTTTTGGTAAGAGCCAAGAAGTTCGTAACCAAATATGCCAACGGCAATAGCAACTGAAGCAAAAAGTAGAATGGTTTTGGCACGAAAACCGCGGGCAAGTGATACCCCAAACCAAATGGCAATTATGGCTAGGGAATTACCAAGGTCGGGCTCTAAGAAAATTAGGGCGACAAAAGGCAGGATAATTGCAAAGCTTATGATGAGGTTTTTGAGTTGACGCGCGGACCTTTCGCTGTAGAAGACTGCCAGAGTGAAAATGGTGGCAATTTTGGCAAGTTCCGAAGGCTGAAAACGAAACGGCCCAAAATCTATCCAGCGAATTGAGCCACGAATTGGATGGCCGATGAAAAATAAGAGGAAAAGGCAGACAAGAACAAAAATATAAAAGGGAACAGAGAGTCTTTGCCAGTTATTGTAAGGAAAGAGGGATGTGGCCGAGAGGACTGAAAGACCAATGACCCAGTAAATTAATTGATTGGTGGCGAGGTTTCTATTGATTGAGAAAATAACCAAGAGAGAAATGGCACCGAGGGCCGTAATTAGGAAAAGCGTCAGAAGATCCCACTTGCGTTGCATTTTACTGATTATGTCATTGCGAGCAAAGCGAAGCAATCTGTTTTGAGATCGCCACGTCGAGTAAGACTCGACTCGCGATGACGATTCTATGGTTAATTACGTTTAATTTCGAGCTTGTCGCCCTTAATCAATTTTGACGCGAGAGTTTGTTTTTTGATTTCTTCTTCAAATTCTTTGGGCCAATCTGGTAAGGTTACGATAACTTTTTCGGAAAGATCGCAGCCAGCATCTTTTCTGGCCTGCTGAATACTGCGGATTATTTCCCGGGCCTGGCCTTCCGCTTCTAGGGCTGGAGTTAATTTAGTGTCGAGCGCTAGCTGAGCACCTTTTTTATAAATAACTGCCTTGATGTTCACCTCATCCGCAACAATCTTTTCGATATCGTCTGACAGTTTATCGCCGCCGTAAGTTAATGACGCAAGCGGCTGGCGAACTTTAATATTTGCTTCTTTTCTCACCGCGTGGACTTTTTCGACGAGGGTCCGAGCCACCGTCATTTGCTCTTCAAGATTTTTATCGATTAGCTTTTCGTCAACAGTTGGGTAGTCGGCAAGATTCACAGACTGCTCCCCTACCAAATTCATGTAAATTTCTTCGGCGATAAATGGCGTAAACGGAGAAAGTAATTTGGAAAGTGTGACTAAAATTTCGTAGATAGTTGGCAGTGCTTCCTCTACGCTGTCTCTGCTTCTCCTTATATACCAGGTGGAAAGATCACCGATGACAAAATTTTCGATTGACTGACTTGCTACTTGAGCATCGTATTTTGTCAGTGACTCGTTAACGGTTTTTACTACTGAGTTGAGCCGGGAGATGATCCATTTATCCAGAACATTTGACGATTTACTGTCTTGCGGTTGCCAATCGTTAAGGTTGGCGTAAGTGACAAAGAATGAGTATACATTCCAAAGAATTAAATAGAAACGGCGGCGGACTTCGTCTGCTTTGTGATAACCAAAGAGGAGATCATTTACCGGGTTTTGTAAGCAACACATCCATCTAATAATGTCTGCACCCGCATGATTCGCTCCATCGACAAAATCGATAGCATTGCCTTTTGATTTATGAAATGATTGACCTTGTTCATCGACCATTGTGGCGAATCCCAAAACGGTTTTAAAGGGGTTTTCGTTTTTCAAAACTGTCGACATGGCGATTAGACTATAAAACCAGTTTTTAAATTGGCCGGGGAAAGATTCGGTAATAAAATCGGCGGGGAACCAATCCGGCGGCATGGTAGAAAAAGGCACGATGCCGGCGTCGAGCCAGACATTGCCGACTGCTTTAACTCTGGATACAGTTTCACCGCACTTGGAACATTTTATTTTGACACCGTCAATTTGCGGCCTGTGGGGAGATTGCCCTTCGAATCCTTCCCAACCGACTACAGTTTTTTCTTTTAATTCGTCTTTTGAGCCGATTACTTCAAAGTTGCCGCACTTTGTGCATTCCCAAATTGGCAGCGCCAAACCCCAGTATCTTTCCTTTGATATTAGCCAGTCGTGCATGTTTTTGAGCCAGTCTAGTTCCCTATCCAAACCAAATTTGGGAAGCCAATTAATTTTTTTGGCGACATCCATCATTTGTTCCCGGAGGGTCTTTTTTGACTTGCCGTCCGTAGCATCTTGCGAAGGACGGTCCATGGCGATGTACCATTCGTCGACAACGCGCCAGACAAGTTCGGTCTTACAGCGCCAGCAAGTGGGGTAACGGTGGGTGTAGTTTTCTTCTTTAAAAAGAACGCCTTTTTGCTTTAATTTATCGATAACAAGATCCGGGTTTTGTTTGGCGTTTTGGCCGGAAAGATCGCCAAAACCGTCGATGTAATTGGCTGCTTCGTCGATCGATTCGACAACGGTGAGGTTTTCCTCTTTGGCGATTTTAAAATCTTCTGCACCAGCACCTGGAGCCAAATGGACTAACCCAGTTCCTAGCCCACCTTTGACTAACTCAGGTGCCGCTATTACTGAATGAAATGTTCTAATATTTTCATTTTTAGCGCTTTTAACTCTGTCCAATTCATCGAAAGATCCTTCATAGTGCAAACCAACCAAATCCTTCCCTTGGTAGTCTTCTCCTCCTTGCCATCCTTTATCCCCTGTAAGTCCGGCCAATAGCTTATTCATCCACTGTACCTGCTCTAGAGCTTTATTTGGATCATCACTTAATTTGACTTGGTCCCCCCTCAATACAATTATCTTCTCGCCGGTGTTTAAGTTTTTCCATGTTCTATAAAATAAATCTGGATGGACTGCTACAGCCACATTCGATGGTAGAGTCCAAGGCGTTGTCGTCCAGACTAGTAATTCAAAATCCCTATTCAACACTCTATATTTAACGAAAAGGGCTCTGTGTGTTACTTCCTTGTATTCTTCAGTTAGAATTTCGTGCTGGGAAATGGCCGTACCGCAGCGCGGACACCAGGGCACGGAATCTCTTCCTTTATATAAATAGCCCTTTTGGTTACAAACTTTGAGAAAATTCCAGATGGCGTAGTTATTTTCGTCGGATGAAGTGTGATAGGAATTATTCCAATCCATGAAGTAGCCCAAACGCTTACTTTGTTCGGTCTGAATAGCGGAGAATTTGGCAACGCGCTGCTTGCAAAGCTCTACGAATTTATCGATGCCAAATTTTTCGATATCTTTTTTGTTTTTGAACCCTAGTTCTTTTTCGACTTCGACTTCGACCCACAACCCTTGCTCATCGAAACCGTTTTGAAAACGGCCCGCTTCGCCCTGCATGTTATGGAAGCGTTGCCACAAATCTTTGTAAGTGCGGCCCCAAGCGTGGTGAACACCCATGGGGTTATTGGCGGTTATCGGGCCATCGAGGAATGAGAATTTTTTCTTGCTCGATTTATTTTTCGCCAGATATTTTTCGACTATCCCCTCTTTGTACCAGTAATCCAAAAGCTTCTTTTCCATCGCTACAAAATCTTGTTTTGGGTCGACAGGCTTAAATTTTTGCTTTGTTGCCATACGAAGCTAATTATATACAGTGCCATGCGATCCAGTAAACTAGATCTATACAGAAGAATAGATTGCGATCAAGGCGGATCTGTTTACTCTAATACACTAGTGTATTAGAGTTTGTTTGAAGAAATTGGAGAGTAAATTGTGAGCTTGTTCCATATCGGCTCCTCTCATCCTGTGTATCGCATTATGAAGGACAGATAACCGTTTTTCTCCAGTAAGAAATTTTAATAATTTTTCGCTTTGGGAAAATGGGACGATTTCATCAGCGCTGCCGTGGACGATTAACGTGGGGGCTGTAATTTTTTTGGCTAGTTGGTATATATTTATATCTTTTAGCTCGTTTATAAAGCTGTCTTTCTTTTTGTCCGTAAATCTCAGATTATCTTTCGCTTTTTTTCCCTCGACGCTTAAATAATCTGAAACGGGAGCTTTAAGACCTAACGCTAGAACAGGGTTTTGGGCGGCGTACATTAGAGCAACGTAACCGCCAAAGCTTGTTCCCTGAAGGGCGAATTTTGCTTTGCCTAAATCTTTGACTGCCGACTTTAAGTCGTCTAAGCCTTGGAGCGGTGTGCATTGGTCAAGAGTTCCCTGCGACTGGCCAGAACCCGTAAAGTCAAAACTGTAAACGCTTAATCCTTTCTTAATTAATTCTTGTGCTAAATGAATATTGGATTCACTGTCTTTTGAAGATCCATATCCATGACAAATTATGATAACCGGGGCGTTTTTATCTGTCCCTTCGTAAATTGCGGAGAGTTTTAAGCCGCGGGAGTTTTTGAAAGTTCTGTTTTCCCTAAACATCATTTAATGACTTGATAATGGAGCTGGATTTCGTTCGGCGAGAGCATTTTTGTCTCAATGAGCTTTAATTTGCTTTCAAAAGCGCCTTGAGCAAAAAGCGGCTTACCTTGTCCAAAAATAACCGGTTCAATATCAAGGTAGATTTCGTCAACCAGCTCGGCTTCCAAAAAGGCCGCGTTTATTTTGCCGCCGCCTGCGATAAAGACCGTATCAAAGCCTTTGCTTTTTAATAGACTGACAACCTGCTGTGGAGATTTGTCGGTAAAGACGACCTCGTTACCCCATTTGTTTTCAACGGGCTTGTGAGTCATGACCACATTTAGAGCTCTAGGATACGGAAAGCTGTTATCCAAAAGACTCACACCAAAAGTCGTTTTTCCGATTACAATGTTGCCTATTTTTTGGTAGAGTTTTTCAAAACTTTCCCACGATTTTTCGGAAACAAACGAGGTATCGTCGTCCTCTTTGGCAATGTAACCGTTGACGCTTTGACCCATGTAGACGACAATTTTCATTTTTCGAAGGCGACGACTTTCACCTGAACTAAATCGGCAAAACCAAACTTGCCATGTTCTCTACCGATTCCCGAATCCTTGTAGCCGCCAAAGGGGCTGCAGGGCTGGATGTAGCTGGCGCTGTTGATACTGACCATGCCTGCCTCTATTTGAGAGGAAGTCTCGAGTGCTTTCTTTTTGTCTTGGGTATAAAGGTAAGAACCTAAACCGTATTTTGTGTCATTGGCCATCTTTACTGCTTCGTCGTTCGTATTAAAGGTGACAATTGGCAGGACAGGACCAAATACTTCTTCCTGCCAGACTCTCATATCACGTGTGATATTGGTCAGTATAGTCGGTTCGTAAAACGCGCCTCTCAAATTATCTGGTCGCTTGGCGCCAGTTACTATTTTTGCTCCCTTGGCTAGCGCGTCTTTAACTTGTTTCTCCAATAACTTTAATTGTTCTTTGGAAACAAGCGGCCCAATATCGGTTGTTTTATTTTCGGGGTCGCCAACTTT
>OBEQ011560467.1_pt1 | contig 10423 bp, 7 predicted proteins | sample 1670901 | NCBI WGS metagenome assembly OBEQ01 (sample SAMEA104232315, study PRJEB22302) | groundwater metagenome | biome: forest; feature: aquifer; material: groundwater | place: USA | collected 2011-08-07 | depth 5.4 m | reverse complement strand
TGCAATTACTATTAAAGCGCCAAATATAAAGGCAACTGTCGAAAGCAAATCCTTAGGCAAAATATTAGAAATGCCAATATTAAGTGCTATTGGCCCGCCTTTAGTTACAGTTATTTCAGCAGGCCTGCGGAGTAACCCAAATGCAGTATCTATTACAAATTCTATTGAATGCGCTCCTTCTGAACCTTCGGGTGGAATGATTCTAAAAGCGAATTGATCGTCTTTGCCCGGAATAAAAGTAAGATTATACGCCCGTGGCTCTGTTTTAAATCCAGGGGGGGCAACTAAGCTGACAATTCCATTAACTGCCCGGGAACCGCCGTAAAACGTGTGTAGTTTAATTGCTGAATCCTGCAACGGGGTTAACCCTGGAACTTGAACGTCCACTATTCTTAACACGTCATCTATGCTAATACCGCGAGGGAAAAACGCCTCCGCAGTAGTAAACTCAGAATAAGGAACATAGTCGTTTAACAAAAGCCTAATTTTGTAAGACGCACTAGTACTTGCCCCTGGCTCTAAGTCGCCGAACTGCCAGCCAACACGAACCGTACCGTCTTTTTCTTCTATTTTTCCTTGCTTGTCCTCAAAATAAATTTGGTCACGGCTTACTCTTGCCTGTAGAGGAATTCTATCTTGAAGAAACAAACCCGTAATCAAATTAGGCGTAGGGTTACGGATGTTAACCATAACAGTCGTAGTATTAGAATCTTGATCAACAACTATCCTCTTCGTAGTGTGTAGCCTACCGCTTACTGGCGTGGGCTTTACTTTGACAATAATAAAATCACGAGCAATAGTCTGGCCATCTGTTGAATTCACAACAAGCGTAGCCAAATAATTCCCCGGAGTTGCATTTGAAGGCAAACGAGACGCAAGCTGAATCGGCTGACGCTGCCCCGGATTCAAAGTAGTTTGAGTTGGTTCAATTACAAACCAGCCAGGCGGAACCCCTTCAATGGAAATCTTTACATCAACCTTTCCTTCGTTTGTTTTGAGAAACATCGTTTCAACATCTGGACGCAAAGGGATCATTTCAAGAAAAACAGACTTCTGAACAAATGACACCCTACCCCGCGGAGGGCTAATAGACGGAGGCAAAGTAATTGGCCCACCACCGCCACCACCTCCTCCACCGCCGCCACCTAAGCGGCCGGCGACAATGCTAAACGAACGGTTTGAAGAAGCTGTGAAATTTTGCGCTCCGTTGGTGTAGGAAGCGTTTCCAGTTGCATAATAACTCCCAACATCCAACCCAGCTAAACTAACTGAAAGGCCAAGAACAGCTATTTGAGACGGCTCTACAGTAACTGTGGCAAAATCATAATTAGTGACAGGAGCGCCACCCGAACTATAAATGTAAACATGCGCCGTTACGTTGGAAGCGCCTGCGCCGGAGTTTTGAACAGTCGCACTAAAAGAAATTGAACCGCCTTGAACTACTTCGTCAACGTCAGAAGTCCAGTCGGTCAACGTGACAATTGCGCCAGCAGCTACGCTGAAATAACTCGTCTCTTGAGCGTATTGAGCAGCAGCTGAAGCTGTAGAAGAAAAAATAGCCAAAACGAAAAACGCTATGAATAGTTGCTTTAACATGATAGTAGCATATAACCAATACTTGTTTTTATAGCAAACAGGTAAAATCTTTCGATTAATTTTCCTGTTTGCTAGATAGCAAGCTGCTATTTTAACGCCGAAAGACCTTTGCAGCTTGCTATATACATCGCGGCTATACCGAGAGGGCTAACAACGCAGCATAAAAACAACAATAAGCTCTAACGAGTTCCGACTTCTATAAACATTGAAAACCACGGCGTGCCAATGCCAGTGCCGCCTGACGATGTATAGCGTGTGCGGTATTGGTTAAACCATTCATCCGCCTTTTCTTGCGGCGGAGCCACTATATCAACGCCAGCAAGGTACCTTCCCGGAGGAGTGTCTGGAGCAATGTCAAGATTGACGTCAATTTTTTGCGCCCAGTTTTCATCAAAAACAGGATAAGCCGGGGCAAGCAAAACATTGGAAGGTGAAATTGTCCCGCGTATATAGCGGCGGACAACTTGCGGATCTTGCGTTACAGTGCGGTTTGTATCATTAGGGAAATCAGAAGAACGCAAAAAGCCGTTTGGCGGATAAACGAAGTCAAACCCCATTCCCTGATAAGTTTCAACAAGCCAAGAGGTATGAACAAAGAAAGCAGTGTTTATCTTGGCGCCGGGATACGTAAGCACAACTAATTCAGATGGGTAAGTTCCATACCCAAATGCGCCAAAACGACCAGTCGGCGGGTTAAGCATTAAATCTATGCCTTGCTCTTCAAACTGAGGGTAAAATTCAGGCTGAATCCAGTAATCTCTTGTTAAGTAAGAAGTGTTGCTCCATAAACCTTTAGTTACCAATAGGTCAATTTCGTAAAAGTCTCGCGGCATTGGCGGAAGCTTGGAAAAAACCCTGCTGGTGTAAGGGCCGAAATATTCAGGCCTGACTGAAGAAAAATTCCGCTCAGCAATTGACAAACGCTCGCCTAATCTAGCGAATCGTGAATCAGCAGTATTATTGGCAGAAGTGGAATTGGGTGAATTTGAAGTTCCGCCGGAATTTAAGCAGCCAAATAGAAAAACGGATGATAAAATTAACAGGGAAAAAATTGCAAATGAACGGCTATTAGCTGAAAACATAGTTTTAGCACCAAATATGAACTAATTTTTTGCTAGTTTTTTAGCACTTAACTATTTTTGCTATGATTAACTATTTAATCCGCTTAGATAAGAGATATGCTTAAGTTCCCTATCTAATTCACTTAGCTTCTCTAGCTTCCGACTGTTCTTGAACCGTTGTGGTCCAGCCTGCGGTTTGAACTGGTACCCGGACTTATACCTGAAAAGTTAGCGTACAATGTAGCGTTGGTTAAATTAGAACCAGTTGAACTTAAATTCTGTACTACTATGGCCCATAAACTGTTATTCACGTCATAACAGGCCGTGTGGTGCGTTGCCTGGTTGCCAGTTCCCTGCGCAGTGCTATTAACACAAACCGTTATACCGGAAGGCAAAGCACTACTAAAGCGCAGTTGAATTGTCATATTCGCATTACCTGTGTTATCGTATTGAAAAATCGGCAATGTAGCCCCAGTTTGGCAAGTTGCAGCCCCGGCTTGTATGCAAGGCTGGGCATTGGAATCGCCAGTAGTTGCATTAAATTCAATATTAACAGTCACAGGCGCACCAGCTGGTTCCGTTGTGTTAGAAGTATTAGCAGCATAGCTTGGCAACGTCACTGTAAATGACAAGGTTTCTGGAACATTAAAGTAAACGGTAGTCTGGGCATATTGAGGCGCAGCAACGGCTACCATTGTTAAAAGTAAAAGTGCAAGAACGCTGACGCCAAAAAAGAATTTATTTTCCACCAATATCACGAAAACTTACACCCTCAAACTATTTAAATCATTCGCTGCAAATTATTGGACACACTCCGCTGCAAAGTCCGATGCAAATGCCGTTTATGAACCAACTGCTCTTGAAGCATTGTGGTCAAGCCTGCGGTTAATTTCACTGCCAACACTATAATCTGAGAAGTTAGCGTAAAGCGTGGCGTTTGTCAAGTTTGTCCCTTTTGGCGTTAAATTCTGCACCACTATAGCCCATGCACTATCATTTACATCAAAGCAGCCTGTGTGGTGTGTTGCCTGGTTGCCTGTTCCCTCTGCAGTGCTGTTAACACAAACCGTTACAGTGCTGGACAAAGCGGAGCTGAAACGCAGTTGAAGGGTTATGTTGGCATTGCCAGTGTTGTCGTATTGAAAAATCGGCACAGTCGGACCAGTCTGGCATAACGCGCTTCCGCCACGCACGCAGGGCTGTGCATTAGAGGTTGCAAAAGTGCCGTTGAATTCAATAGCTACAGTTGCAGGCGAGCCTGCGCCGGAAGTTTGATTAGAAGTGTTGGCACCGTATCCCGGCAGCGTTACTGTAAACGATAGGGTTTCAGGATTGGTAAAATACATTGTAGTTTGAACATACTGCGGGGCAGGTGCCGCGGCAAGTGCAACTAGCGCGGCAAATGTAAAAACTGCAACGATGTAAAAAAATTTTGAATTTTCCATTTTAATTTTCACTCTCATTATTCCCGTACATTACTATTACTGCGTTGCATTGTGTTGCAACAACGTAGCTTGTATTCCGGTTGCCGCGCCTAAGGTAAAATTAGCCCAGCACCATGCGTTTTGATTACCGCTTGCTGGAATTGCAGTTGCAATATTTTGAAAGGAGGTGCTTAAAGTTACAGCGCCCGTTGGGCCGCTGTCACTGTCGCAAAACACAATAATGTTTGAAGGCATTGAAGTGTTTATGGACATTGACCAGTTCACTGAAACCGAGCCTGTGTTAAACAAAGTGAAAATGGAATTTGAAGCATCTTGGCACGTTGGACTTGCAGCTGTATTGCAAGCCGGCCGGTTGGCATCATCGCCTTCTGTGCCGCCGTAAGTGAAGTTTATGCTTGGCGAAACATTTGAGCCAGGCGGGGCAGTTGTATTTGAAGTGGTGTTAGTGCTAGCTAATATTAATAAAGTAAAGCTCAGAGTAGCTGCAGAAGTAACAGTTACGTTTAGCGCCGCGTCTGGCGTTTGCCTGCCAACATTATTCAAAGTATCATTAGCCCAAGTACGGTTAACGGTCAACGTGCCGCTTGTTGTACCAACGTCAATTGCTATTCCATAGATATTATCAGAAGCAACGCTGGCACAGTTAACATTGCCAGTGTCAGGCATAGTACGATTTTGAATCGTTCCATTGGGATAAGTTATTTCCGCCCAAACTTGACTAACGCCAACTCCAACATCAGTAGCAGTTGCATTAATGCAAAGCGCATTGCTCACAGTTATGCTAGTAGTGTTAACCGCCGTAAGGGTTATTGTAGGCGAAACATTTTTCACAATCACAACAACAAAATTAGTAGACCCATTAAACGAATGATTAGTCAAACCACTAGAATCATTAGCCCACGTCGTACCGTAAAGTACCTTACCTTCATCTGAACTAGCAATCGTAACCGTCACATTAGCCCACGACTGGTTAGTTGACGAAAAAATCCCAACTGGCGTAGTGTTTACAAAAGTCCCAGTCGTATTCCACGAAAGCCAATACGAACTCAAACCTAAATCATCATACCAAAAAGAAGTAAAGTTCACCGCATTACCCGGATTCGGCGTCGTCGTATTAGCACTTGGCGTTCCACCATTCACATTTTCATGATACGGCGCAATCGTAACCGTAACATTCAAACCAGGAAAAGGACTCTGCGTTGCAAAGTTATTCAAAGTATCATTAGACCAAGTACGATTAACCGTCAAATTACCCGAAGTTGTACCAACATCAAACGCAATTCCATAAATATTATCCGACGCAACACTAGCACAATTCACATTACCAGTATCCGGCATAGTACGATTTTGCACTGTACCATTAGGATACGTAATCTCAGCCCAAACTTGGCTAACTCCAACTCCAACATCAGTAGCCGTAGCATTAACACAAATTGCAGTGCTTCGCAAAGCAACAGACGCATTAACCGCCGTAAGAGTTACAACAGGGGCAACATTATTAATTTTTACAACCATATAGCTGCGAACAACAGTGCCGTTGTTTGTAGCATTTGTCTTGTTTACGTAAGAGTCATTAGCCCAGGTCCTGCCGTAAACTGCTTTTCCTTCTGCAGCAGCTGGAATTTGTACAGTTACATTTGCCCACGATGAATTTGAAGCTGAAAAGTTCTTAACGGGCGTAGTATTGACAAAACTGCCACTGCCGTTCCATTCCAGCATATACATGTCTAAGCCTATGTCGTCATACCAAAACGAAGTGAAGTTAACGTAGTCCAGCGGGTTTACAGGTGAGCCGTTGTGATTAGGAGTTCCGCCATTCACATTTTCATGCCACGGCGGGTTATTAACTGGATTTGGGTGAACTTCGTTTGTAGTGGTAATGTTAGAAATAAAAGTTACATTTGCTGCGGCGACTGAACTTGCAACAGTAACGTCTAGCGTGTACTCAACGATTAAACTGCATCCAGCAACTGCAAAGGAACCTGCTTGTACGCTGCTTATGTTAGTGGTAACTGCAGTTGTTGCGGTTAAAACATTTGCACTTTGCACGTGAAACAACTCCGTAGCTGTGCCGCTGCATTTCTTGTACACTTCAACCCATATTGCACCAGTTGCAGTTGCATTTGCATGCGTTTTTACGCTAAAACTCCACGAGCCAGGTGGAATTGTACCGTTCATTGTATAATTAATAGCCCAGCCAAAACCACCGGGAATTGCTCCAGGCGCAGCTGTAGCTGTGCTATCCTTTGCATGTGGTTTTATCGTAAAGTTTCCAAGATTTTTAGCAATTCGTACGTTAGTTGAACCGTTGGCAAGTGCAGCTGGAATAGGTGGACTAGCTGTCCAATAAGTTCCGCCTGCCGGCTCTAGAGCAGTTTGATTAGGTTTTACGGTTATATATGAATCCGTAGCGCTTGCATGTCCTAAGAGTAGAAACAGCACTAGAGTTGAACCCAGCAAAATTGAAAACAAAGTAAGTAAGCGCAACTGCATTTTATCCCAGTAATTGCAAGGTAATCTAAGATTTTAAGTCTTTCTAACTTTCCACTTCTCCTAGCTTCCACCGCCTAGAAAGCGGTTAGCTGGCCTATAGGCATTATTGGCAGCTGCGCGGAATTCTAAAAGCGGCCAATTATCCGTATTTATCAGCGTTAAGCCTACTGCGCCAATTCCGGATAATGTTGCTTCATTGCCGCCATACAGTGCAGGCAAAAGTTTTTCTCCTGAAGAATTAAGAGAGTGGACGCGCGCAATCTTGCCCAAATTATACAAAACTTTTTGATGGCTTAATATTTTGCCTTCAATTGCTGTAAAATTCAGGTTAATTGGCTCATTTGAATGTAGCAAAATATACGTAGGCCCAACTGTAAAGATTTGAGTGTGGCGGAATACAGTGGCAGAAGTCCTTAGGGCAATTTGGGTTTCCTCTGTAGAAAATTCATATGCCGGAATCCATTGGACAAAAATGCCGCCTGGCTTTAAACGCGATTTGGCAATTTCATAAAATTCTTTTGTAAACAAATTTATCTCACCGCTAACCCACAAATCCGAAGGCTCTGAAATTATAAGGTCATACTGCGTTGAATTCACTAACAGGTAGTTTCTAGCGTCCGCTAAAATTAAGCTAACCCTTGGATCACCTAGGGCATTTTCATTTACATTAGAAAGAAACTGCGCAGCGCTTACAATATCCGGGTTTATTTCCACAACTGTTATGCGCTTAGCTGCGGCAAAATGTTCAGTGGCCATTAAGGTAAGCCCGCTTCCAAGCCCAATGTGCAAAACGTCATCTGGTTTTTCATGCACTAGCAAAGGAAGATAGCCAAGCATTAAGTGCACCGACACATCAACCGGCTCCGTGCTAGCATCGGTTTTGCCGTTTACCTTTAAAGCAATTAGGCCAGGAGACGCATTATCAGCATCTATTGTCACAAACCCATAAGCCCCTTCCTTTGCAAACACAGTTGTGCTCCTTGACTTTAAGTCCTGCCAAGCCGCAGGAGTTAAGTCCGATACCCCATGGTACGCGCCTATTGCTTTTGTGTCAATTGAAAAAGAAAAGCCAATAAATGCAACTAAAAGTATAGCGGCTGCAAAAATGGGCAAAAATAACTTGCGCCACTCAGTATAACTATTACTATTAGTATTAGTATTAGTATAAAATTTGTAAACTATAACCGCTATTGCAATGTTCAACAAAGCGGCTATTGCTATTGCATGGACAAGGCCTAAAAACGGGATTAAAATAAACCCAGCTGCAAGAGAGCCTAAAATTCCGCCGGCTGTATTGAATGAAAACAGCAAACCAATGTCTTTTCCCAGGGTTTGCTCTTGTGAAAAAAGTTTTACAGCTAATGGAAAAGTCATTCCCATTAGTGACGCTGGAAGCACAAGCAGCGAAAAAACTAGAACCAACTGGGCAGATAAAAATGGCTCGAAAGACGAAAATAGTGAATGCAAATAAAGATAGGCAAAGTCAAGCGAATTGAAAGCTGGGAGAAGTAAAAGAACAGTCATTGCTATTAACAGTTCAACTAATGCAAAGGTTTGGGCAGTTGAATTAATTGAATTGAAATTCTGAAAATTCTGGGATATTGAATTGAAATTCTGAAATTTGCTGACAAGATAACTGCCAAGCGATAAACCAAGCAGGAATGAAGCAATTACAATTGAAAACGCATAGGTGGTTGTGCCTAGAAATAAGTAGAACAAGCGAGTCCACGCGATTTCGTATACTAGCGCCGCAAACCCCGAAGCAGAGAACAAAACTAAAAATAGGTTTCTATTCATAAAGCACCATCGCTCACCAGTGCATAAACCAAAATGCCTGAAATGACATTTAAACCAGCAGCAAAAGCAACGGTCAAACTAATGCCATACAACGGCAACAGGATAAAGCTAGCTATTAACACGCCAATTGCCGAGCCTAGAAGTTCAACTGAATAAGCAACACCGCTATCTATTCCAACTGTTTGAAAATCGGAAACTAACTTCAGTACAATAATAAAAATTGCGCCGATGATAATAGTTGGAATGATTAACACAAGGAATGCCAATAGCAAAGCGCTGTACAATCCACCGGAAAGCAAAATGTAAAACTGTTGTAAATTATTGATTAAAAACAAAGAGATGAATCCATATAATCCGAGCGCGAAAAGCAGTAAACTAAATACCTTTTTATCCAATAAACCCGCATGCTGGCCTCCAATATAGCTTCCAAAAGCTAGGCCAAGCAAAAAAACCGACACTACACCGGATAAAGCAAAGGCAGTTGTGCCAAAAAAGTACGCCAAACTTTTGAGCCACGCTATTTCATAAACAAGCGACGAAGCGCCAGTTAATCCAAAAGCAATTAAAATTATTTTTTTGGAAAGTAACATAAAACAAGTAAATTCAAGAAAGCGCCGTTTTTATATACCTCTCTCGAGTTAAGATATACTATGGAAAAAACTGCCGCAGCTGCAGTAGCTGGCAAAAGCCAAAACTCAATGCAATTTGTTATCATTGGAATAGTTGTGATTCTAGTTGCAGTTGGAGCTTACTTTGCGGTTATTGCACCAATGCAACGCTCAGCAACTGCCGTAACAACAATCACGTGCAACTCACCATACATTCTAGTTGGAAATTCTTGCTGTTTAGATACTAATGGCAACGGGATTTGCGATAATCAAGAGCAAAGGCCAGCAGAACAAAATGCAACTAACCAGATAGTGCAAGAGGAAAGCACTACACTGGTCTGCGCTGCTTCGCGCTCCAATGAAGTGCGTGGAGAATGGCTAAACAGCCAGTATAATATTCACTTGCTTGCAAGGCCAGACAACACTTATGAATTTACGTTCAGCGGACAAACACACAACGGTAATTATAAAATAGATTTTGGCAACTGGATGCACCTCTACGAGGGAGGCGCGGAAATATACAGCTTCAATGTTTGCTTTGTTGGAAGTAAATTAAAGCTGCAGGCGCACGAAGGCGGTTTCTACCCTGAAATGAACCGCGTTGGCTAAAAAAAGCATTGAGTCTTCTCTTACGGCGTTACGTTTAATCCTATTTAATTTTAAAAATTAATTTTTTAGCAGCCATTTCCATGCCGGTTTAAAGGTTATTGCCACTTTTTTCCCGAACCACTCATGTTTTTCTACAGCTTCATAGGAATTGGTTATTATAAGTAGATTTTTACATTTAGTTTCTTTACTAGCGTTTATCAACGCACGTACTTCCCTTTTCTTCGTTTCTGGTTTCGAAGGGTCATAACAAGCTTGAATAAGCTGCACAACTTTTATACCTTTTTTAACCACAAAATCCACTTCCTCTTGCAGCTGGTTCTTCCAGTAATACAAGTCAATTTCGCCTTCTATTTCCTGCTTTTTCAAAGCTACAGCAACCAAATTTTCAAGGAGCTTTCCAATATTTGGAGTTGCTTGAAAAGCTTTTGCATTAATTAGCCCATTGTCAAAACAGTAAATTTTCTTATTTTGAGTCAGTTGTTTTGTTTTGTATGAAAAGCGATTCATGGTAAAAAATAAGTAAGCTTCTTCAAGGTAGCCCAAATATTTTTGAGAAGTCATTGAACTTTTCAAACCAACCGCCTTTGCAGCTGAAAAGTGGGAAAACTCAGCTGAAACATTTGACAATAGAAAAAGCGCAAGTTGTTCAATTTCCTTTCCTTTTCGAAGATTATGCCTTTTTATTATGTCTTTATACAGTATTGATTCAAACAAAATGCCCAGGTATTGTTTGGAGTCAAGGTTTTTCACTATTGTTTCAGGATAACCGCCGTTTTGCATGTATTCAAAAAGCAAACCTTCAATTTCTGAAGAG